>Ga0302319_10012051_pt1 | contig 16340 bp, 13 predicted proteins | sample Bog_T0_2_FD_203319 | JGI IMG/M metagenome (GOLD analysis project Ga0302319, IMG submission 203319) | Peat permafrost microbial communities from Stordalen Mire near Abisko, Sweden - Bog_T0_2 | ecosystem: Environmental > Terrestrial > Soil > Wetlands > Peat | place: Sweden: Abisko, Stordalen Mire...
AGCAGGTGCAGGATCTCATTCATCACCACAGGCACGCCGCCCGCAGCGAAAAGGTCCTCCATCAGATACTCTCCGGAAGGCTTGACGTTCACGATGCAGGGCGTGCGCGTTGAGATGCGGTCGAATTCGTCGAGTTTAAGGTCGATGCCCAGACGCCCGGCTATTGCTAACAGATGTACAACCGCGTTCGTGGATCCGCCAATCGCCATATCGACCGTGATCGCGTTCTCAATTGCTTCCCGAGTCATGATCTTCGACGGCGTGATGTCGTCCCAAACCATTTGCACAATGCGCTGGCCACTGAGCTCGGCCATGGTGAGGCGGCGTGAATCGGGCGCGGGGATGGCGGCGCAGCCGGGCAGGGTCATCCCCAGCGCTTCGGCCACTGACGCCATTGTGCTCGCAGTCCCCATAACCGTGCAGTGACCGGCGCTGCGCGCGAGACCGCCTTCGATTTCGCACAACGATTCATCGCTGAGCTTGCCCTGGCGGTACAGATCGAAGAGCTTGCGGCCATCGGTGCCCGCGCCGAGTTTGCGGTCGCGCCACTGGCCGCTCAGCATGGGTCCGCCGGTTACCACGATGGCCGGAATATCGGCGCTCGCGGCGCCCATTATCTGCGCGGGAGTCGTTTTGTCACAACCGCATAACAGTACGACGCCATCGATCGGGTTAGCGCGAATAGACTCCTCTACATCCATCGACATCAGATTGCGATAGAGCATCGATGTCGGTTTCATGAACATTTCGCCCAGCGAGATGGTGGGGAACTCCAGCGGAAACCCACCCGCGCGCCAGACGCCGCGCTTAACTGCTTCGGCCACAGTGCGCAGGTGTGCGTTGCAGTTATTCAGTTCGCTCCAGGAGTTGCAAATGCCAATAACAGGGCGGTTTTCGAAGACGTCGGCGGTGTAGCCTTCGGAGCGCAGCCAGGCGCGGCGGGAGAAATTGTAATACTCTTTTCCGCTCCACCATTGTTGGCTGCGAAGGGCTTTGCTGCGTAAGTCATGTGGCATCAATGAATAACATACACCTTCACAAATGTTTCGTCTCGAAATCACCTGTTTGTAATGGCCCAACGGTTACAACGGAGACATGAGGTGCGACCTCCACGTTCACACGGTGCATTCGGGCATGTGTACGGTGCCCGTGCTCTCTCGCGTTTGCAGAGAGTCTTACAACGAACCAGCCGCGCTCTACGAAACACTGAAGCGTCGCGGTATGGACCTGATAACGGTAACCGATCACGATTCGATCGACGCAGTTGAAGAGTTGCGACACCATCCGGATTTTTTTCTGAGCCAGGAAGTTACCTGCACCATGCCCAGCGGCACGGAGATGCACGCCGGCGTTTACGGGATCACCGAGGCCGACCACATCGAGTTGCAGCGGCGCCGCACCGATGTGGAGAGTCTGCTTGCTTACGCAGTAGAACGCCGACTGTTCGTTACGGTGAATCACATCTATTCGAGCTTGACCGGCAAACGTACCGAGGACGACTTTGCGATTTTCGCGCGCGATTTTCACGGCGTGGAGACTATGAATGGCCAGATCCTCGCCTGCGCGAATAAGCTGGCAGCCGAGTTCGCGGTGCGTTTCGGTAAGCCGATGATTGGCGGCAGCGACGCGCACACGCTTCGGTACGTTGGCAGGACTTATACGGAAGTCGAGGGGGCGCGCAACGCCGAAGAGTTTCTGACCGCGATGCGACGCGGCCAATGCACGCCCAATGGTGAATCGGGCGATTATTTCAAGCTCACCAGCGCCGTCTGGGGCATTGGCAGATCGCTCCTGAAGGCGACACCGGCGATGACGCTGGCTTGTCCGTTGTTCGCGGTGGCGCCGATCGTGACCCTGGGCAACTACGTCAGGGAACTCGCCTTCGCGTGGTACTGGGGACAGAAGAATCGCGACCAGGAACCCGCCGGCGTTGCCGCGATTTCGGAGGCGTTGTAATCATGACCGTCTCGCGCGCTCGTATTTCATCGACATTGTCAGCGCCGGATCACAACCTGATGCGAAGGGTGAACCGGTGGAGCGCGCCGCGCTGGTTCCGGTGGTGGATGCTCGGCGCCACGCGAGCGGGCGATGGCTGGCTTTGGGCCATGGTGGGCATTGCGGTGCTGATGTCTTCGGACGTTCTGCGGTTTCGGGCCATCGAGGCCTCGGCCTGCGCGGTTGCGGTAGGCATTGTTGTGTTCCACAGGATCAAGCGGGTGTTCTGCCGAACGCGTCCCCGTGACATCGAGCCGCACTGCTGGGCGAATATCATCACCCAGGATAAGTTTTCATTTCCTTCCGGTCACTCGACCACGGCCTTTGCCGTGGCATTGTCGTTAGGATCTTTCTATCCCGAGATCATGCCGGTGCTCCTGATACTGGCGGCCAACGTGGCGATTTCGCGCGTCATTGTCGGGATGCATTTTCTGAGCGACGTGCTGGTCGGGTCGGGCATGGGCGCCCTGCTCGGATACGCCGCTTTCAGGTTCGCAGCCTGAAGGGCGCCGGGCACATGTCCCGGGCCTTTTTGGTGGGCGCGGCGCAAAAGGGCGGGGGTTCCCGCGGGGAACCCCTGGTCCAGCCTTCCTGTTTCTAAACTCCCCTGATCACGAAGTAGGGTGCGTGCGAGAAATCACGCGGCAGACCTGGGTGCATCAGTGTGCCCCCTACGATGAAGTAATACTGGAGCGGGTATTCGGTGTTGGTGTAGGTTGCCGGGATTTCGGCCTTGCCCGCTTTCATTTCGAGGCTTTGCCAGGTTTCAGACTGATTCACGCGGCGGTAGCGAAGGGTTATGGGGGAACTCGACTCGGCCGTAACAACTACGGGCTGGCCTCGTCTGAAGCGCGTGACGGGCTCATGGAGGATGTGCGGCGCGTGGCGGAGGTATTGCATCGGAGCCTCCGGCGCCTTTGCCGACGCGGGAAACTGCGACGCTTCCATAGCAGCGATATCCCGGTCGATTGCCGGTAAGCGATCTTTCCAGCTGCCCCGTAACCAGTCCGCATAACCGAAGGTCAAATCGTTGCGATATACACTGGCAGCACGATCGACAACCGTTTGCCAGGCGGCGCGAGCGGCACGGTAGTACTCAAGCGCCTGTTGCTTTGCGTCTGGGTTTCCGGTTCGTATATAAGCCTGGAACTGCACAGCGGAACGGAATTTCGCTGCGAAGAAGCGGCCGATTCCGTTCTGGATCGCGACATCGATAGCCACGCGGCGTTCATCGGCGCTGGCGAATTTCGCGGCGGCGAGGTTCTTTTCCGATTCCGTTGCCAGAACGTCAAGCCACGTAGCCACTCCGATCGGCGAATACTTCCAGGGAGCTGCCTCTTCATCGATGCGGGCGAACATTTCCGGATCGAGTGGGCTTACCGTTCCAAAGCATTTGGGCGAAGGCGTATCGGAGTATTGGTCTTTGCCGTTTTGAACAACGATGGATTGATTCGTGTAGATCTCAGGCCAATAGTTCGCGTTGGCCGCCGACGGCATGTGCGCAGTGGTGATCAGGGGAAGAATCCGGCTCGATGCGGCGAGGGCCTGTTGCAGGCTTTTGTCGATTGGCTCGCGCGAGAACACTTCGGGATCGGTATCGGGGCTGTAAAGCGATCGGCCCCAGACCCGATACGTGTATGAATACTTCTGCCAGTCGCGTGCGGGGACCAGCGAGGCATCCGCATAGCCAGTACGACCGCCAGACAGCCCTGAGCCTTTTCGTCCTTTGAAGGAAAGCGGCTCGCAGATCTCAACGCCGTCGCTGCCACAGAAGCTCGACGCCCGGCTATAGGCCGCGGCCATCACGGGATCGCCCCACAGCAAGAGCCGTTGCGTACCGGGCCACATACGGTGCAGGACCTTATAGGTACGCTTCTCTTTAAGCAGATCGCCATAGCCATAGCGCAGAAAACTACGCGAACCGGAACTCAGCGCGAAGAAATCGCCCTTAGCCCGTTCCTTGGGCATTTCCAGCTGGCGGATTGCCGCCTGATGATAAGGCAGGCCCATGTGCTCGGCCCAGTACTTGGGCGAAATCGTGACCGGCATACCGGTAGCCTGGGTCAGTTCAACCATCGGCCAGTCGAGGCCTTTGGCATGAAGGTCGAGCTCGATAGGCCTCTTCACGGCTGTGACCCCTTCGAAGACTGTTTTCCAGAAAGGGTAGCTCTCTTCGGGAACTCCGCTTTCGCCGTGCGTGCGCAGGGTTAACCCGCCTATAGTCGGGCAGGCCTCAAGGATGGCGCGCAAAGCGTCACGGCAATACGGCGCGTGGTTCCCCGGGTTCAGGCCTGTAATCTTACGGTCCGCGTTTGGCGAGTCATCGAAGTTATAGGCATGGGTCCAGATGCCGACCTGGAATTGCATGCCTCGTTTCACGGTTTCTTCTCCAATGAAGCGCAGAGTATCCAGATTGAGCTGGCGCTCGCGATCGTCCACGCCCGGTACATTTACGTCGTAGCCTGGGACCTTCACTAAGAACGGGTAGGGGAAGTGAAAGTAAGAGTCGCGGACTTCGCGAGTGAAATCGTAGCCAATACCAAACGTAAGGCTGAAGCGATTGAACCGGTGAGTCGCGAGCATGGTGAGATATTCGCGCCAATGGTCCCTGTCGTAGAACCAGGCTTTATCTTCGACCTCGCTGACGAACGGGCGAATGATACTTCGGATTCGGTTGGCGGGCCGTTCCTCGATCGGATGAGTACGCTCCAGCGATCCGGTCTGGCGAATCTGATCGGCCAGTTCGAGAACCGCCCAGCTGAGCCCCTGGGCATCCGCACTTGCCACGGAGATGCCATTGGCGCCAGGCTTGATGGCCAGTGAGCCATGCGTATTCCGAGTTCGCGCGAATTTTATCGTGAAGTCGCCACTGTTCGCGGCGATTTTGTTTTTTATGCCTCGTGCGTCCAGAGCAGCGATCAGCTCGTCGATAGCCCAGCGCGCGGCCGGATCGAAGCTCGGCTCAATCACCAGAGCCTGTGGCGGCGCTGCCCAAGCCGTCCCCACGAATCCGCCCGCCCCCGCCTTAACAAAATCCCTGCGTTTCATGACAGGTTTATGATATTCCAGCGCGTCGCCCTCGCCACCGGATAAGTGGGTGTGTTATCAATGATGAAAAGGCTGAAGTATCCAGCTGGCTCCCGTACGGCCCCCATCAGCTCCGTCGGAGTCGTTTTTTTCGGATCAACCCATCCGAGTCGTAACAGCGCTGCTTCGCCCGGCAAGAAAGGAAATTCCGTGGAGTCCGCCAACCGGAAACTGATCCGCCCCTCGTTTAACGAGATAAAAGAAAAGGCAGACGCACCCCCGCCGCGTAAAGCCGCAGCGGGCGCTCCGCAGAAGCGTCAGGTCCCGCCGGACCAGACGAATGCCGAGAATTTTTACTACGTCAAGCAGATGCAGTCGAAGACGCCGATGGTGATCACGCTGAAGGACGGCGAGGTGCTGAAAGGCGTGATCGAGTGGTATGACCGCTCGTGTCTGAAGCTCAATCGCGACGGCGAGCCGAATGTGCTGCTTTACAAGAGCAATATCAAATATATGTTCAAGGACGAGGAAGCTTAGCGGGGTTTACCGCGGGGTCCGCTGAGAGATGCGATACTCGCGGCGCCGGCCGGCTTCTTCGTATCGCCGCTTCTCTTCATCGGTTTCCGGAATTACCGGCGGCACCGGCACTCCCTGGCCATGCGCGTCGATCGCCACAAACGTCAGGTATGCGGACGACACGTGTTTCTCCGCGCCCGTGACCAGATCTTCCACCCACACCTTCACTCCCAGCTCCATTGAGGTCCGGAAAGCGCGGTTGACGCTGGCGCGCAGCCGCACCAACTGGCCGATCTTAACGGGGTGGATGAAATCCATGTGGTCGACCGAGGCCGTAACCACGGGATTGCGGCAATGCTTCATCGCCGCGATAGCGCCGGCCAGATCCACCAGATGCATGATGCGGCCGCCCAGCAGATTGCCGAATGTGTTCGCATCGTTGGGCAGTGCCAGTTCGGAATAGTCGGATTCGGATTCGCGGACGTAACGGCCTTCCATCAGATCTGTCCCGTGCGGTGCAGGTATGCGGCGGCGCAGGCTCGCGCCTGATGTTCCAGGGTGGTGGACACGGCGGGCAGACTGCGAGAGATGCGCAGCGTTCCGACTGCCACCGGATGGTGATTGAACTCAGAGGCCCAGGCGATCTCGATAGCCGCGCCATCGTCCGAGCGCACGAGGAGGCGCACTGAATCGGCTTCAATCGCGGCCGCGTGCCGGCAGTTGGCTCGCGCATAGCCCGGATTGCAGCAGCGGGTGAGCTTTTCTGCGGAGAGTTCGGCTGAGGGGTCCGTTGCACAGGTTCCTGCGAATACCTCGCTCAAAGGCAAGGGCGAACCGGGCCGAAACAAAGGGCAGGGCATGACTGGACGCTATAGTAGCAATTGCATGGCAACCTCCCGACTCGAGATCCTGAAAACGATGGTGGAACAGAAACCGGAGGACGCTTTTGGGCGGTACGGTCTGGCGATGGAATACGTGCGGACTGGCGATCTGGAGACGGCGGTGGCCGAGTTCGACGCCCTTCTGGAGCATAATCCCGGCTACGCCGCCGGGTATTTTCACGGCGGCCAGACGCTGGAAAAACTGGGACGCATTGAAGACGCCCGAGCCCTTTACCGGCGCGGGATCGACATTACGAGCGCCAGCGGCGACGCCCACACAAAGAGTGAACTGATCGCCGCGCTGCAAATGCTGGCTTAGAATGGTTTCTGGTATGCTCCAGGAAGTGGCTTCCAAACCCAAAACGTCGCCGCGGTTCTACCGCTGGTTCTTTGTAGCGCCGGTAATCTATCTGATCGACGGCGTGTCCAGCCTGACGAACGGTCCGTTAAACTTTGCCCACCACAGCCCCGAGCATGGGCGGGGGTCGCTAACGATGGCTCTGGCCTTCGCCGCCCTTGGTGTTTACTTCAGTCGGCGCTACTTCAGCCTGGATTACGTGGGTCGCGCCAGACGTCCAGGCTCTGAGGGAGCGCGTTGTCCTCGACATAGCGGCTTCCAGCATCTCGGGAAAACTCATCGCCGGGAACTGAACGCCGCGAACAACCGTGTGGGCGAGGCGGAATGGCTCACTCTTCTTCATTTCATTCATAGATCGAGAATAACGCGATATTCGGCCGCCGGCAGGATTCAAGAAAGGGCAGACGAAGCTTCCAAACGCACGCTCAGCAAAGTGCGTTTTTCCGGATCCATAGTGGTGTCCGCCGACTGCTCGGCATTCATCTCGCCCAGACCCTCGTAGCGCTTTGTGTGCAAGGCTCTTTGAGATAGGTTTCAGTACTTGGGCTGAAAGTTTCCACGATCGTGGATGAAGCCCTTGCGGATCACCTCGGTGGTTCGGACGCCTATCTCCAATAGGTCTTCCTCCGGATTTTTGAAGGGGGGGGGCCTCGGGGTGAACCGGGCCGAAATAGGTGCCCTTTAGTTTATTTATTGCACCCGAGGTCGTGTTCGCGGTCGACGTGCAAGAGAATGAGTTGCCCGATTGGCCTCCCAGGATAGAGCAACACCGGAGTATTCGAGACGTTGGCAATTTCAAGGGTGCCTTATCGTGATTTTCGGATTTGGTGGGGAGGTGGATATTTTGCGCGCCTCAGCCCCCGGTTTTCCCGCAAAATGCGGACCCAGCGACAATCAAGTTGATGCTCGAAAAATTACAAGCTCTTGCAGCAAACTGCTTTGGACCCGCTCACATCTCTCTTCGACTCAATAGTGGCGAAGGTCTTGCTGCCGGTATTCACGAGCATCCTGGGGTTCATTTTCGCCCGCGCTGAGGCCAATAATTCGTGACGAGGTCCTCAACCTTGGTTCTACTCCGCTAAACGTCCAGGTTCTTGACATCCAGTGCGTTGTCTTCGATAAATCGCCGGCGATTTTCCACGTCTTCACCCATCAGCGTGGTGAAGATCAGGTCGGTTGCGACCACGTCTTCGAGGCGGACGCTGAGCAGCGTGCGCTTTTCGGGATCCATGGTGGTGTCGGCCAGTTGCTCGGCGTTCATTTCGCCCAGACCCTTGTAACGCTGCACCGAAGCATCGCGTTTGCCTTCGGTCTTGATGTGCTCAAGCAGATCGCGCCAGTTGGCTATCGAATCCTTGTGCTCGTTCTTGGTAACCGTAAACGGCGGCTCGTTGGATTTTGCGATCTTCTGCGCCAGCATCCGGAACTTCCGATATTCCGGCTGCTGCGAAAGCTCGATGCCGATCTTGCGCGTCGCATTGGTCGAATCGTGATAGACAAGTGAGAATGCCGAATGTTCTTCATCGGCTTCAATCTCAGTCGCAATGCCGGCGGTTTTCAAAACTGCGGCCAGGGGTTCGAGATTATCGCGAACGGCAAAGTCGGCCTTCGAGTCAATCTTGAAAGCGGCGCCAGCCAGGGCTTCCACCACGCGCGATTCACGTAAACGGCGCTCCAGCTTATGCGAAATCTGCTGGAAATCGTCCAGTTCCATCAGGAAGGCTCGGAGCTCGCCGCCTTCGAGACGAACCTTCGGGCCCACGCCATTCATGCCCGCTTCGAGAACCAGATTCTCGGTGGCGCGGCGCATGATTTCCCGCGTGAATTCGGCTTCGTTCTTGATGTATTTCTCGCTCTTACCGCGCTTGATCTTGTAGAGCGGCGGCTGGGCGATATAAACATACTGCTTCTCGATCAACTCGCGCATGTGGCGGAAGAAGAAAGTCAGCAGCAGGGTACGGATGTGCGAGCCATCGACATCGGCATCCGTCATGATGATGATCTTGTGATAGCGGAGCTTCGAGGCGTCGAAATCGTCTTTGCCGATGCCGGTGCCCATCGCGGTGATGAGCGTACGGATTTCTTCATGGCCCAGCATGCGGTCGTAACGGGCCTTCTCGACGTTGAGGATCTTGCCCTTGAGCGGCAGGATGGCCTGGAAGCGACGGTCGCGACCCTGAGTCGCCGTGCCGCCTGCCGATTCGCCCTCAACCAGAAACAATTCGCAGCGCGCGGGGTCGCGTTCCTGGCAATCGCGCAACTTGCCCGGCAACCCGCCGGAATCGAGCGCGCCTTTGCGGCGGGTTAAATCTCGAGCTTTACGGGCGGCTTCGCGAGCGCGTGAAGCGTCGATCGCTTTACCGACGATCTTCTTCATCACGGGTGCGTTCTTTTCAAAGAACTCACCGAGTTTCTCGTTGACGAGCGCCTGGACCTGTCCGGCGATATCGCTGTTGAGTTTGCCCTTGGTCTGCCCTTCGAACTGCGGCTGCGGAACCTTGACGCTGATGACGGCGGTGAGACCTTCGCGCACGTCGTCGCCGGTGAGATTTTCTTTTACGTCTTTAAAGAGGCCGGCCTGCTGGCCGAAAAAATTTATGGTGCGGGTGAGAGCGCTGCGGAAGCCGCTGAGGTGCGTGCCGCCATCGACCGTATTGATGTTGTTCGCGAAACTAAAAAGGGTTTCGCCATAAGTATCGTTATACTGCAGGGCGATTTCGATGCCCACGGTCCCACTGGGCCCGGGCTTTTCACCTTCGAGATAAATTGGGTTCTCATGCAGGACCGCTTTGCCACGGTTCAGATGCTTAATGAACTCGGCGATGCCGCCGGTATAGAGGAACGGCGTTATTTTTTCCGGCTCCTCGCGCTCGTCGGTCAGCGTGATCTTAATGCCTTTATTCAAAAACGCAAGCTGACGCAGACGCTGGGCGAGCGTGTCGTAGTTGAAGTGCGTCGCCTCCATGATGGTCGCGTCGGGCTTGAAGGTGATCTTGGTACCGGTCTTGCGGCCGGCTTTTCCGGTGGACTGCAGCGGTGCGAGCGGGATGCCTTTGGCGTAATCCTGCTCCCAGGTAAGGGAATTTTTTTCGCCCTTCGGCGCGCGCCAGATTTCGATGTGCAGTTTCTCCGAAAGCGCGTTCACGCAACTGACGCCGACGCCGTGCAGCCCGCCCGACACTTTGTAGCTGTTGGAATCGAATTTGCCGCCCGCGTGCAGCTTGGTGAGAACAACCTGCGCCGCCGAAACGCCTTCTTCGGCGTGGATGTCTACCGGAATACCGCGGCCGTTATCAACCACGGTGACCGAATCGTCGATGTGGATGGTAACTTCAATCTCGGAGCAATACCCGGCCAGCGCCTCGTCGACCGAGTTATCGACAACCTCATAAACGAGGTGATGCAGACCGTCTTCGCGCGTCGAGCCGATATACATGGCCGGGCGCATACGGACAGCTTCCAGCCCTTCGAGGACCTTAATTGAACTTGAGTCGTACACTTCCGGGTTGCCCGGAACCTGATTTTCTTCCATATTTTCGTTTCAGACCACCCCCGCAAGGGGGAAACACTTTAAGCAAGTCCGGTCAGATGCGCATGGGCATGACCACGTAACGATACTGCTCGTTAACGGCGGCTGCGGCAGCTTCACCTTCGGTCGCCGCGGCGGCCGGCTGCAGTTCACCGGCGCTCTTTTGATCTTTCAGGGCGAACAGAACGCGCTCCTGAGGAATGGCGCGCAGAAAATCCAGGAGATATTGTGCGTTGAAGCCAATCTCAAGCTCGGGGCCCGAGTATTCCGCTGGAACGCTTTCTTCCGATTCGCCCGTTTCAAGGGATGAAGAGAAGATCTTTACTTCGCCCTGCGTAAACTGAACGCGAATGGCGCGCGAGCGCTCGTCGGCAAACTGGGCTACTCGTTCGATAGCGCCCTTAACTTCAGCAGTCGAGAGCGTCGCGATCTGATTATTCTCCTGCGGCAGCACTCGCTCGTAGTCCGGGAAATTGCCGGTGAGCTTGCGGGTGATGAGGAGGCGCGGGCCGAACTCAAAAAAAAGGTGGTTATCATCGCCTGCAAAACGGACCTTGCCCTCGCCGTCGTCGCTGAGTTTGGTGATTTCGCCCATGGCTTTGCGAGGCACCAGAGCGCGGTAGGGCAGAAGGGCACGGGCGCCATCGGCTTCGGGGCGATGTACGTAAGAGAGGCGATGACCGTCGGTAGCCACCATTGTCATCCCCTCCGGAGCCAGAAGAAGCAAAGCGCCATTGAGTGTGAAGCGGCTCTCTTCCATCGAGATCGCAAACATGGTCCGGGCGATCATTGCGCTGAGCTGTTTTGACGGCAACTCCGCAACTGTATCGGGCATGGGGGGCAATTCGGGGAAGCTCTCGCGATTCATGCCGGCGATTCTTGTCTTCGAGCGGCCACACGTCAGAGTTGCCCAATGGTTTTCGGCGAATTTTATGGTTATTTCGGCATCGGGCAGGAGCCGCACATAATCGAGCAGCTTTTTTGCCGGGATGGTGCCGGATCCCTCCTTCTTTACCTTAGCCGGACACGAGGTACGAAGACCGAGTTCAAGATCGGTCGCCGTGAGGAACAGTCGATCGCCCGAGGCCTCCAGCAATACGTTCGAAAGTATCGGGATCGTCGTCTTTTTTTCGACCACTCCCTGGGACAGACTCAGTTCGCGTACCAGATCGGCCTTGCTGACAGTGAACTCCATTTGAGTGGCTCCAAATCCCGCTATGTGTGGCGTCAGTCTTCCCGCATTTCAGGCGTCTCTTTTCAGGCGGCCCGTTCACGCCTTTTCGGGCGTCCACAGGTGCTTATTACGGTTACGGAAGATATACCCTGAGAGAACCGTATTAGTAGGAGTTGTCGAAATGTGGAAGACTCCCTAAATTATACAAAACTTTGGCGCTTTCCGCCATTCACGGCTGTGGGTGGGAAGTGCGCCTGCCGAGGAGATTCCGCCCTGTCACGCTTTATACACAGATATCCAGAGGAGGATTTCCACCGGCTCGCTCGAAGGCGTCTCAACCTCACTGGAATGAGTCGATTACGCTGTGGATGATCTTGTTGAGATCCGGATCTTTCGGTTTGAGTTCCGTGATCCGGTTGATGGAATGAATGACCGTGGTGTGGTGCTTGCCGCCGAAAGCCCTGCCGATTTCCGGCAGCGAAGCGGGCGTGAGTTCTTTTACCAGGAACATGGCTACCTGACGGGGCACCACGATCTCCTTACGATTGCTCTTCTCCCGCAGTTGAGAGGGCTTGATGCCGTATTTTTCAGCAACGGCCTTCTGGATGGCATCAATGGTGATTTTGCGGTCCTGCTTCTCGATCAGGTGCTTCAGAACCTGGCGTGCCATCATGATGGTGATGGGCGTCTCGGTGAGGGACGAGTATGCGATCAGCTTTACGAGCGCACCTTCGAGTTCGCGGACGTTGGAACGGGTTTTGTCGGCGATGAAGAGGCAGACGTCGGGAGGAAGCAACATCCCTTCGAGTTCGGCCTTCTTTTGCAGGATGGCCATTTTCGTTTCGAGATCGGGAGGCTGGATATCGGCCATGAGGCCCCATTCGAATCGAGATCTGAGGCGATCCACCAGGCCGCTGATTTCTTTCGGCGGGCAGTCGCTCGAGATCACGATCTGCTTCTGCGCATCGTGGAGTTCGTTGAAGGTATGGAAGAACTCTTCCTGGGTGCGGTCTTTGGAGCCGAGCGACTGGATGTCGTCGATCAGGAGAACATCGGCAGTTCGATAACGGGCGCGCAACTCGGGCATTTTGCCGTGCTTGATGCCGCTGACCACCTCGTTGGTGAAACGCTCGCTTGTGGTGTAGATGACGCGCGAGCAGCCGTTGGTCACCAGCGCGCGTCCGATAGCATGCATGAGATGAGTCTTGCCCATGCCCACACCGCCGTAGAGATAGAGCGGATTGTACCGGCGCGAGGGGTCCATCGCAACTGCGTGCGCCGCTGCATGTGCGAACTGGTTCGATGAGCCCACGACAAACGAAGCGAAGGTAAACCTGGGGTTGAGCGTGATCGGCGATTCTATTTCGGGGATGTGGTTGTTACGGCCGTTCGAAGATTGCGCTGCAGGGGTTGCGCCATTGGAATGATCCGTCCGGAAGGCTACACTTTCGAGGCCAAAGCCGAGCGCTCGGGTCAGAACATTGATCTGATGTGAGTATTCTTCTTCGAGGATCGAGATGGTGCTCAGGTCGGGCGCATGGACGACAAGCGTCCTGTCTTCAATGCCCAGGAAGCGGGTCCTTGAGATCCAGTTTTCGAAACTTTCTTCGCTGAGTTTTTTCTCCAGCTGATCTCTCACGAGATCCCACGCATTTCGATGCTCGTCCTTCACAAAGACAACACTTCTCCCTGGACAGCCCTGAAGAGGCTCTCCCGTTGAGGAGGCGATTCGCCTCGTCGATCGTTTACGATTTACCGCAGGATTGGGCCGTACGATGAGTCCCGCTACGCTGCAAACACGAGGTAGTCTAACACAATGGAACAGCGTTAAATACGGTTGTAACAGGCCGGAAAATATGCATGAGGGGCATTGACGACGATGCACCGGAATGAGGCGGTTGGGTAAGCCATTCAGATTCTGGCGCTAGCGGCGGGCGGGAAACATTAGTCCGAAAACGTGTCTCGTCAGAAGATTGTGAGAGATTCTTCAAAGAGTTGCGCGAGGTCGTCTGGTCCGGCAGCGCGGGGCGAAAGTTTGGTCACTCTGTGTTGCGGAAGGGTACCGGCGACAAGGTCGGGTATGTCAGCGGTGGTGTAACCGAGAGCGCTCAGCCCGCGAGGAATGTTGAGGTCGCGCATCAGTTCGATGAGGTGGTCTGAGAGGATTCGGCCGGCATCTTCGGGCCTGGCGTGCGCGATGTCTGCGCCCAGCATTTCCGCAGCCTGCAGATGGCGTTGCGGCGATGCCGGTGCGGTGAAACGGAAGACAGCGGGGGCGTTGAGAATTACCGAGATCCCATGCGGCACCATGGCGTGGTCAACGACTTCATAGCCGGGGGCTCTGTAATCGCGGACGAGGCCTGCGACAGGATATGACATTCCGTGCGGGAGGTGTACGCCCGCGTTGCCGAAGCCTATGCCGGCGTAGGAGGAAGCAAGGAGCATGGCGGAGCGGGCTTCATTGTCGGAAGGGTCCGCAACGGCACGGCGGATGTATCGGGCGGTAAGCCTGAGCGCTTCGGCGCTCCAGAGGTCGCTTATTGGATTCGATCCCTGGTAGGCAGGGCGAAGGATGGGCCGGTCGGGCGCGATGCGTTCGGTGAAAGGGATCGCGGTCCACGATTCTATGGCGTGGCAAAGCACATCGAGCCCGCACGATGCGGCAACAGCGGAAGGCAGAGTGCGCGTGTTGTCGGGATCGACGATGCCGAGCGTAGGCTTCAGGCGGCGGTGCGCGATGCCGGTTTTGGCGCGAAGCGGCTTGTAGTCGAAGATGGCGACTCCGGTGGTTTCACTGCCTGTGCCGGCGGTGGTGGGGATCGCGATCAGCGGTTTGAGGGGGCCGGGAACGGGCTTGCCTTTTCCGATGGGGGCGTTGACGTAGTCGAGAAAGTCCGCGGTCCAGCAGGTGTAGAGATTAGCGGCTTTCGCGGTGTCGATTACGGAACCGCCGCCGATGGCGACAATCGCGTCGTGTTCGGTGCACGAAGCGAAGCGGATGGCTTCAGCCAGGGAGTCATCGGTGGGCTCCACGCGGACCCGGTCGAAAAGGGTGTATGAGATGTGGTTGTCTTCGAGTGACTGGAGCGCTGTGTGGACGGGTGGGAGATTGCGAAGGTTTGGGTCGGCAAAGACCAGCGCGCGGCGCAGGCCAAGGTCGGCAAGATCGGCCCCGACTTCGCGGGTGGCGCCGGGTCCGAAACGGATGGCCGAGGTTGCGAGTTCGAAGGCAGTTTCGTGAGCGGGTTGAGCGGGCATGGACGCAAATGAGTTTATACCCGGTGGTTCGAGAATGGGTGGCTTGCTACGGGTAGTGGCTCAATTTGAATCTGGCCCCCATCGACGCCGACACGAAGTTGATTTGCTCCTGGATGGTCGGCAACCGAGATACGAACGCTGCCTTCGAGTTCATGACGAACCTGGCTGAGCGGCTGAGCCATCGTGTGCAGTTGACAACGGACGGGCACCAGCCATACCTCGAAGCCGTGGACTATGCGTTCGGCGGTGGGATCGACTACGCGATGCTCATCAAGATTTACGGGGAATCTGGCGAGGAAGAGAAGCGGTACAGTCCGGCAGAGTGGAAGGCCAGTGAGCGGCGGACGATCACGGGCGCACCCGAGCGAAAGCACATTTCAACGAGTTACGTCGAACGGCAGAACCTAACCATGCGGATGCACATGCGCCGATTCACGCGCCTGACGAACGGGTTCTCGAAGAAGATCGAGAACCACATTGCAGCGGTCTCGCTCCACTTCATGTACTACAACTTCGTCCGTGTTCACCAGACGCTACGCGTTGCGCCCTCGATGGCGGCTGGCGTAACGGACCGCCTTTGGGAAATCGGCGACATTGTTCAAGTGCTGGAAGCGCGGGAAACAAGGGTTGCGGCTGAAGCGGAGCAGGCCCGATTAAGACGCATTTTCGCGCCCCCGTCAAGCCGGAATAGAAATCCGTAAAGTCATCTCGACGGCACCGTCAACGCGCGTCGCCCGTACCACGGTCATGCGCTGGTCCTGAAGTTGTCCCCAGAGATCAAACAATTTTAGTTGAGTCCCGGCGGCAGGTAATGGTTGCTCGATTGTCGCCTGTGACTTGAAGCTTTGTTCCGACACCCTTAGGCCGTTTACGGTAAATTCCAGATTCCATGCTTTACAGGCACGCTGAATAACCGCCAAGGACGGGCAGAATGAACCGCTCTTGAACCCATAGACGGCCTGTTTACTAACACATAGGTCGCGTGCTGCTTGGGCCACGGAGACCGTTTTCAGCTTCTCGATTATCAGCGCAGAAGCGGCTTCTCGAAGCTCTCCAACTGGTCTAGTCGCTGACACGTATACCGATCCAGATTACTTGACGTACGTTTCAGCGTCAAGTAGACTTGATAACAAGTTTACTTGATACCGAATGGTTGGAAAATGAGCTGTTCGGGAAAAGAGGATTGAATCATGGCATCGGTCGGGCAGGCGATGATCATCGATGAGGTAGATCAAGCCGACATTCCGATTGCCCGGATCCCGCGCCGAGGTATTCCGCCGACACGCCAATTTTCGTGTCGCTCATGTCTTTGTGTTCAATTCACAAGGCGAGCTCCTTATTCAGCGCTTGGCGCTTGACCGCGACCGGAATCCTGGATTTTGGGGATCGTCGGTGGCTGCATACCTGTTTAGCCACGAGGACTATTGGGCGGGCGCATCCCGACGGATGCGCGAAGAGTTGGGTGTCACTGATCCGAGGCTCGAACTAGTTACTTTCCGGCGCAAAAATCAGTTTTCCGCGAAAACCGGGTTGGCGATTGACGAATGCTTGGCCAGCCAGAGGACAGAAAAGCCCCGGGCGGATGAGTTCCGCACGGGGCTG
>Ga0302319_10012052_pt1 | contig 16340 bp, 12 predicted proteins | sample Bog_T0_2_FD_203319 | JGI IMG/M metagenome (GOLD analysis project Ga0302319, IMG submission 203319) | Peat permafrost microbial communities from Stordalen Mire near Abisko, Sweden - Bog_T0_2 | ecosystem: Environmental > Terrestrial > Soil > Wetlands > Peat | place: Sweden: Abisko, Stordalen Mire...
CCGGCGTCGGTACCGACACAGACCATCCGGGTCACCCCGGCCTGGGACGCCCGGGCCACGGTGCCGGCCAGGCGGGTGGCATGGGTCTCGCCGGGATGCCCGTCGGGCCCGGTCCGCCCGTCACCCGCCTCGGCGAACTCGTCCTGGATGTGACAGTGGGAGTCGAACCACTCGACCACGGCCTCGTGGGGCCGGCCGCCCTCGTGCACGTCCGGGCCTCAGGCCTTCCGCCGCGGGAAGAGCGGGGGGCCTTTCTCCACGGCCAGCCCCCCCGGGTAGCCGCCCCAGGCCCCCGCCCCCGGCAACCGCAGGTCGGCCGGTGAGCCCTCGAGCCCGATCCGGTGCCAGATCTCCTCCGCCGTCGACGGCATGGCCGGAACGATGAGGATGGCCACCAGCCGGAGCACCTCGAGGGCGCTGCCCAGGACGGCGTCGACCGCGGGCCCGGGCTCCGACTTCCAGGGCTCGGCCGTCTCCAGCTCGGCGTTGGTCTCGCGGATCAGCCGCCAGGTGGCCTCGAGGCCCAGGTGGGGCAGGCCCGCATCCCACGCCTCGGTGGCCTCGGCCAGGGTGGTGGCGGCCACGCCGGCCAACCGGCTGTCGGCGTCGGGCGCGGGGCCCACCCCGTCGCACTTGGACCCCACCACCGTGGTGACCCGCGACAGCAGGTTGCCCAGGTTGTTGGCCAGGTCGGCGTTGTAGCGGCTGGTGATGCCCTCGGCCGAGAAGTCGCCGTCGGTCCCGAGGGGGGTGTCCCGCAGCAGGTGGTAGCGGACCGGGTCGATGCCGTAGTCGGCGGTCAGCTCGGCCGGGGAGATCTGGTTGAGGCTGGACTTGGACATCTTCTCGCCGCCCACCAGGAGCCAGCCGTGCACCTGGACGTGGGCGGGCGGGTCGATGCCGGCCGCCATGCACATGGCCGGCCACCACACGCAGTGGAAGCGGATGATCTCCTTGCCGATCAGGTGGTGGACGGCGGGCCACCAGGCCTCGAACCGGGCCTCGTCCTCGCCGTAGCCGATGGCGGTCAGGTAGTTGATGAGGGCGTCGTACCAGACGTAGAAGACGTGCTTCTCGTCCCAGGGGACCGCCACCCCCCAGTCGATGGAGGTCCGGGTGATGGAGATGTCCCGCAGCCCGCCCCGGATGAAGCTGAGGGCCTCATTGCGCTTCGACTCCGGCACCACCGCCCCGGGGTTGGCCTCGTACCAGGCGATGAGCCGGTCCTCGAAGGCGCTCAGCCGAAAGAAGTAGTTCTCCTCCTCCAACTCCTCGACGGGGATGCGGTGGACCGGGCACAGCCGGTCCTCCAGCAGCTCGTCCTCGGCGTAGTACTGCTCGCAGGGCACGCAGTACAGGCCGCGGTAGGTGTCCTTGACGATCCACCCGTTCTCGTAGATGCGGGTGAGGAACTTCTGGACGGCGTGCTGGTGACGGGCCTCGGTGGTCCGGATGAAGTCGTCGTTGGCGATGTCCAGGTCGGCCCAGGCCGAGGCGAACCGGGGAGCCAGCCGGTCGGTCCACTCCTTCGGGCTCACGCCGTGCTCCTCGGCCGCCCGCGCCACCTTCTGGCCGTGCTCGTCGGTACCGGTCAGGAAGAAGACGTCGTCGCCGGTCAACCGGTGCCACCGGGCCAGCGCGTCGGCATTGACCGTCGTGTAGGCGTGCCCCACGTGGGGCGCATCGTTCACGTAGTAGATGGGGGTGGTGATGTAGAAGCGGGACACTGCCGGGTAAGCGTACCGACCGCGGGGCACCCCGACGACACCTGCTCGGCGCCGGGCCGAGGCCCGGGTGGCGCTGGGGCGCCGACCCCCGGCCGCCGGGACCGACCCCCGGGAACGGCGCCGACCCGCCACCGTAGGATGCTGCGCCATGGGCGACGCGCCGGCCAGGCAGGAGCAGCGGGTGGCCGTCTACGGCCTGTGTGAGGACGCCAGGGGCGACGGGCCCCGCATCCTCCTGGTGCGGGCGGCCGCGTACCTCAGCGTGGCCGGCCGGTGGTTCCTGCCCGGGGGTGGGCTCGACCACGGCGAGGATCCCGTCACGGCCCTCCGACGCGAGTACGAGGAGGAGACGGGGCTCCGGGTGGAGGTGGGAGCGCTCCGCGGCGTGCTGTCGGACGTCTTCACCATTCCCGACGGGACTGTGCTGCACACGGTCAGGATCGTCTACGCCATCGACTCGTTCGCCGGCGAGCTCCGGGACGAGACCGACGGGTCCACCGACCGGGCCCGCTGGGTGCCCCTGGCCGAGGTGTTCGAGCTCCCGTTGGCCACCTACGTCCGCCGGGCACTCACCGAACTGCGCTGACCGGGACGGGCGCTCCCCCGGGGCGACAGGATCGGGGTCGGCTGGTCCGGGCCCCGGCCTACGCCGGGTCGGACCCGGGCGGGGCCCCGGTATCCCGGACGGCCAGGGCCAGCTCGTAGACCCTCCGCCGGGGCACTCCGAAGGCCGAGGCCACCTCGTCGACCGCACCCCGGGTGCGCTCCCCGGCCGACAGCCGGTCGGACAGGGCGGCCACGAGGGCCTCGTCGGCCACGGCCACCTCGGAGGGCTCGGGCGCGCCCCCGAGGACCAGCACCACCTCACCGCGGACCGGTGCCTCGGCCCAGGCGGCGGCCTCGGCCAGCGAGCCCCGCCACAGCTCCTCGTGCAGCTTGGTCAGCTCGCGTGCCACCACCACCGGTCGGTCACCGCCGCACGCCTCGGCCAGATCGCGCAGTGTGGCCCCCACCCTCCCGGGAGCCTCGAACAGGACCGTGGTCCGGGACTCCGACGCCACCTCGGCCACCCGGTCCCGGCGCGGCCGGCCCGAGCGGGGCAGGAACCCCTCGAAGACGAACCGGTCGGTGGGCAGCCCGCTGGCCACCAGTGCGGCCAGCACTGCCGAGGGGCCCGGCACCACGGTCACGGTCAGGCCGGCGGCGGCCGCCGCCTCGACCACCCGGCTGCCGGGATCCGACACGCCGGGCATGCCCGCATCGGAGACGATGGCCACCGTCGCCCCGCCCCGCACCTCGGCCAGGATCTCCCCGATCCGCTCCTGCTCGTTGTGCTCGTGCAGCGAGCGCAGGGACGCCCCGTGGATGCCGGCATGGGTGAGGAGCTTCCGGGAGTGGCGGGTGTCCTCGCAGTAGACGATGTCGGCCTCGTCGAGCGCCCGTGCGGCCCGGGGCGACAGGTCGCCGAGGTTGCCGATGGGGGTGCCCACCAGGACGATGGCCCCGATATCACCGGCGGCATCGTCGGGCTCGTCGGCATCGGACTCGTCGGCGCCGGGCTCGTCGGCGTCGGATCCCCAGGCCTCCAACTCCTCCAGCACGTCCGGATCGAGCCCGTCTGCATCCGGAGGGCCGGCCCCGCCCGGCGGGATCACAGCCGCAGCTCCAGGTGATCGCCCGGCCGCAGCCCCCAACGCTCGAAGGCGCCGGCCTGGGCCTCGATGACCGAGCGCCCACCCCGCCGGGGCAGGCTCATCCGCCAGGGAGGCAGCCGGGTGACGCCCACCACCACCAGCTCCGCGTCGCAGAAGGCCACGTCGATGGCGAACCGCATGCCCATGGTGTGGACCGACCGGGTGCGGGGCAGGACCATCGCACCCTCGTAGCCGGACCGTCCGAGCAGCCCCTTGGTGCGCTGGGCGAAGGTCTCGGCCACCTCGGCCGTGGCCAGGACATCGCCCTCCCGCAGCAGCCAGCTCATGCGGTGAATCCCGCCCCTCGGGCCCGACTACACTTGCCGGACTGTGTCGAAACGAACGAACAAACGCAAGCTCCGGGCCAAGAAGAAGGCCAACCACGGCAAGAAGCCGAACTGCGGGCGCGGCTGAGCCGCTCCTGACCGGGCTGCACCGTGCTCACCCCCCGGGGTGCCACCGGCAGCCCAGACGGTCGAGCACCCCGACCAGGGCGGTGGGTCGGTCGGTGATGATGCCGTCCACCCCGAGGGCGCACAGGCGCTCCATCTCCGCTTCCTCCTCGATGGTCCAGACGTGCACGGCCAGTCCCTGGTCGTGGGCGACCTCGACGAACCGCTGATCGACCAGGGTCAGGTCGCCGTACCCGACCGGCACCTGCAGCGCCACGTGCCGGAGCGGGACCGGGGTCTCACCTGCCTGGACGCTCTGGTAGAAGGCGGCCACCGCCACCGTCCCGGCCGAGGTGGGGATGTCCGGGGCGAAGGTGGAGAAGGAGTCGGTGGCGGAATCGAGGAACGACGCCACGATGACGTCGTCGGTCCGGTCGAACCGTCGGAGCAGCCGGGCCAGGTCCTCCTCGTAGGGCTCGACCACCGGCGCGGTCCGCTTGATGTCGAGGTTGAGCAGGACGCCGGGAAATTCCTCCAGCACCTCCTCCAGCCGGGCGATGCGGAACCGGGGGTCGCTGGCCGCCCGCCCCCGGAACGGATAGCGGTCGGGTTCGAGCCCGGGGGTGACATCGGCCCCGGGCGCCCACCAGTAGGCGTTGTCCAGCGCCTCCAGCTCAGCCAGGGTCAGGTCGGCGATCTGCCCCTGGGCGTTGGTGGTCCGGTCGACGGACGGGTCGTGGCAGACGACGAGGTGTCGGTCCGCGGTGGCGTGGACGTCGAGCTCGATGCCGGTCGCCCCGGCCTTCAGGGCGGCGGCGATGGCATACAGCGTCGACGACGGGGCCTCCCAGGCTCCGCCCTGGTGGGCGTAGGCGATGACCCTCCGGTCCAGCCACCGGGCGGTTCGCTGGGAGTCGGGAGAGGCGGCCATGGAAGAACGGTAGCCTCTGCCCCGCGATGCTCGACCACGTCTTCACCCAACTCGTTGCCTCCCACCGGCACGCTTTCGAGGGAGCCCTGCTGCAGCGCCAGGCCGTCGAGGAGCGGTTCCAGGTGGACGTGTTCCTCGGCGATGTGAGCTTCGAGACGTCCTACAGCCTCCCCGGCGAGTTGCGGCCGGCCCGCATCCGAGTCGACACCAGCCTCGACTGGCCCACCTGGAGCCAGACCGCCTACCGGAGCTGGGCCATCGGCGAGGAGCCCGATGAGCTCCCCGAAGTCCTGGTGGAGGTGGCCTTCCGGGTCCAGATGCTGGACAAGGTGCCGGCCGTGCAACCGCTGCTGGAGGTCTTGCCGGACCATCTGGACGCCATCGGAGGCGAGCGGCTGACCCGGTTGGCCGCCACCATCGAACAGCTGATGACCAACGGCAACGAGGTCACCGAGACGGCGATCGAGGTCTCCTACGAGGGCTCCTGCCAGCTGGAGGAGTCCATCCTCGAGCATCCCACCAGCCTCGACGACGCCATGGCCCCACTCGGACGCGAGGTGGCGTCGGTGCTGGTGCGGATGGCCGACCTCCCCTTCACGTTCCTGACCAAGGAGACGCCGCCGGCCTGATCCGGGCTGTCTGCCCGGCTCCTCCGGCCGACCGGCGGGTACCGCCGACGGGCGGGACACAGTGGTCCGGGCCCCCCGGACCGCCCCCACCCCTCCCACCCTCCGCCCACAGACACGGTCCGCCCACAGACACGGTCCGCCCACAGACACGGTCCGCCCACACCTACGGTCCCGCCCTGAACCCGATGGCCAGGGATCAGGCGAAGAGACCCGCATCCACGGCCAAGGCCCGGAGGTCGGCCAGCGGCCGGGCGCCGACGTGGGAGATGACCTCGGCGGCGCACACGCCCCCCAGTCGGGCCGACTCCTCGGGGGAGAGCCCGTTGGTGATGCCGTACAGGAAGCCCGCGGCGAACAGGTCCCCGGCACCGGTGGTGTCCACCACGCGGTCGACCGGCGCGGCGGGGATCTCGACCGGCCCGGACGCCGTGACCACCACACTGCCGGCCGCACCGCGGGTGAGCACGGCCAGGACCCCCGTCTCGGCCACGGCCGACACGGCGTCCTCGAAGCGGGACACGCCGAACAGCATGGTGATCTCGTCCTCGTTGGCGAACAGCATCTCGAGCTCACCGGTCAGCAGATCCAGGAACTCCCGACGGTGGTGCTCGACGCAGAACGGGTCCGACACCGACAGGGCCACCGCCGCGTCGCCCCGGTGGGCCAGCTCGATGGCCTCTCGCATGGCCGCCTTGGCCGAGGGCTGCTCCCAGAGGTAGCCCTCGAGGTAGACCACCTGCGCCGAGGACAGGTGCCCCGAGTGCAGATCGGAGGATGCAAAGTCGGAGGCCACCCCCAGGTGGGTGGCCATGGTGCGCTCGGCGTCGTCGGTCACCAGCACCAGGCAGTGCCCGGTGCCCGACTGGCCGGGCACCGGCGGGGTGGGTTGGGGATCGAAGGCCACCCCGATCGAGCGGATGTCATGGATGAAGGCCCGGCCCAGCTCGTCGTCGGCCACCCTCCCGAGGAAGGCGGCCCGGCCGCCCAGGGCCGCCACCCCCGCCGCCGTGTTGGCCGCCGAGCCACCCGATGCCTCGGTGGTCGGGCCGAGGGTGTCGTAGATGGCCTGGGACCGGTCGTGATCGACCAGCGCCATGGTCCCCTTGACCAGATCCAGGGCGACGAGGTCATCATCGGTGGCCGAGGCCAGGACGTCGACCAGCGCGTTCCCGACGGCCACCACGTCCAGGGTCGGGGGGACGGATGGGGTGGAATCGTCGGAAACGGAATCTGTCTGCACGGCGCGACGGTAGCCTGCCCCACATGAGCGCTTCGACAACTGACGAGACCGCGACCGACGGCACCCCGGACTACCGGCTGCCCACCTCGGTCCGGCCCCATGCCTACCGCCTCGTCCTGAGCCCCGACCTGCCCGCCGCCACCTTTGCCGGCGACGTGGAGATCGACATCACCGTCGAGCGCCCCGTCACCTCGATCACCCTCAACGCGGCCGAGCTCGAGATCACCTCGGCCGAGCTCAACGACGGCGACCCCGACCGGGGCTACGCCCTGGCCCCCTCCTCCATCGACCTCGACCCGACCGAGGAGCGGGTCACGCTGGTGTTCGCCGGGACCATCGACCCGGGCCCGGCCACGCTGCACCTGTCGTTCACCGGCATCCTGAACGACAAGCTCCACGGCTTCTACCGGTCCACCTTCACCGACGACAGCGGCACCGAGCACGTCATCGCCACCACCCAGATGGAGTCGACCGATGCCCGACGGGCCTTCCCGTGCTGGGACGAGCCCGAGCTGAAGGCCACCTTCGAGGTGACGCTGGTGGTCGACGACGCGCTGGCGGCGTTCTCCAACGGCTCGGTGCTCGACGAGGTGGCCGAGCCGGGCGGGAAGCGCCGGGTGCACTTCTCGACCACCATGGCCATGTCCACCTATCTGGTGGCCTTCGTGGTGGGCCCGCTGGAGGCCACCGAGCCGGTCGACGTGCACGGGGTCCCGCTCCGCATCGTCCACCGTCCCGGCAAGGCCGACCTGACCCCGTTCGCCCTGACCGTCGGCGCCCACGCCCTCGACTTCTTCACCCAGTACTTCGGCATCCCCTACCCGGCCGACAAGCTGGACCTGGTGGCCATCCCCGACTTCGCCTTCGGGGCCATGGAGAACCTCGGGTGCGTGACCTTCCGCGAGTCCGCCCTCCTGGTCGATCCGGCCCAGGCCGCCCGGGTCGAGCTGGAGCGGGTGGCCGACGTGATCTGCCACGAAATCGCCCACATGTGGTTCGGGGACCTGGTCACCATGAGGTGGTGGAACGGGATCTGGCTCAACGAGGCCTTCGCCACCTTCATGGAGGTCCTGGCCGTCGACGCCTTCCGGCCCGAGTGGCAGCGCTGGGTGAGCTTCGGCGTCGAGCGCGAGGCCGCCCTGGCCGTCGACGGCCTACACACCACCCGACCGGTCGAGTTCCACGTGGGCCGTCCCGAGGATGCCCAGGGCATGTTCGACGTCCTCACCTACCAGAAGGGGGGCAGCGTCCTGCGGATGCTGGAGCAGTTCCTCGGACCGGACGTCTTCCGCGAGGGGATCCACGACTACCTGACCACCCACAGCCACGGCAACACCGAGACGGCGGACCTGTGGAGCGCGCTCGAGCGCTCGAGCGGCCGGGCGGTCGGGACGCTGATGGACACCTGGATCCTCCAGGGCGGCTACCCCCTGATCCGGGTGGGTGACGACGGGACGCTCAGCCAGGTCCCCTTCTCCTACAGCGGTGACCCCGGCGGGGCCATCGGCTCGGCCTGGGAGGTGCCGGTCCTGACCCGATCGCTGGACGGGCCGGGGACGGAGCCGTCGGCGGCCCTGCTCAGTGGCAGCGGCGGCAGCGGCGGGACGGTGGCGGCCGCCCCGGGCTCACTGGTCAACGCGGGCGGCTCCGGCTACTACCGGGTCTCGTATCCGACCACCACGGTCGAACTCCTGGCCGGCCGGCTGGGCGACCTCGAGCCCCTCGAGCGCTACAACCTGGTGTCCGACACCTGGGCGGCCTCGCTGTCGGGGCAGGCACCGGTGTCCGACCTCATCGGCCTGGCCCGCTCTCTGGCCGAATCGGCCGAGGGCGATCCGAGCGTGTGGTCGGTGGTGCTCGGGGCGGTCGGCCTGTTCGACCGGGTGATCCCCGACGAGGACCGGCCCACCCTGGCCCGGGCCGTGCGGCACCTGTTCGGGTCGCTGGCTGCCGACCTGGGCTGGGATCCGAGGGAGGACGACGGTGAGCGGACCCCGTCGCTGCGCTCCTCTGTCCTGCGCACGCTGGGCACCATCGGGGCCGATCCCGACGTCAGGGCCGAGGCGGCCCGGAGGTTCGGAGCCAGTGGCGCCGCCGGCGCCACCCCGCTGCACCCCGACACGGAGTCGGCCATCCTCGACATCGTGGCCTCCACCGGAGGCGAGTCCGAGTACGAGGCCTTCCTCACCCACTACCGGGCGCCGGCCAACCCCCAGGAGGAGAACCGCTACCTGTACTCGTTGGCCTCCTTCACCGACCCGGACCTGGCCGGGCGCACCTTCGACCTCGCCCTCACCGAGGTGCGCAGCCAGAACGCGCCCTTCGTCCTCCAGTTGCTGATCGGCAACCGGGTGACCGGACCGGCGGCCTGGGAGCGGATCACCGAGGAGTGGGACACCATCGTCGGCCGGTTCCCCTCCAACATCCTGCCCCGCATGCTGGACGGCGTCCGCGGCCTGTGCTCCTCCAAGGAGCTGGCCGACCGGGTCACGGAATTCGTGGTGACCCATCCCCTGCCGTCGGGCGGCAAGACCGTGGAACAGACCCTCGAGCGACTGGCCGTCAACGTGGCCTTCGGCGAGCGGGAGCGCCACGACCTCGCCGCCACCCTCACCACCTCGCTCGGCCTGTAGCGGAGGAGGGCGGACCGGGTGGCCGGGCCGGACGCCGCCCACCGGGGCGGGGTCGGAGGCAGGGTCGGAGGCAGGGTCAGAGGCAGGGGCGGACGGTGGCCCGGGCAGGCAGTGGACCGGGGTTTCCGAGGGGGTGGTACCGGCCGCCCCTAACATGCACCGGTGCAGATCGGAATCATCGCCACGGTCTACGCGCTGATCTTCGTCGCCGAACTGCCCGACAAGACCATGATCGCCACGCTGATCATGGGCAGCCGGTACCGGCCGGTGCTGGTCTGGGTCGGCGCCGCCCTGGCCTTCGGGGTGCACGCCACGGTGGCGGTGGCGGTGGGCCAGCTGTTGCAGCTGCTGCCGCACCGGTGGATCGAGCTGGTCACCACCCTCCTGTTCGCAGGGGGCGCCGCCTATCTCCTCCTGGTCCCCGAGAAAGACGAGGAGGAAGAGGCCGAGGCGGAGGCGGACCTGGCACCCCGGAAGCTCAGGACCGTCGGGACGGCGTTCGTGGTCATCTTCGTGGGCGAGTTCGGCGACCTCACCCAGATCCTCACCGCCAACCTGGCGGCCAAATACCACGCCCCGGCATCGGTCTTCGTCGGCGCCTACGCCGCGCTGCTCAGCGTCGCCGCCATCGGCGCGTTCGGCGGCCGCGCCCTGCTGCGATTCCTACCCCTGGCCATCATCCGGAAGGCGGGTGGCGTGCTGCTGGCCGGATTCGCCATCTACAGCCTGGTCAGCCTGATCCGGGGGTGACGCCCGACCGAGCGCCCGGCAGCGGGACGGTGCCGGTGCGGTGCCGGTGCCGGTGCCGTTCAGGAGGCCAGGGTGAACACCTCGGCGGTGTCCGGCGACACCGACAGGTCCAGCGGTGAGGGGTTGGCCGGTGCCGCGGTCGTGAGCATGACACCGGTGGTCGACGTCAGCGACGGCGCCTGCAACTGCTGGACCGACACCACGCGGGCCGACGGGCCCCGTTCCAGCGACAGCGACGCCAGCGCCGCCGACGTGGTGTTGTCGACCACGACGGCCACATCACCGTCGGGCAGTCGGAGCGCGTACTCCGAGACCCCGGTGGGCAGGGGGTCGGCGGCACCGACGGTTGTCTTCAGCAGGGTCCCGCCCTCGAGCCCACTGACCAGCTGCAGGCCGGAGAAGATGGGACCGGCCTGCATCGTGCCCGGCTGGGCGGGGTCGGGCACGCACAGCGGTGTGTAGCTGTCGCAGTTGTCGGGGTCCATCTGCACGTTGACCGACGCCACACCGTCGGACGCCGCGTCGAGGAGCGCGTGCACCGCCCAGAGCGAGGAGGCGAACTCCCACGCCGCCGGAGACGAGCTGCCGCACGAGATCGAATTGAACTCGTCCAGCACCAGGGGCAGCTTGGCGTGCTTGGCCGCCGTCTCGGCCGCACCGATGACGGAGTCCTCGGTGGAGAACGACGAGGGATCCAGGAGCTGCCCGGGGGTGACGGTGGCGCCTCCGCAGTCCTGGAGCGGGTAGAAGTGCTGGTTGAACCGGGCGAGCCCCTGTTCGGTCTTCCTGGTCTCGTCGGACAGCCAGTTGGTGAGGTAGAAGTCGGGCCCGTCCAGGGCCAGTCCCGGGTCGGCCTGTTCGATGGCCGTCCGGTAGGCGGTCCAGTTGGCCAGGTACCCGGGGAAGGTGGTGGCGACGTCGGCGGGTGGTTCGGTCAGGAAGGTGAGGAAGTAGAAGTAGAGGTCGGGCTCGTTCCCGATCTCGACGGCACGGAGCGAGCCACCCATGGCGGCCTGGGCGGCGGCCACCTCCTGGGCGGCGAGGGCGGGGTCGTACTCGAGCAGGTTGACCCCGAGGTCCACTCCCCACCCGGTGGTGTGGGCCAGGTCCCCCACCGCGTCGAGGTCGGCGGGCGTGATCCCGTCGGATGCCCACGACGGCAGCGGGTCCGAGGGGCTCGGGAGCCAGACGGCGTCCAGGTCCGACGACTGCCCGCCGAACCGGAGGTCGCCCGGGCCCAGCTCGGCCAGGAACGACGGCAGGTTGGACGTGGCCGGGTCGAGGTAGGCGCTCCCGAGGGCGGTGGCCTCGAAGGTCAGCCCCACGAACCCCTGGGGCACGTCCTTGCGTGTCGGACCGCCGATCCTGACCGTGATGCCGGAACCGGACGTGGCCCTCACCGCCGGCGTGGTGGCCCCGACCACAGCGCCGGCCAGGGTCAGGGTCAGAGTCACCGTCACGGCCAGGCCCGTCGCCACCGCCACTCGGACCGCCCGCCCCCTCGCCACCGGCCCACGATAACCCTCTGCCGGCCCGGCGTCCCGTGCCGGGCGACCGGCCCAGCGCGCCCCGGGGAGGCGGGAGGGTAGGGACCGGGCCGCCCCCGGCGGGCGGAGCACGCCTCTGTTAGCGTGAGCGCTGGACGATTCGGGTGGGTGTCGTCTCGTAGGCCCACCTGGTGGGGGTACGAGATGTTCCGCAGATCAGCCGTCATCCTGGCAGCATCGCTCCTCGTGGTACTGGGCTTGGGCACCCAGGCCGGGGCACGGGCCCGGGTCGCCAGCGGCCATACCGCTGCCCGTCAGGCCCGGACCACCCGCCTGGCCCGGGTAGTCACCCCGGCGGCCGGGACCCGCGTGCGGACGGCCAAGAACGGGGGCAACGCGTCGGGGACCCTGGGGTGCACGGTGTCCAAGGGGAAGGTGACGATCTCGCCCGGCCTCAGCTTCAGCGGTTCGGCCTCGGCGGCCACCTTCTCCTTCAGCGGCAAGCTGAGCTGCACCGGTTCGTCCGGTGTGACCGGCGGCACCTTCACCTCGACCGGAACGGCCACCAACAACAACTGCGGCGACCTGGCCAGCCAGGGGGTCCCCACCCTCACCATGACCATCAAGTGGAAGAACGGCTACGCCCCGACCACTGTCGTGTTCTCGGACGGGAACTTCAGTCTGGGCGCCGACGGCATCACCATCATCCTGCCCAGCACCGGGCCCAGCCCGGCCGTGGGCACGGCCTCGGCATCGGGGTCGTTCGCCTACGAGCCGGTCACGGCCAACTTCGTCGCCGACCAGTCCATCGACACCTTCGCCGCCGGGTGCAACTCGACAGCCGGCCTCACCAACTTCACCTTCACCGGCGTCAACGGCGCCTCGACCCTGGACATCAACGAGCAGCAGATCGTCATCCCCCCGGCGCCACCCCCCTCCTCGCCGGTCACCGTGGGGGTCGACGCGTCCAGCCCGGGTGCCTCGGTGGACGAGGGCCTGGTCGGCTTCAACCACGTGGTGGCCGGGTCGCAGTCGGCCCTGTCGGCCATCGGCACCGAGTGGGCCCGGACCGACGCGTCCCTCGAGGTGGACCAGGGCACCAGCCAGGCCGCCTACAACTGCACCACGGGCGTATGGAACCCCACCTACCTCGACGGGAACATCGCCCTGGACCAGGAGGCGGGGGCCACCCCCCAACTCATCGTGGACTACTTCCCCTCCTGCGTCGACTACCAGCTGGCCGGCCTGACCAGCGCCCAGGTGAGCGCCAGGGTCAAGGCGTGGAAGGCGCTCGTCTACCAGATGGCCCTCCACGAGATCACCGCCAAGGGCGTGCGGGTGTTCGAGGTCTGGAACGAGCCGAGCTTCTACATGCCCCTGACGGGCAAGGACGGCTACCTGACGCTGTACAAGTACACGGCGACGGAGCTCGAGAAGGCGGCGGCCGCCGCCGGGGTGCAGATCGAGGTCGGGGGCCCCGGCGTCGACGAGCTGGGCCAGATCGACAACACCTGGATCTCGGCCCTGGCCTCCTACGTCGTCCAGAACAAGCTCCCGCTCGACTTCGTGTCGTGGCACCAGTACCCCAACGACCCCGACGAGGGCCCACAGGCGCCCTACCCCACCGGCATCTGCGACACGGGGGCGGGCGCCAACGGACAGCCGTGCTGGTACAACCCCAACCTGGACGTGACCCTGTTCCAGCGCGGGGCCGAGTCCGTCGAGAGCCTGCTGGCCGCCTACCCCAGCCTGCACCCGGTGCTCTGGGTCGATGAGTGGGGGGTCGACTCGGGGAACGACGCCCGCCTCGACGGACCCTACGGTGCGGCCTTCGTGGCCGCGTCACTGGACGGCGCCCAGCTGGGTGGCATCGGACGGATGTCCTTCTACGACACGGCAGACGATCCCACCAGTCCCGAGTACTCCAACTTCGGTGTCCTCTACGGGGACTTGACACCCAAGCCGGCGTACTACACGTTCGCCATGTGGCATCAGCTGGCCGGCTCGCGGCTTCCCGTCACGCTGACGCCGGACCAGTCGAGCAGCGGGCCCGTCGGCCGGATCGGTGCGGTGGCATCGGTCGCCCCGGGGGGCGCCGTCCACGTGCTGGTCTACGACTTCGCCCCCTATGACGCATCCGGCGACTACGGGGCCACCGACCCAACCCCCTTCGACCACCAGGTCACGGTGGACCTGTCCGGACTGTCATCGGGAACCTACGGCGAGAGCCAGACGCTCGTCGACGGGAGCCACGACGACACGGTGGTCGGCACGTCGACGCTGAGCGGTCCCTCGACGGCGCTCACCTTCACCCTGTCCGGCGAGGGCGTCACCCTGATCACGCTGACCCCGGGCGGGTGAGCGGTCCGGCTGGCGGGCCGCAACCGGCTGGCGGGCCGCAACCGGCTGGCGGGCCTGACCGGTGAGCCCGGACTGACCAGCCGGGTCGGCCCGAACCGGGCTGCCCTACCCCGATGCTGACGGGTGGTTCTCGACCGTGACCGACATCGCCGGGCTGTAGAGGGTGGGGAGACCGGGGCGGACCACCGCGGTCCGCAGTCGGTACTGGCCGTCCGGCACGGTGGTCGTGTCCCAGCGGGCCAGGAACCCCCCGTACTCGAAGGCGTGGGCGATGGCCACCACCGTGCCGTGCAGGCCGGAGCCACTGAGGCGGAACTGCACGACATCGCGTTTCGAGTACACATAGGCCTGGCACCCCATGACCACCGCGCCCGACAGCACGGCACCGTCGGCCGGGCTGGCGATGGAGGTGACCAGTCCGGGCGGCAGTCCCGTCCGCCGGTCCTGCCGGTAGAGCCCGCTGCCGTACAGGCCCAGCTGCTGGGCGCGGGCGAACCGGGCCAGCGGCCGGACGAACGAGGTCTCGTAGCCACCCAGTGTGGCGAGCACCAGGCTGTCGGGGGCCTGTCCGATGTTCGACTCGACCTCGGCCATGGTCACCTCCTGGTCGTGCCACGCCCGGGCGAAGAGCAGCCCCTGGCCGGTCGACGAGATCAGCTGGGCCACCAGCAGGACCACCAGGACCATCTGGGCCAGCCAGGTCACGACCACCGGCCGGCCGGGCCGGGCGGGACGGCCCGACTCGGGTACCGCGTCGTCGTACCGCCCGGTGACGCCCAGGATCCGGTCCATCCGGGCCAGGACAAGGCCCCGCATGCCCTCCGACCACGGGGTGGGCGAGCCCAGCAGGCTCAGGTAGGCCCCGACCCAGATGGTGAGGGTGAAGATGGAGTAGCGACCGGTGGAGGGCAGGCCGAACTGCATGCGTCCGACGGTGGTGCTGACGGCGAAGACCAGGCCGAAGCAGATGAGGGCGACCCCGACGGGGCGCCCGGCGGGCCGGTCGGACCGGAGGGTGCGGACCACCCCCCAGGCCGCGATCAGGCAGATCACGATCCCGAGGGCCAGGGGCCCACCGTTCACCGCGTTGGGAGTGCTGTTGAGGTTGGCGCCGAAGACGTTCCCGACGAGGGAGAAGAAGAACTCGATTGACGTCAGGGGATGGGCCAGCGGGGAGCCGCCGCTCCCCCCGGTGGCGGCGAAGTTGAAGCCGACGAAGTAGACGACGATGACCACCACGGCCGTGCCGATCCAGCCCGTCACCACCCGCCTGGTCCGGTGGCGGAGGAGGAGCAGGACCACCCCCGCCGGCCAGATCAGCAGACCCTGCAGCGAGGAGTAGCTGCCCACCACGGCGGCCACCACCGCCCCGGCCAGGGCCAGGCGGGTCAGCGCCGGGCGGTCGAGCAGGTACAGGGTGGCGCCCAGGGCCGCGGTGACCATGAACCAGCTGAGGTTGAACCCGAACAGGGCGTCGGTGGCCGGCACGAACGAGAGGAGCACCAGCGCCACCGGGCAGTAGTAGAGCAGCGGGACCCCGGGGGATCGCCGCTTGTGGGTGGCGATCACCAGCGCTGCCGTGACCGCCCACAGGATCCCGCTGAGGATATCCTCGACGATGACGTTGTAGTGGGAGGTGCCGGCCAGGGCCAGGACCACCAGGTTCGGGAAGAGAATGCGGTTCTCGTTGTGCTGGGCCCACAGTGTCCCGAGGGTGAGTGTCCCGTCGTGGGCGTGCTGGATGACATTGATGTCGGTCCACTGGTCGTAGTAGATGATGTCCACGGCGTAGTGGTGGATCATCCAGAACAGGGCCGCCCCGCTGAGGGCGAACACGGCCACGGCGATGGTGTTCCCCACCGGACCGGCCAGCGGGTTCCGACCCGCCGGCACGGCCTGACGGGAGGGGACGGCGGGGCGGCTGTCGGCCGCGACGGGGACGGCATCGTCGTCCACCGCCTCCGTGGTCTCCTCGTTCGTGCTCACCGTTGCGCTCATGCCCCTGCCCCCCGACTCCGGTCGGCCGCGTATCGAGGGACACGGCGACGACCGGCGAGCATGGTACGTCGGATCCGACCGGCCACCGGGACGGTCCCGGCCCCCGGCGCCCTCACGATGGCGTCGGGGCCGCCTCGAAGATGGACGGGTACCCGCACCGGGTCGGCCACCGTCCCGCCGACCCGATCCCGATGCGCCTGGTCTCTGTGGAACCCATGACTCTCCCCCCTGCCTTGAGAACTGACATCGTAGGCGCCGGACGGGGACCCGTCCATGGGCGGGCCGGCTTCGGACCACGGTCCCCCCAGGTCAGAGGGACGGGCCGGGCCGACTCCGTCCCCTGCGTTCGTCGGTCGGGCGCCACCATGGCAGGCTGGCGCCATGGACGCCCCGACCCAGCCACCGCCCGTGCCCACACCGGCCGCCGGCCCCGACGACCGCGTGGAGCGGCGCGACGAGTTGTTCGCCCGGGCCCGGGCGGCCACCGGCTTCATGCCC
>Ga0302319_10012055_pt1 | contig 16337 bp, 14 predicted proteins | sample Bog_T0_2_FD_203319 | JGI IMG/M metagenome (GOLD analysis project Ga0302319, IMG submission 203319) | Peat permafrost microbial communities from Stordalen Mire near Abisko, Sweden - Bog_T0_2 | ecosystem: Environmental > Terrestrial > Soil > Wetlands > Peat | place: Sweden: Abisko, Stordalen Mire...
AAAACGCGGCGCGGCGCCATAGAATTTCAGCATGCGCTGGTTCAGAAGAAAGGTGCGATAGCGGCCATAGCCCGCAAATAATTCGTCGCTGCCTTCCCCGGTGAGCACTACTTTCACTTGTTGGGCGGCCAGACGCGATACGAAATACAGAGCCACGCTGGAGGGCCAACTGATGGGCTCATCCTCATGCCAGATCAATTGCGGCAGGGCGTTGAAGAAATCCTCGCGGCCGATGACTACTTCATGGTGCTCGGTGCCGATGGTTTTCGCCACCTGGCGGGCGTAGCCGAGTTCGCTGTAGGCCTCCTCGCGATAGCCCACGGCGAAGGTCTTGACTGGCCCGCTGGACATGGGTTTCATGATCGCGGCGATGGCGCTCGAATCGACGCCGCCCGACAGGAACATCCCCAGAGGCACGTCGCTCATGAGGCGGGTGCGGACGGCTTCGTCGAGGCGCGCCCGGCATTCGTCGATCCAGGATTGATCGTCGCGCTTATCATCAGTCGGGCCGCAGGGAATTTCCCAGTACTGGCGGATTTCGAGTTGCTCGGGAGTAAGCCGGAGCCAGTGGCCCGGCATGAGCTTCCGAATGCCGGAGAACAGCGTCTGTTCCCCCGAGCAGTAGCCGAAGTTGAGGTATTCCGAGAGCAGTGCTTCCTCGAAGCGCGGGGAAATGGCCGGGTGTGCCAGCAGCGCTTTGATTTCGGAGGCGAAGGCCAACAGGCGCCCGTCCCAATAGTAGTAGAAAGGCTTCTTGCCGAGACGATCGCGGGCGCAGAACAGCGTGCGGGCGGTCTCATCCCAGATGCCGAAAGCGAACATGCCGCGGAAACGCGTCACGCAATCCGCCCCGTATTCTTCGTAGGCATGCAGGATGGTTTCCGTGTCGCAGCGCGTGCGGTACTGGTGGCCGGCTCGTTCGAGGGCCGGGCGGAGGTCTGCGTGGTTGAAGATCTCGCCGTTGTAGACGATCCGCAGCGTGCCATCTTCGTTGGCCATCGGCTGCTGGCCGCCGGCGATGTCGATGATGCTGAGGCGGCGGTGGCCCAGGGAGGCGAAGCGGTCGCGATAGTAGCCGGCGCCGTCCGGGCCGCGATGGCTGATGGCGTCCGTCATGCCGGCCAGGAGGGAGTCCGGCCAGGAGGCGGGTGCGCGAGTTACGAATCCTGCGATGCCACACATAGCGGAGAGACAGCTCTCTATATTGAATTCTCACACAGGCCGCCTGAAACCGCTGGCGGTCTCAATCTCGCCGGCCCAGCCTACGGGAGCCTCGAATGGACCAGCGCCGCCGCCGGCCACAGGCGTCTCGCCCTGGAACGCCGTGAACGCCCGCGCTTCGGGATCGCACAAATGGCTCAACAACGGAATCTTGCGCCAGTCGAAGCCCATTAGTGTGGCGCACGTCACATCAACCATGCCGGGATCTTCACCCCATACCAACATCCCGCATTTCCTGGGACGCGGCTTTAAGGGGCCACAGTCTTCACCCGCCACCACCGCGTCCACCAGCGTCAGTATGGCTCGCGGCCGCAGTCGCGGCACGCCGCCCGCATCGTAATTGCGTGCGATATTCACTAAATCGTGTATGGTGCGCCACAGCGTGTCGTTGCCGTGCCAGCCGCCGCCGTGTATCAGTGGCGAGGCCGCCGCCTGCGCACCCGCCCGCGCCAGTTTCCACATCCACAATGGCGCGCGCGTCTGGAGAAACTCCCGGACCGGGCTCGCCGCGTAGCTGAGCCAATGCTTGTCCGGGTATTCGTCGCCACCCGTGCGCGGCGAGCCGGGGCGATAGTGCGGTAGATAATCCTTCGATCCGACGATCCCTACGAAATTCTTCAGCGCGCCTGTAATGCCGGTTTTCATGTGCGTCTTAAGCTTGGGGATGTTCAGGATCACGTCGGCGCTGAGCACCGTATTGCTGATCGGATAGCCATGCGGCGCATGGCGCTGCCGCGCGTTGTAATCCGTCACCCCAAAGCGCGCATTTACGCCGAAGCACGCGAGGCGGCTGAGCGCCCCCAGATCCACGAGCGAATAGCCCAGAGGATCCCCCGCCAGCGGACGCACCGCGCGTACGTAACTGCTGGCATCGTCGATCTCGGCCCACTGCTGCCGCAAATCCAAGAACGCGACGGGTGCGCCCGCATAGTCGCGCTCCATCTCGGCCAGACCGCTCTGGCGTCGCAAGCGGGCGAAGTCGCAGCCTTGCAGGGGCGCATCCGCCACGTAGACGCGCCCCTTGCCGGCGAGCGCCGTCAGGGTTTTATCTATGAGCGCGCGCACCAGTGAAGAGTGCGTGAAGAGCACATTCCGGCCTTCCGTGTCGCCAAATTCGTGCTTGACCCAATTCGGCTTGAGGATCACCGTCATGCCCGGCTGAATCCAGCGGCCCAGCGGATTGGCTGCGTCGAGGCCCAGAAAGCGAAAGAGCTCGTGCACACTGCCCTCCACTGCGCCGTAGTCCCGCGCGGGCCAAACGATTGGGTTCTTGTCCAATGCGCTTACGACACCGATTCCCACACCTGCAGCCATTCCTGTAATTCCTCCTTTGTGAGTGCCGCGGAGCGCGCCCGCAGCCATGCGGTATCGGCGCGCGCCGCCACGGCCAAAACATCGCGGCAGCCTTTCAAGACTTCCACCGCGCCCACCCGCAGACGCCCGGCGGTGTTTAGATAGCGCCCCGCGCAAGTCCACCACATCCAGCGCGAGCGCAAGGACTTCCGCAAGTCGATGGATCCCTGGCGGTATCCCAGCACGATCTCCGGCACGTTGGCGAACCGGCTCTCAGGGCACGCTCGAAAAAGAAGATCGTGGTCTTCACAACGGATCGCATCGGCGCGATAGTAGTAGCGCCGGAACCACGACGTTTTCCCCATAAACGTGGGATGGATCAGTTTGAACGAATAGAGCGGCCTGCGGGCAATCTCACCATGCGCGGCAGGATCGGCGCGCTTGCCGAGGGGCGCGCCCGCATCCGCGAACAGGACCGCCCAGCCTCCGGTCAGGTCCACCTCGGGATGGTTTTCGAGGAAATGGAGTTGCTTTTCCAGCCGCAGCGGATACGCAATATCGTCGGCGTCCATACGCGCGATATATTCGCCGCGGGCCCGGTCGATGCACTCGTTCAAGCGCGCTCCTAATTGGAGGCGCTCCGGGTCGCCCCACACCACGATACGCGGATCGTGGAATGCGTGCGCCATCTCGCGGGTTGCATCTCTCGAACCGTCGTCGCAAAGCAGCAGTTCCCAATTTTTATGCGTCTGGAGTAGAAGCGACCGGATGGAAGCCCCGATCGTTCGCTCGGCATTGTAAAACGGCATGGCGATACTCACCAACGGCTCGCTCATAATGCGCCGTAGACCTCCTGGCAGCGTCGCGCGATGCGTGGCCAGTCGTAACGCCACGCATTCTCGCGTGCGCCGGCGCCGAGCGCCGGCAGTAAATCGGGGCGATCCAGGAGAGTTTCCAGGTGGACCGCCAAGTCTGCGGCGTCTCCCGTGCGAAAGCGCGATCCGGCGGTATTTGGAACGGTTTCCCGCAAACCGCCATGATCGCTGGCGATAACCGGCTTGCCGCAGGCCTGCGCTTCCACCGCTGCCATACCGAACATTTCCAGTTCCCGCGTAGGCATGGCGAAAATGTCGCAAGCGTTGTAGATTCCCGGCATGTCGGCGTCGTCCAGGGGCGGCAGATAGATACCGCCGGCTTCGCGGATCTGGCCCACCAGCGCGTTCATCTGCGTCGTGCCGAACCGCTCGCACGGGCCGGCCACCACCAGCGCCGCGGGCCGCTTCAACATACGGTAAGCGGCGATCAGCAGGTCGGTGCCCTTCTGTTCGCACAGCCGTCCCACATACAGGATCATCGGGCGGGAATTGATGCCCAGGCGCGCGCGCCACTCCGCTCGCAGCGTTGCGTCGGGATGGAAGCGCCCGCAATCCACCCCATTGGGGATCGACGCCAGCTTGCTGTCGGGTAGCTTCCAATATGCGCTATAGACCCCCCGGCAATAATCCGAGACCGGCGCGATGCGGTCGCATGCCAGCAAACACCGGCGCCAAACCATCTTGCTGGCTCTGCGCAGTTGGGCCACCCGTCTCCAGGGCTCGAAGTGGTAATCGCAGCTCAGTACGGCGGGACCCAGCCCGGCGGCCTTGGTCAGCCAGGCGATCTCCGCGCGATTATGCACGTGGACCACGCGCGGCGCGCGCCGTGCCACGTCCTGCACGAATCGTAGTGCGTACTCCGCCCGCGATCCGCTCAGATACCGAATGGAGACGCCCCGATATTCCCGCCACCCGGTCTCAGGACCGCCCGAATACACGATCACGCGTTCGCCGCCGCGGACCTGAGCTTCTGCCAGTTCCATCATGCGCCGCTCGACCGCGCCGCCGAGCTTCGCCGGCAGCGTCAGTTGCGAAGGACCAACATGGACGATCATCGCAGTGGCCTCGCCGGCAGCCAATTCACAGCTAGGGCGCAGAGCCAGGGCACAAACGCGAGAAATGTGAGCGGAAACCACGAAGTGGATGCCGTAGCCAAGTGATGCACGGCCCGAAACAGGCACAGTCCGTAGCCCAGCGCGACCATTGGGTGGCGGCTGTGATGATATCGCCCGTCCAGATATGCCGCGCCGAACCCAACCATCAGAAACCCCGCCAATACGCCGCAATAGCCGAAATTGGCGTACAACTCTCCCACCAGGGAAGCTTCCTGGGAAACCAGTCCCCGGTCAAAGGCGCCATAAATCAATTCGCCCAGTTCTTCCCGGACCCCGCGGGAACGCTCGAATCCCGCCGAGACCGGCAGAATCTGCAATGGCGCCATCAGAAATGTTTCGCCATAGTAATAAGGCAGCGTCTCGCGATTGACGATCAGCGCCGCCGTCGTGTCAAACCGGCCCACGGAATTGTCCACCATGTCGAAGACCTTGTCCCCATCGGCGAGCGCGCCGACATCGATAGCGCCCGCTGCCGAGTACCAGCCGATGTTCTTGGTGGCCTCCATCCAAAGCGACACCAACAGCACCAGCGGCAGGCCCAACGCGAGGTATCGCGCCCGTAGCGTAAAGATGCCGCGAATTTTGCACAGATGTAAGACCAACAACATCGTGCCCGCCCACATCAACCGGCGGCCGCAGCCGAGATGCACCGCCGCGATCAAGAACAGGCCGATCATGGTCGCCAGGCGGGAGCGCCGTCGCCCTGGCTTTGAAAGATACCAAAGACCTACAGCGGTGGTGGGCAACATAAAAAGCAATGCGGTGTACCGGCCCATTCCCGCGCGCGGCAAGAGTCCGACATGATCGAAGAAAAGCTGCTGCCGGCTCTCGGGATCGAGGAGCAGCACAAAGATGCTCAACACTCCGGCGGCGGTAAAGAGCAGGAACACCCCACGCTGAAGCCGCTGGCTGCGAAACGCGCGCCGCCGCGCGCGGAGGGCGGCGATCCAGTTCCGCGCGGCGCCGCGCGCGCCTCGGCTGATGCGCGATCGGACGAAGCCGGCGTGAGCGCCGCAGGCGAACGCCAGGAACGCGAGAGCCCCCACCAGGTAGGTGCGCGAATAAGCTTCGTCCATCGACGCCGGCAGCGGCGTCTTGCTCCGTTCGAGCACCGAGATCGCGGTCCCGTACGCGCAGTAATCGAAAATGAACCAGGCTTCCACCAGACCGGTCAGGCTCAGCCAGTAGTTCTGGCCATGCATTCCGCGGCTGTAAATGCCGATGGACACTAGCAGAGTGGCGAAGAACAGGTAAGCGTTGGCCCCGGCCGGCGATCCATTCGCAAGGTGCACGGCCCCAGCAACCAGGGCCAGCGTCACAATGAGAATGGTTCTCATCTGGCGCCTGGCCCCCAATCCGCCAAGCCGAGCCCGATGGCCAGCGCTGCTTTCGTGCCGGTCTGGGCGATCAGCAGTGCGTATGCCACGCCAATCGCACCGTAAGCCGGTGCAAGCCATATGGTCAACGCGCCGAACAGCACCGTCATCAGCGCATCGGATGCCGTACACCACTCCGGGCGTCCCGCTCCGTAGAGCAGGAATTGCACGGGATTGACCACCAGCAGCACGATGTGAGCGGTGGCCAGCAATTGAAAAACGCGCACGGCCCCCGGCATGGCGGAAGGAAATACACGGGCCGTGACCGATCCTCCCAGCCAGGTGAGCACCAGCAGCACGAATGCGAGCATGGCAGCCCCGGGTAAGTAGCTCCACATGTAGCTGCGCCGGCTCTCTGGAGTAGTTGCGGCGACGGCTTCAGGCAACAGCACTGTGCTGGTGGTATTGATGAGCAGCGCGAATCCGCCGGTTAACGACATGCCCAAAGCGTAGGTGCCGAGTGCCCTGGCTGTGGCCCAGCGCGACAGCGCCACCGACGGGATATAGTTACAAAGCGAGCCGATCACGGTCGAAAGCGTGATCCAGTTGGCAAATATGGCGATGGCCTTCCAGGTGGGCCGGTAGCCGGGTGTGCGGGACGCTGTCAGCACGGCTGCCAGCAGGCTTAGGTTGGCGGCGACGATCCATAGCCGGCTGAGCAAGTCTCCCGCGAACAGACTGCCTATCCCCGAGAACCCGAACCGGAGTGCGAACAGCACCGGCATAATCTGCAGAACCGCGGCTACCGTGCTCAGCCGCGCTATGCGCGCGAATTCCAGCCGGGATTGCAACAATACCAGGGTGAACGACGATACCGACGCCGCGGCTGCGCTGCCGCAGGCCAGGCGCAGCGCCGTGCCATACTCCGGATGCCTCAACAGCTTGGCGCTTGCCAGCGGCGCCACCAGGAATATGGCCGCGATTACTGCGCCGGTCAAGGCCAACCGCAGCAGCAGAAAACGCGAAACGGTGCGCAGCCAGACGCCACCGGTGGCGCCGGCGCCGAATTTCAAGCAGGAGATATTGATGCCCAACTCGCAAAGGTTGCCGGCTACCAAGGTGCTGCTGGCGTAGATCGCGCATTCGTCGAAACGCGCCGGCGCCAAGGCGTGCGACAGCAGCAGCAACCCGGCGAAGCGGCTCGCCGAAAGGCCTACTTGTCCACCCAGAACGAGACCTATACTACGGGCGGCGGAGCTGAGCCGCTGGGGCCGCAGGGAACCCCCGCTTGGATCAGCATCGCGCAGGGTGTCTCCGGCAGTTTCGCCTGGAGCCCTTTTATAAAGTAGTGTTGCCATTGATGATTTAATTTCGAGCGCAAGGGCGTGGGCAAGAGCCGCATCCCGAAACGGTAAGCCCGCCCTAGCGTCAGCGGACCCGCGCCCATGCAGAGCGGCCCATCCACGCGATCCCAGAGCTCGCACATCCGGGCCGATAGATATGGTGTTGTCTGAACGGTGGTGAAGCCGGCATCGGATAAAGCCGCCACCCAGGCCTGCTCAGCGAGCAGATGTCGATGCTGCAACTGCGCGGCGCGCATCCGCGTATACCAGGCACTGCCGATCAGCAGGTGCCGGTTCATTTCAATTAGCGGCACCGTGACAATCAACGCGCCCCCCGGCCTCAGGACACGCCGGCATTCCGCAAAGACACGGGGCAGATCCGGAATGTGCTCCACCACGCAGTTGGCGAAGACTGTGGCAAAGACACCGTCCGCAAACTTGAGCCTGCGCGCATCCATGCACCCCAGACGGCGGTAGAGGACATTGTCCTTGGCGCACAACTCCACCTCGCGAGGATTGAGGTCCACCCCCCAATCCACATGCGGCAGCAACAACGACGTGAATCGCCCGTTGCCGCAACCGATCTCCAGCACCGGAGAAGCGAATGTGCAATGCCTGAGGGCCTTCAACTCGGCGGCGCGCCAGGCGGCCAAAGACGGAATGTCGTAGATGGTTTGCGCCAGATTCAGTAGCTCGGCGTCTGAAGAATTAAGCAGCGCGCTCATGGATGTCCAGTAAATGCTCGTAAAGCCGCATGTGACGGTCGATCATTTGGCGCAGGCCAAACTGTGTCCGTGCTTTGTGCTGTGCCGCGCGGCCAAGCCGGCGGCGGCGGTCCGGGTCGGCCAGCAAGGCGCAGATCGCCTGCGACAGGGCGGCGGAATCGCGCGGCGGCACGATCGCGCCGGTTTCCTCATCCAATTGCTCGCGTATCCCGCCCACGTCGGTGGCGACTACGGCGGCGCCGCAGCACATGGCTTCCAGTACCACCGTGGAAAGGCATTCCCCCAGACTGGGCGAGACGACCACGGCGGCGGTTGAATAAAGCTGAGCCAGGCCAGCGGCGGTTTGGGAACCTGCGAATTCCACACTGCCATTCAGTCCCAGCCGCGCCGCTTGCGCCCGGTATTGGTTCAGTAAGGCGCCGGTCTGGTAGACCACCCGCAGTTTCAATTGGGGATGCGAGGCGCGCACGCTGGGCAGCGCCTCAAGAAGATAGTCCAGACCTTTAAATTCCTGGAGTTGACCCACAAACAGCAACTCATTGGCGGGCTCGGGCGGGTCCGCGATACGGTCGAATACCGCTGTACTGATGCCGTTGGGGATGATGGCAATGCGTTCTGCCGGGACACCTCTCCGGCCAGTGAGAAAATCGCGCTCCGCGAGGGAAAGGGCCACCAGGACGTCAGCCTTGCGCAGCACCAGGTTGTCGGTGAGGCGGCGTCGCCAGCCTACCCGCAGCCCATTCATAGCAAAGGGATCATGGGTGGTCAGGACGAAGGGCGGGCGATGTGAGGCAGTCGCTAAACGCACGGCCGCCCGCCCAAAGTGATGCACGTGTATGAGGTCGAAGCCGCCCCTCAGCAACGGCGCGGAATGACCGGAAACGGTCACCTGGCAGCCTTGCCGGCGCAGACCATCCGCCAGCACCGTCTCAGGTGAGATGGAATGGCGGTCGCGGTAACTCGCCGGTTTGTCGAAGATGCCGCCAATAAGGTAAATATGCATAGATGGAGCAGTCCCCCGCCCCAGCCCTAAAATTCAGTTAGATAGAGATAGTGGTGATTTTGGGGAGTAATCCCAAAGTTTTTTGGGAGAAAATTAGCTAGCTGCGCTTTGATGCGTATGTGCACAGATAGGCATAATGCTCAAGCCCGTGGTGGGATCGACGAATTCCACTCCCCTGCTCCGCACCACCCATTGAAGGCCGGCTTCGCTGCGCCGTTTCAAGACCGCGGTATCGGAGTAGACGCGGTAGGTTGTTCCAATCGATTCTGGCGTGTTATAGGGGGACAAAACCTCTAATGCCAGCTTGCGGATGAGGCGTTGAGTATTGATTTTACAGTTCTTAGGCGTCATGCGGCAAAGCTGGGACATACCCCGCCAGCCGATCACGATCGTGCGCGCGTCTGAGGACTCCTCAAGGGCCGCTTTCCAAAGGGATTGGTAAAGAACCTCTTCGCCGAGCGAATGTCCATCATGGGTTTCCGAGCACCTACGGATACGAAGCCGGACTGTTGGGATGGCAGGGATCGAAAGAACCTCTGGGGTTGGAACAATGGGCGTGTGAACTATTTTGACCGCCGGGGCTGAAACAACCCCAGGGTCTGACCTAGGAATACCCACTTCAGCCTCAGATGTTACAGCACCCTGAGAGCTTGATTCGACTACAGGGTCTGTAATAGGTACTGAGTGTGGATCTATTACTGCATCTAAAACACGCTCAGGTCTCGAAACAGCCCCAGGGCTCGAAACATCCACGGCAAGGGCTGGAGCAGCACCAGCGGCTGAAGCAACCTCAGGGTCCGGAACGGTGGCAGGCGCCGTAGCCGCGCCTTGAAGGTGAGGCAGGAAAACGGGGCCGTTCAAGAAGGACAAATAGCCGCCCATGCCCGGCTGGCTGACAATTTCGTCCCAGCCGAGCGGCTCCATGGCCGGCTTACGCTTGGACCGTTTGGGCGTTTTCGGCTTCTCTTCGGCTGGCTCGTTCATCGAGCAACTCCAATAGCTGGGATCCTGCCAGCTCATAGTCTTCCATGGCTTTGCACTTGGGATCGTAGTCCACCAAAAACTGCCGCGCACGGCCGCACTTGGCCACGGTCACGTCGGTCCGGATCGCTGGAAGCAATGGAATCTTGAACTTGGCGGAGAGATCTTCCAACGACTTCATCATAACGGCAGTATGTTGAAATCGCCGATCGACCATGACGGGCAAGAGGCCCGCGGGCTGCACGTTGACCCGAAATAGCTCATTCATCATACGCGCCGTCTCGAGACATGCGCCGGCACCCTGCAGGCTCAGCGTATCCATACTGACCGGAATCAGCACCCGTTGGGCATACACCATAGCGCAGGTCTGCATGAGCGTTATCGATGGTGCGACGTCGATGAGCACGATATCGTAGGGCTCGTCCACTTTAGAGAAGAGCAGGGAAAAGGACATCTCCCGCGCCGGAACCCCCATCAAAGAGGCTTCGGCCTGGATGGTCTCACGGCTGCTGCAAAGTACGTCGATATTGGGCGTCGCATGGACCAGGCAGCTCTCGAACAGGTGGTTGTAGACCACAAAATGATGAAGGAACTTGTCTGCCTTCAGGCCCAGGGACATTCCCACCGAACCTTGCGGATCGGTATCAATTAAGAGCACTTTGCGGCCGCGGTCGGCCCACAACCGCGCCAGAGTGGTGGCGGTAGTGGTCTTGGCCACTCCGCCTCGTTGGTTGGAAATCACTAGCCTAATCACTGTTGTTCTCCGCAATGGATTGTCGGATGCGTGCTACATCCTGGGCGGTCCATCGCCGGTAACGGTTGGTTTGGTTGCGTTCTGGCTCTTCGATCTTTTGCGTGCGCAACCAGTTCATCAGCGTGCGCTTGGTGATTCCCAGGACGTCCGCTACTTCCTGAGACTTGAGGTATGGTTCGCTGCGATCTTTCATCAAGCCGTTACTCTTTGATCCTATGGCGACCTTGTTGCGTATGTCAATGGCGAACTAGTGAAAGTGATGAAATAAAGTTAAAAGGATTCTGGGGCTAAATCGACTACAGGGGTTCGAACAGCGCCTCGGCGACACGCGCCAACAATGTCTCCGGCTCGAAAGGCTTTTGCAGCAGCGAAGTTCGGGGTGGCAGTCCCTGCTCTTGCGCCACAAGGCCATCGCTATAGCCGCCGAGGTACAACACCCGCAGCGGCGGGTGCATGCGGGCGAGTTCTAAAACCAGCTCCGGCTCGGGCCGGCTGATCAACAAGTCCGGCGGCCCTTGCGCCGCGGCAATCCGCAAGGCTTCCGTGGAATGCAGCGCCGGTAGCACGCGGAAACCGCGCCTCTTCAAGAGATTCGACATGACGGTGCGCATGCCGTCGTTGCTTTCCACCAGCAAAATCGTTGCGCCGCCGCGCGGATTGTCTATCGGAGATTCCGGCAGGGCAGGGAAGACCGCATCCGCCAAAGGAAGGTAGATTCGGAAAGTCGCGCCCTTTCCCGGCTGGCTGTAGGCCCACAACCGCCCGCCGCTCTGCCGCACGATGCCGTATACGCCTGCCAACCCAAGCCCCAGGCTTCTGCCATTCGCCTTGGTGCTGAAGAACGGTTCATAAAGGTGCGCCCAACTCGGGTCGTCCAAACCGGGTCCGCTATCGCTTAATGCCAGCAACCCGAACCGGCCACCGGTCGCCTCAGCGCTGCCCAATCCGGGTTCCACGGCAATGGCGTTGCCCGTTTGTAGGCAAAAGGTCCCGGTGCTACCCATGGCTTCCTTGGAATTAGAAGCGAGCTTCAAAATAATCTGCCGCACCTGCGCGGGATCGACGAAGACTGGCTCCATATTGGCACTCAGATCCGCGATCACTTCAATGCCTGGCCCGAGTAGCTGCCGCAACCTGGGCAGTATGCTTTCCACAAGGTCATTGAACGCGACAGCTTGGGGTTGCAGGGCGATTCCGCCGCTGAAAGCCAGCAACTGGCCGGCAATGGCGCCGACGCGTTTACTGGCCTGCTGGATCTCTTCCAGTTCGCCGAGGACGGGCCGGCCTTGACCGGCGGCGATCAACAGCAGTTCGCCCATGGCGCGCAACGAGGAATGCATGGTTTTGAATTCGGAGGCTGTCCTCGCGGCCAAGGCTCGCAGCATCTCCAGACGTTCGGCGAGCCGAGCCTGTTGGCGGGCGGTGGCGTCCCGCACTTCCAACAGCACCAAGCCGTCCACTGGGACGGCTCCCACCTCAAGCAGTAACCAGCGCCCATCGCCGGTCTGAAACGGCAACTCCACGCCCACAACCGTTCCACCCAAGCGCAAGTGGTCGTGTATTTCGGACCCCGCGTCCACGTCGGCAATTAGGGGCGGGGCCCAAAAACTATGCCCCAGAACTTCGCTGCAAGGGCGGCCCGCGATGCGCAGAAATGCGGCATTGGCGGTCACGATGCGGCCGCTGGGCCTGTCCAACAGGAGCAAGCCGCACTGGGCGGTCTCAAAGACCCGAGTGTAAATGTCGCCGGGAGGCATCGCTAAATCCTATAGTGTTCCACAAATATCCCTCAATCCCTTCTCAATCCTGCCCTACGACGGGTGGGAGTAATCCCGTACCGAAGGGCGGGATGCTTAGGAGAGTGGCCCCAAGTAACAGAAACGTATATGTATTAGTGCATCGACATCGGAAAATTCTTAGCCGGGATGCGAGAGCCGACGAATTGACTTGTGGCCTTACACACCGGAATAATTGTAATCGGGTTAGTAGGAAACGACCTTGTAATATGAGTGGAGCTTTGGAAGCAGCGCTGGAATGTTTCGCGGGACGCCGGACGGCGCAAGGTGATGCGTTGCGCCACCGCTTTGCCATTCTGCCGTCCCGTCAGGATCCGCGGTATTTGCTTCCTTTAGGGAACAGCCGCACCACCTTGGAAGGCTTTCGGTTCTATACGCCTTATGGATTCGGCGCGCGCATGCGGAAGGCATTGCTGGCGCAAATCGTCAAGACGGGCTGGCGCGGCTGGGCCATGCACTCCCTATACGTCGGCGAGCCACTGGGGCTCAAGGCCCTGGTCACCAACGTCACGGGAGAGCGCACTCCGGTGTTTGCCATGTCGTTAGGCACGCCGGGGAAGTATCGTAAACTCACCATCCAAGTGATGCGGCCCGATGGCGAGACCCTGGGGTATATCAAGCTGGGCATGACCAAGCCGGCTGGCGAGCGGGTGCGTCGTGAAGCCACCCTGCTGGAAGATCTCTGCGTGCTGCGGCCTCAGGCGCCGCGGGTGCTGTACGCCGGTGAATGGCAGAATAGCTTCGTGCTGTTTCAGTCTCCGCTCGAAGGCCGACCTGGCCCGGCGGAATTGTCGGGCATGCACGTGGAGTTTCTTGAAAAACTGGCTGCCCTCCGGCGCGTGGACAAACCAGGGCTTCGAATAGTCGAAGAGGTTGGCGCGCGCTGGAAAGACGCGACCTGGCGCTGCGACTGGCGATGGCAGCAATTGGGCGCGGCGACTCTAGCGGCAGCGACCCGCGATCTGGAGAGACTTACGGTTCCGTGCGGGTACTGGCATGGCGATTTCGCTCCCTGGAACACGCGCGTACAGGATAACCGGTTGGCGGTCTTCGATTGGGAATCGTGCGAAGAAGGCGTCCCTATTGGGTGGGACACGTTCCATTTCAGCGTGCAAGTTGCCAGTCTGTTGAAGAAGAATTGGAGAACCAAATTCGACTTGGCCCGGGCGCCGGGCGCGCGCGGCTTGTTCCTGTTGTATTTGCTGGCTAGCCTGGGCCGATCGCTGGACGAGCGGGCGGAGGCGAATCCGGCGCTTGAGTATCGGAAGCAGGCGTTAATGGGCGAATTAGCAGGATAGCTTTCGGCATTCAGTTTTCAACCCGGCCCAGAATTTGCTCGAAGAACTCTAGCGATCGCCTCGCACATAGCTCCCAACGGAAACGCTGCGCTTGGATCCGGCCGGCGGCGGACAATTGCTCGCGGGTGGCGGGCGAAGTCAGCAGGCGGCTTAGGGCGGCTTGCATCTCCGTTGAGCTGCGCGGATCGATCAAAATAGCCGCGCCTCCGGTCACTTCGGGCAGCGACGAGAGGTTTGAAGTGATCACGGGTACGCCGGCGGCCATGGCTTGCGCTACGGGAAAGCCGAAGCCTTCGTAGAGCGACGGATAAAGAAACATGGTGGCGCCGGCGGTGATCCCCGGCAGATCGGGCTCAGGCACATAAGCCAGGTAGCGTATGCCTGGAGCAGGGGCGCGCAGGCGTGCCATGGTTCCAGCCGAATGCCAGCCTTCCGGACCCACCACCACAAGATCGAATTCTTCGCGTACCGAGGCGGATAGGGATTGCCAGGCATCCAGCAAACGGTCCAGATTCTTGCGCGGCTCGACGGTCCCCACGTATAGAGCGTAGGGCCGGTGGAGCCCATATTTCAGCAGCGCGGGGTGCTGTGGATCGGCGGCCACCTCAAAGAATGGCTCCGCTACGCCAGGGTAAATCACGCGGATCGAATCCGGGTTGAGATTGAGGGCCCGCACGGCATCGCGGCGGGTGTTTTCGGATACGGCGATCAGGCCGGCGGCCCGTTTCCAGATGCGTTCGGCGAAAGCTTTTTCGGCGGCCACATTGGAAGCCTCGTGAAATTCAGGCAGGAGCCAGCAGGTCATGTCGTGCAGCGTGGCCGTCAGGCGGAGTTGCCGCGGCGGATAGAGCAACTTGGTGGCATGGAAGATGCCGTTCGGGGGCGCCATCAGGTCGGCTGCGTGGTTGGGCCACTGGTTGAGCGCAAAGAATAGCGCCTGGCGGGCGAGGGTACCAGGCGGATCGGCTACGGAGCCTTCGTGGTCCAAATCCGGTAGGCGGTCCAGGAAGGGGAACAGGCGGACGTTTTCGTCGCCCAGGAGCCGGCGCAGGTGGACGATCCAGTGGAAGAGATAATTCTTGACGCCGGCGCTGCGAACCAGGAGCGGAATGGCGTCAATGAAAATGCGCATTGAAATGAGCATAGCCTGCCTCGGATGCTGAGCGGTGGCGGCCATGGGCCAAGACGCTATGCCACGATAGAACAGTGGGCGTGAATCTGTGAACGCGTGCGGAGCGATCCTGTTTCTGATGGGCGCGGGGTTTACTTTTTACATCGTAGCGGGATATCCATTACTGCTGGCAGGGTTGGCCCGTGCGAGACCCAAGCCGGTCCGTAAGCACTTCCACGATGCCACTGTGACTGTCCTGCTGGCCGTGTACAACGGCGAGCAATGGATGCGGGCCAAGCTGGAATCGATCCTGCGGTTGGATTATCCGCGCGGGCGCATGCAGATTCTGGCGATCTCGGACGGTTCGACGGACCAGACCGACAGTATCGCGACGGAGTTCCGGGCGGAGGGCGTCGAACTGCTGCGGGTGCCGCATGGGGGCAAGGCGGCGGCGCTGAATGCGGGCATGGCGCGGGCCACCGGCGAAATTCTGTTTTTCACGGACGTGCGGCAGCCATTAGAACCGGACGCGTTGCGGAGACTGGTGGAGTGCCTGGGCGACCCGGCGGTGGGCGGCGCCTCCGGCCAAATCGTCCTAGTGAAGGGCCAGGGGGGCGGGGAAGCCGGCGTGGGGCTTTATTGGCGCTTTGAGAAATGGCTGCGGGACCAACTGACCGCGGTGGGTTCGCTGCTGGTGGCTACGGGTTGCATTTATGCGCTGCGCCGCAAACTGGCGCGGCCGCTGCCCGCCGCGGCTTTGATCGACGACGCCTATCTGCCGTTGGCGGCCATCTTCGCCGGATACCGGTTCGTCTTTGAGAGGCGGGCGATCGCCTATGATTATCCGACGCAATTGGACGTCGAATTCCAGCGTAAGGTGCGCACGCTGGCGGGGCTCTTTCAGGTGGTGGGCAGCTATCCCCGGCTGCTCAATGTTTTCACTCCGGTGGGCTTCCATTTCTTTTCCTACAAACTGGGGCGGCTGTTGCTGCCGTATAGCTTGCTGCTGACGGCGGCGAGCGCCTTTTGGCTGCCGCGTCCATGGGGGGGGATAGCTATCGGCGGGCAAGCGTTGCTTTATGGATTGGCGGCGATGGACCCTTGGATTCCAGCCGGATTTGCGCTCAAACGGCTATCCGGAGCGTGCCGCACCTTCGTGGTACTGGCTGCGGCGGCCTTCTGCGCGGGATCCATCCTATTCGTGCCGGCCGGGCGGCTGTGGAAAGAAACCCGAGTGAAGGCGGCGACCGCAGACAAGCGGGGCTAAAGCCGCGTCGTTTATTTGGGCGCTTCTAGTTTGACGAACTCGAGGGAGGCCGAGTTCATGCAGTAGCGCTGGCCGGTGGGCATGGGTCCATCGGGGAAGACGTGGCCCAAGTGCGCATCGCATTTGGCGCAGAGCGCCTCGGTGCGCATCATGCCGAAGCTGGAGTCGGTTTCTTCGGCGACATTTTCCTTGGCGATGGGCTGCCAGAAGCTGGGCCAGCCGGTGCCCGATTCGAATTT
>Ga0302319_10012057_pt1 | contig 16336 bp, 10 predicted proteins | sample Bog_T0_2_FD_203319 | JGI IMG/M metagenome (GOLD analysis project Ga0302319, IMG submission 203319) | Peat permafrost microbial communities from Stordalen Mire near Abisko, Sweden - Bog_T0_2 | ecosystem: Environmental > Terrestrial > Soil > Wetlands > Peat | place: Sweden: Abisko, Stordalen Mire...
TGCAGCTTGGCGATCTTCTCGTTGGTGATCTTGCGCAGCACTTCGATCTGCCGCGAAGTCATCTCTTCGATCTCGTCGATCTGCTCGTTGACGCGGGGGTCCTTGTCGGCGTAGCGGATGCGCTTGAGATTCTTTGTCGAGATGCGCTCGATCGTTTCGCGGTCCAGAATCGCGGCCTTGGTCAGCAAACGCTTGTTGGTCCGCTCGTCGTGCAGATCGGCCAACACTTCCTTGCCGCCCAGAATCCCGTCCAAGCGCTTCAGGCGCTCGTCGGTCAAAATCCGGATTTCGTCGCCCAGGTTCTTTTCCAGCTTGGCGACGTATTCGCCCTCGATCAGCTTGGCCCGCTCGTCCTTCTCCTGGCCCTTGCGGCTGAAGATGCGCACGTCCACCACCGTGCCTTCGATGCCCGGGGGGCAGGTCAGCGAAGCGTCGCGCACATCGCCTGCCTTTTCGCCGAAGATGGCGCGCAGCAGCTTCTCTTCCGGCGTAAGCTGGGTCTCGCCCTTGGGCGTGACCTTGCCCACCAGAATGTCGCCGTGCTTGATCTGGGCGCCGATGCGGATCACTCCGCTCTCGTCCAGATCGCGCAACGCATGTTCGCTCACGTTCGGAATGTCGCGCGTGATCTCCTCGGGTCCCAGCTTGGTGTCCCGCGCCTCGATTTCAAATTCCTCAATATGGACCGAGGTGTAGTAGTCCTCCCGCACCAGCTTCTCGCTGATCAGGATGGCGTCCTCGAAGTTGTACCCCCGCCAGGGCATGAAGGCCACCAGCACGTTGCGGCCCAGGGCCAGCTCGCCCTGTTCCGTACAAGGTCCGTCGGCGATCACCTGCCCCTTGATCACCCGGTCGCCCTCGCGGACCACCGGCTTCTGATTGATGCAGGTGTTCTGGTTCGAGCGCTTGAACTTGATGAGCTGATAGATGTCCGAACCCACCTCGCGCGAAAGCTGCGTGGGATGATGCTCGCCCTCGACGCGCACGATGATGCGCTCGGAATCCACCGAGTCGATGATGCCGTTGCGCTTGGCCAGAATCACGGCGCCCGAGTCGCGTGCCGTCACGCCCTCCATGCCCGTGCCCACCAGCGGCGCCTCGGCCACCAGCAGCGGGACACTCTGCCGCTGCATGTTGGCGCCCATCAGCGCGCGGTTCGCATCGTCGTGCTCCAGGAACGGAACCAGCGACGCGGCCACCGACACCAACTGCTTCGGCGAGACGTCGATGTAGTCCACATCGGTGCGCGCCACCAGCACAAAGTTCCCCTGGCGGCGGGCGTTCACCAGATCCTCGGTGATTACGCCCTCGTCGTTGAAGTCGATGTTGGCCTGCGCGATGGTGTGCTTGTCCTCTTCCCATGCCGACAGATAGAAACTGAACGGCATGTGGTCGATGGGCCGCTTGCCCGCCTTCTTCAGCGCTTCATTCAGCCGCCCCGCCTCTTCCTTTTCAATGTGGTCGCCCACCCGCAGGCCGCTTTCGCCGGCGTTGACAATCTCCACAAAATCCAGAATCCGCGAGTCCTTCACCTTGCGATAAGGCGACTCGATAAACCCATATTCGTTGATGCGCGCAAAGCAGCTCAGCGAGCTGATCAGGCCGATGTTTGGCCCTTCCGGCGTTTCAATCGGGCAGATGCGGCCATAGTGCGTCGGGTGCACATCACGGACTTCGAATCCCGCGCGTTCTCTCGACAATCCACCAGGTCCAAGTGCCGACAGGCGGCGCTTGTGCGTGATCTCCGAGAGCGGATTGGTCTGATCCATAAATTGGGAGAGCTGCGATGAGCCAAAGAACTCGCGAATGGCCGCCATCACCGGCTTGGCGTTGATCAGGTCGTGCGGCATGGCCGTCGAAAGCTCCTGATAGACGCTCATCTTTTCCTTGATGGCCCGCTCCATGCGCACCAAGCCGATGCGGAACTGATTCTCCATCAGTTCGCCCACCGCTCTCACACGGCGATTGCCCAGGTGATCGATGTCGTCCACCATGCCGATGTTCTTGCGCAGCTTCAGCAGGTAGCGGATGGTGGCGTAAAAGTCCTCGGGCGTCAGCGTGCGATGGTCAAGCTGCGTGGCGTCCTGGTTTTCGTAGAGCTTGATGTTGAACTTCAACCGGCCCACGCGCGAGAAATCGTACTTGCGCGCGTCGAAGAACATGCCCTCGAACAAGGCCGTCGCCGTGTCCAGGGTCGGCGGGTCGCCGGGCCTGAGCTTGCGGTAGATTTCGATCAGCGCCTCTTCGGGCTTGCGGATCGAATCGCGCTTCAGCGTGTTGGTGATGATGTTGCCCACGTCGTCGCGCTCCGGGAAGAAGACCTCGAAGCTCGCCGCGCCCGAGGCCAGCACCTTGTGCAGCCGGTCGGCCGTCAACTCGACGTTGGCCTCCACCACTACTTCGCCGGTATTCAGATCCACAACGTCGGAAGCGGTCAGCGCGCCGTCCAGTTCGGCCGCCTCCACTTCAATCCTGTCGATGGCCGCGGCCCGAATCGCCTTCATCGTGCTGGGCGTGATCTTGCGTCCGGAGTGCGCGATCTCCTCGCCCTTCGACAGCACCGCATGCGCGGGCTTGGCGCCCAGCAGGTGCGTGCTGGCATGAACATCCTGCGCCACTGCCCATTGCAGTTTGCCGTCCACCACATGCAGCCGGTCCACGGTGTAGAAAGTCTTCAGAATTTCTTCGTCCGAACGCAGCCCCAGAGCGCGCAGGAAAATCGTGCCCAGGAACTTGCGCTTGCGGTCGATGCGCACATAGAGCGTGTTCTTCTGGTCGTACTCGAACTCCACCCACGAACCGCGATAGGGAATGATCTTGCCCAGAAAATAGGTGCGGTTGTTGGCCGTCTCAAAAAATACGCCAGGTGACCGGTGAAGCTGCGAGACGATCACTCTCTCGGTGCCGTTCACGATGAAGGTGCCGTTGGGCGTCATCAGCGGAATGTCGCCGAAAAACACCTCTTGCTCTTTAATGTCGCGAATGCTCTTGTTGCCCGTCTCCGCGTCCTTCTCGTAGATGGTCAACCGCACCGTCACCTTCAACGGTGCCGAGAAGGTCATGCCCCGCTCTTCGCACTCCTGCTGGTCGTACTTCAACTGCAGGCTCACCGGGTCGCCGCACTTGTTGCAGAAGTCGGGCGTGTTCTTGTTGTACGTGCCGCACTTCTGGCAGAGCACGTCGCCCGGATGGAACGGATCCGTAATCACCATCGCACCGCACTGCACGCAGGCCGTGCGCAGGTGATGCAGCCCCTTGAGGTGGCCGCACTTGCACTCCCAGTTGCCGATCGAGAAGTCCACAAAATCTAGCTGCGAGATGCCGCGGAAGTCGGTAATCGGGAAAACCGACACAAACACCGACTGCAGCCCCGAGTCGTCCCGCTCGTTGGGCAGTTTGTCCATCTGCAGAAAACGCTCATAGGAGCGGCGCTGCACTTCGATCAGGTTGGGAATCTGGGTTGCCGTGGGAATCTTTGAAAAATCGAGCCGGCTGCGAATCGCGCGCTTCTCGTTGGGCATGCTTCACTCCTGAGGCTCGTCATTCCAGCGCCGCTGCCGCCCGAAGGGGCCGTGCCGGGCCAGCGCCCGAGTCTCGTGGGCGTCGGCTGATTACGGTAAGAAAATCGAAAAACCGGACTGGCCTGTTGCACTTGCCCAGCCCCAAACCCTGCGCCCCCGGCGAGCCACCCGCCAGACTTGGGGCCAAGCCGCGTGCGCACCGGGATACCCCAGCGGTCCTGCACGTCCCGTGAGAGTTCGGTCAAAAACGCGTTGTGGGCATTGCCGCACATCCGGCAAGTGCGCTAGACTGCGCACAATCGAGAAAAAGAACGCAACGGGTGAACCCGTAGAAAATACCAGTGCGCACAGAGAAGAGAACGATCGAAAAACTCACTCTGATCCCACCGGGAGACACGAATAGCCCGCAAGGACGCAATGCCTCACGAGCGCGGCCCTTTGCCTGTGCCCCCATCCGGATTCTCTTGCCCTGCTCTCGCCGATCCCAAAGCTCGCTTCTGCCGCTCGCTCGCCAGCCACTCGCCACTCGTCAATGGGGATCCAGCATACCCCTTTGACCCTAAGGCACTTAACTACCGCGCCGTGTCCGCCGCCAGAGGGCTTGGCTCTGCCCCGGCCAGCGAACGCTTGCGTGCCACTCCACCGCCCTCAAGACGCTCCGATAAGACCCGTCCCATTTCCTGAAAAAACCGAAATGAGCCGGAAAGACGCGCAACGACTATCGTAGCGCGTCCCGGCTAACCTTGCAAGCTCCCCGGCCGCCTGGGCCGGAGAACCTGTTCGAGCCTGTGCCCGTCGAAACTACTTGATTTCGACGGTGGCGATGCCTTCGAACTTCTTCCGGATGGTCTCGGCCTCGTCCTTGGTCGCATTTTCCTTGATCGCCTTAGGGGCGCCATCGACCAAGTCCTTGGCTTCCTTCAGACCGAGCGAGGTGACTTCGCGAACGGCCTTGATGGTGTTGATCTTGTTGGCACCGAAGTCCTTCAGGATGACCTGGAACTCGGTCTTCTCTTCGACCACCGGAGCCGCCGCGCCCGCCGCCGCTGCCGCAACCGGAGCCGCCGCCGCCGCCGAAACGCCCAGACGCTCTTCCAGCTTCTTCACTAACGCCGCTGCTTCCAGCAAGCTAAGGGCCACAATTTGCTCTTCCAACTGCACCAGATCCGCCATTGTTTTCTCCAATCAGAATCGTTAAAAATTGATATTGCTGACCGCGATCTCAGGGGAGAAAGTTTCCGATGCGCCCAGACCCGCGCACTTTCTTCCTGCTTCCCGGCCAAATCTCTTAAAGGCAGTTGTCAGTGGTCAGAGAACAGTGATCAGTCTTTTCGTGCTGACAACTGGCAGCTGGCGGCATTTATGCCGCAGCTTCCGCCGCAAACTTTTCTTTTTCCACGCCCTGGCCCAGAACCACCGCCAAGTCGCGGCCCGTGGCATTGAGCACGGTCGCCAAACGCTGCGCCGGAGAATTGATCAGGAAAAGCAGCTTCGAGAACAGCTCTTCCTTGCCCGGCATGGTCGCCAGAGCCTTCACTTCGTCCACCGTCAGCAGCTTGCCGTCCACGATTCCCAGCTTGAACTGGAACTCGGCGTTTTCACTCGCCCACTTGGCGAACACCTTGGCCAGCGCCACCGGGTCGCCCGCAGTGAAAGCCACCGAGTTGACGCCCTTGAGGCCCTTCAGCGCGGCCTCAACCTGCGTGCCCTGGCCGGAAACCGCAGCCAGCTTGTTCTTCACCACGCGGTACTTGCCGCCCGCCTCGCGAATCACCTTGCGCAGCGCAAAGTCCTTGGCCACGGTCAGCTTGCTGAAGGTGCCAATAATCGCTGTCGTCGAGGTCTCCAGTTCACTGGCCAGCAACTGGACCTTCTCCGTCTTCTTCGCCCTTGAAATCGCCATTGTCTTCGCTCCGCTACGACAGTGATCAGTTGTCAGTGACCAGTGGTCAGTTTTCTGACCAGCCTGATCTTCGCTCCGCCGACCTTGATCTCTGTCCTGACCCTTACGGGCACTTTGTTCGAATTCCTGCTCCCAGCATCTTCTGGCCGGGCACGATGCCAGTCAGTCAAAACGCCAACTGACTACTGAAAACTGATCACTGGCTTTTTAGTGCTTGCCGGCCGCGTCCGCGACTGCCGAGTCCAGCGGCACCCCGGGGCCCATCGTCGAGCTCAGCGTGACGCTCTTGATGTACTTGCCCTTGGCCGCCGAAGGCTTGCTGCGCACAATCGCGCCGATCACCGTCGTCGCGTTGTCGATCAGCTTCTGCGGGTCAAAGCTCAGCTTGCCCACCGGGACATGCACCAGGCTGGTCTTGTCGGCGCGGAACTCCACCTTGCCGGCCTTGATCTCCTTGACCGCCGCGGCCACGTCCTGAGTCACCGTCCCGGTCTTGGGATTCGGCATCAGGCCCTTCGGTCCCAGCACCTTGCCCAGCCGGCCCACAACCTTCATCATGTCCGGCGTCGCGATCAAAGCATCGAAGGCGGTCCAGCCCTCTTTCTGGATCTTTTCCACCATCTCTTCGCCGCCCACAAAGTCCGCTCCCGCCTCGGTCGCTTCCTTCTGACGGTCGCCTGTGGCGATTACGGCCACGATCTTCGTCTTGCCCAGCCCGTGCGGCAAAACCACGGTTCCGCGCACCATCTGGTCGGCGTGGCGCGTGTCCACTCCCAGGCGCAGGGTTAAATCGACGGTTTCGTCGAATTTGGCGTACTTCACCTGCTTCAACAGGCCAACCGCCTCGGGCAGCGCATACGACGGCTTGATCACAGCCGCGCGCGCCTTGGTCATATTTTTGCTGACTTTTGCCATTCTTCCCCTCGTCTCCCACCGTCTCTGCCAGCCCCGCTTTGCAGAGAACCCGCGGCTCGCCGCCGAGGCAACGCAACTTCCGTGCCTGGGCGAACACTCGAACGGGTCCAGAAACCGTGGTCCTTATGACAGTCCAGGGATTTCCCTTGGACACATCTTTGAATCATAACCAAATGGCCTTCGAAATGCAAACGCGTGACGCTCTGGCCTGGACAGCGAGTTGCACGAAGCCGGGCTTTTCGTTCAGCACGATGTTCGCTCCCGGACACCCGGATACCCCTTCGGACACACCTCGAACAGCCCGCGCCGCGAATCCGCGCCTAAACCCTTGTTTTTGAGCGCCCGTCCGCGCTGGCGATTGGAGCGGGACGTGCATGCACGGGCTCAGGTGAAAATCTGGTTTTCCGGGAAGGTTTTGCGATGCGGATTCCGATGAGAAATCTCTGGTACGCTCTTCGCGTGCTGCGCAGGAACAAGGGCTTGGCCCTGGCCGTGATCGCCACGCTCACGCTGGGAATCGGCGCCACAACCGCCATTTACACCGTGGTCTATGCCACCCTTCTTGCGCCGCTGCCTTATCCCGAGCCCGGGCAGTTGGTCATGGTCTGGTCCAAGGTGGGCGGAGACAGAAACGTCATCTCCGCGGGTGATTTTCAGGACTGGCAGCGGGAGAGCAAGTCGTTTCAGCAACTGGCGGCCTGGAGCGAAACCAGCTTCAATCTGGCCACCGCCGACCAGCCCGAGCAGCTGAGCGGCAGGTTGACCACCCCCGGCTGGTTTCAGTTGCAGGGAATGCCCTTCACCATGGGCCGCGATTTTTTGCCCGAGGAGGGAGTGCCGGGACGCAACCACGTTGTCGTCCTCACACACAAGTTGTGGAACCGGCTGGGCGCCAGCCACGACATCGTCGGCCAGACCCTGCGCGTCAATGGCGCGCCCTATACGGTGGTGGGAGTGCTGGCGGCCGGCCTGCCCGACCGGCTGGGCCCGCAGTTGGCTGCGCCCCTGGCCTTCACGCCGCAGCAGATCAACCACGACTACCACTGGCTGTGCGCCATGGGCCGCATGAAACCCGGAGTGACGCTCGAACAGGCGCAGGCCGACATGGACACGGTCACCAGCCGCATTGCCGCCGCATATCCCAGTTCCAACCGGGGTTGGGGCGCTGCGGTTGAGCCGTTCAAGAACGACTTTCTGCCCCGCGACCGCATTCACAATCTATGGCTGCTTCTGGGGGCGGTGGGCTTCGTCCTGCTCATTACCTGTGTCAACATCGCGAATCTGCTGCTGGCCAAGGGCGCGGGCCGGCAGCGGGAGATTGCGATTCGCAGTTCGCTGGGAGCCTCCCGCCTGCAAGTCTACTTGCAGTTCCTGACCGAGAGCCTGGTGCTCGCCCTTCTCGGCGGAGCTCTCGGGGTGGGCCTGGGCGCGGGGTTGCTGCGGGTGATTCTCAGCCTTGTCCCCGAGGGAATCTTGCCCTCCGAGGCGGATTTTCGTCTAAATCTGCCGGTGCTGGCGGTCTCCGTGGCTGCAACCACACTGGCGGGCCTGCTGTTTGGCTGCGCGCCCGCTTGGTATGCCTCGCAAGTCGATCCGGCGCAGGCGCTCAAGACGGGCGGACGTTCGGCCGCCGGCTCGGGCAGCCACAAGCTGCGCCAGGCGCTCATCGTCGGGGAGTTCGCGCTGGCCTTGTCCCTGCTGACCGGGGCCGGCCTTGCCATTCACAGCTTCTGGAATCTCACCCAGGTCGATCTGGGTGTCCGCACCGACCACGTGCTCACTTTCCGGCTCAATCAGCCGCAGGGACGATTCCAGACTCCCGAGGAGATGAATGTCTATCACCAGCGCATGATCGGCGCGCTCCGCTCCGTGGCCGGAGTATCCAGCGCCGCCGCCGTGACGGGGATGCCGCTGCGCGGACCCAGCGACGGCATGCCTTTCACCATGGTCGGCGGCCGCACTTACGGCGACCCATCGGAGCGCCCCAATACCGGCTTCCAGTCCGTTTCCCCCGACTACTACAGGACGTTCGGCATCGACATTCTTCAAGGCCGCTCCTTTACCCCGCAAGACACGGCAAAGAGCGTGCGCGTCGCCATGGTCAATCAGGAATTCGCGAATCGGTATCTCAAAGGCATGGACCCCTTCCGGCAACGAGTGTCGATCGAGGAAATCATTCCCGGCCAGCCGCAGCTGGGCCCTGCGGTCGGCTGGCAGATCGTGGGCATCTTCCACAACGTGCGCTATGGCGATTTCCGCGACGACTACCCCGAGGTGGATGTGCCGCTGGCACAGTCGCTCTCGCCGGATGTAACCATCGGCCTCCGCACCGATCAGAACCCTGAAGCCATGACCCGGACTATTGCCGCCGCAGTCCACTCGGTCGATGCGCAGGTCGCCCTGGCGGGGGTGCGCACCATGGACCAGGTGAAGGATGAGTCTCTGGCCGAAGACAGATTCACCATGCGTCTGTTTGCCAGTTTCGCTGCGGTGGCGCTACTGCTGGCCGCGATCGGCATCTACGGGCTGATGGCCTATGCCGTTTCCGAGCGCACCCAGGAGATTGGCCTGCGCCTGGCCCTGGGAGCGGGCAAGAGCGGGGTAACGCTGCTGATTCTTGGCGAGGCTTCGCGGCTGGCGCTCGTCGGCCTGGGAATCGGGCTGGCGGGCTCCATGCTGGTGGGCCGCACCATGCGAACCGCACTGTACGGCGTCTCCTCGACGGATCTTTCGGTTCTGCTGGGCGTGGCCCTGGTTCTGTTTGTCACCGCCCTCGTGGCTTCTTACCTGCCGGCGCGCCGGGCAGCCTCCATCGATCCCATGCAGGCCCTGCGCACCGATTAGTTCTTTTGCCCGCTCGCTGTTGCCGGATGCCGGGTGCTCCAGGTCCGTGGTCCCCACTGACAGATCCTCGTCGGTGGGGTGGAGATCCCGACTTTGGGACCTGGGAAGGACCGCTGCTTCACCCCACAAGCGCCCGAATGAACGCCTTTCCCGATGCCTGCCACCGCCGCACGATCTCGTACACGATCACAGTCGCGTAGGTCACGGCGATCCACACGCACACCTCCTCGACCGGCAGCCGGCTCCATGCCGTGATGCGCAGGCCGATCATCTGGGCGTCCTGAAAACCCCACCACCCGTACGGCACGCCCAGCGTCGCCTCCCACAGCAGGCTGGTCAGCAGAATCATGAACAGGGTGAGGCTCAGCGCCCTCCAGTTGATCACCGGCATGGCCGCGGGAAGCAGCGCCGCCGATGGCGCCAACGCGCCGATCACAAGAAACGTGAAATAGCCCGGGAAGCCCGGCCCTCTCACTTCGGTCCACCGGTAAACAACCGCCGCGCCAATCAGCACCAGCGCCCACACCATCGACTGCGGATGAAAGCGCAGCAGCCGGTCGAACTCGGCTCGCTCTCTGGCCGTGGCCGGGACGCTGTAAGCCGCCAGCCAATATTCGTCCAGCCAGATATAAAGCAGCAGAATGGCCACGAATCCCGTGAAATAGAAGACATACTCTTCGACCGGCACGCCGCCGCCCAAAGCCGGCGCTGTGATGCGCAGCGTCGCCCCCGAATTGGGAAAGCTGAAGAACGAGCGGGCAAAGAAGAAATCCAGCGCCGCGCCCAGCGGAAACAGGATGGCGATGGTGCAAACAAAGGCCCTCTTTGAGATCCGCACGCCCTCTCGCGGAGCCAGCCAGAGCCCGATGGCCAGAATCGGGACAATGAACAGCAGTAGGCTGACCGTGTAGCCGTAAGGAGACGGATTCGCCACTGCGCCGGCTGGCGCCCGCACCGCGCCCAGCGTCAGCGCCGCGGGAACCGCGAACATGCCCAGCATGGCCACCACCAGACGGAAACTGGTCCGGGCAGCATCGCAACCGGAAGAGCCTGTCATTGCACCTCCCGCGCCGCCGCTTTCCGGCGGATTCCCAACTCGGCAGCACTATATCACCGCCATTACCAGGCGGCACAATGGCGCATTCGCTGCGCCAACAGGGCTCCGCCGATTGTAGAACCGCTCCAGCCCTTTCCCCCGCCCCCCCTTTTGTGGCACACTTGGACCCATGGGAAGCAAAGACAAAGGCAAGAAAGAAGTCAAGAAAGCGCCGAAGCCCAAACCAAAACCCGAGCCCGGCCGCAAACGCGAAGGGTTCACCCCAGCCCCGCCGAAGTAGGGCGCTTTTCAACTTACCCCCTCTGGCGCGCCTCCAGTTGCAGACGCGGAAAGGCCTTCTCTGTCCAGAGAAGGCCTTTCTTGCATCGATTTATTCCGCTCTGGAATCAGCGTGAAGCTGCCTTGGTTGCCTGCGCGGGTACCCACCTTGGAACCTCTCCTGCCCTCCCTGCCCTAGGAGCGTCAGATTCAAAGAGTTGCCTGATCAGGAGGTTACCTCATGCGCTGGAAATCCGCTGTCGCCCTCTTTGCCGCCATCGCGCTGGCAGACGCTGCCCTGGCGCAGGGGCCGCCGCTTCCCATCTCCGCCACATCCGGCTCCGCCACGCCCGCCCTCCTGCCTCCCATCGTCCCGCCCGGCCGTCCCGCCATCGGCATCGCCCTCGAAGGCGGCGGCGCTCTGGGCCTGGCCCACATCGGCGTCTTGCAGTGGTTTGAGGAGCATCACATCCCCATTGACCGCATCTCGGGCACCAGCATGGGCTCACTTGTCGGCGCCCTCTACGCCAGCGGCGCCTCCCCCGCCCAAATGCAAGAGCTAGCCGTCAGCGACGCCTTCACCCGCGTCTTCTCCCTGCAAACTCCCTACGCCGACGCCAGCTATCGCCGGCGCCAGGACCGCCACGAGATGCCCCAGGCCATCACCGTCGGCCTTCGCCACCAGCCGGCCTTTCGCAACGCACTGCTGGCCGACCGCGGTGTCAACGATTTCCTCACCGTCAACATGGCGGCCTACAACAGCCAGGATTTGGACTACAACCAAACCCCCATTCCCTTCCGGTGCGTAGCTACCGACCTCAACACTCTGCGGCCGGTGACCTTCGCCGCGGGGCCGCTGCCTCAGGCGGTCCGCGCCTCCATCTCCATCCCCGGCGTCTTTTCTCCGGTGCAGGGCAGCAACGGCCATTACCTGGTCGATGGCGGCATCCTCGATAACCTGCCCACCGATGTCCTGCGCAACGACCTGCGCGCCGATACCGTAATCGCGGTCCATCTGGAAGAGGCAGCCACCGCCAGCCCCGACACCAGTTCCATCATCGGAGTGCTCAACCGCGCCTTCGATGCCGGCATCCAGCACAACGTCGAGCAGGCCAAACTGCTCGCCGATTTGGTCATCAATGTGCCGATGGGCAGCTTCTCGTCGACCGACTACGCCAAGGCCACCGGGCTGATCGAGGCGGGTTATCGGGCTGCCGAGCAGAACCGCGCCGCCCTGCTCCGCTATGCCCTCGATGACCAGGGTTGGAAAGCCTACCTGGCCGCCCGAGACAGCCGCCGACGCCCGCCTCCGGGACTGCTTCGCCAGGTCCGCGTCGAAGGTGCAGGTCCTGCCGCGGTCCGTGCCGTGCTCCGAGACATGAAGCCGCTCACCGGCCAGCCGGTTTCCGCCCAGGCCACCCTCGACGCCCTCAAGCCCATCCAGTCCAACGGCGAAATCGCCGCCACCTGGCAGACCTTCGCGCCCTCGTCCGCCCCTACCGTCGCCCCGTCGCGGGCCACCACCACCGCCAGTCAGGACGCGGCCAGCCCGGACGCCGGCATCCTGATCCGCCTCGACCGCGATCAGGCAGGCCCGCCCTTTCTGCTCATCGGCCCGCAGTTTAGCGCCGTGACCTCCAATATCAGCCGCGCCGAATTGACCCTCCGGCTGGTCGATCAGGACCTCGGCGGCTTCGGCTCCGAACTCCGCGCCAACGCAATCCTCGGTTACAAAACCGATCTCTCCGCCGAGTACTACCGCCTTCTGACCCCCGGCGGATTCTTCATCGAACCGCGCACCGGCGTCTTGCGCCAACCGGTCTACATCTGGGCCAACCAGAAACGCGTCGCCGAGCGCTTCCAGCAAAACCTCGACGCCGGCCTGGAGGCCGGACGCACCTTCACCAACCGCCTTCAGATCTCCGCCCAGTGGCGCGCCCAGGACACCCGCTGGAGCCTTCGAACCGGTACCGGAGGCGGACCCTATCTCTCCGGAACTGCCCAGACCGGCCTGGTGCGCGTCAATATCGACCAGGCTTCCGGGGCCACTGTCTCCCCGCGCGGCTTCCGCCTTTCCGTTGCGGCCGGCGCACTGTACCACGCCCAGGCCAGCTCCAACGCTCCACTGCTCAATCTCGCCTTCAGCGTCACTCGACCCTGGAAAGGCACCAACATCCTCGGCATCAGCGGCGAGGTCAACTCCTACTTTCGCGCCCATGTCGCGCAGCCTTATCTGTTCACTCTGGGCGGGCCCATGCGCCTGTCGGCCTCTTCGTTCGACGAGTACCGCGGCACTGACACCTACCTGGCCCGCACCGGCTACATGCACCGCATCGCCGCTCTGCCGACCGGGCTGGGTCAGGGCCTGTATGCCGTCTTCGGTTACGAGGCCGGCGAGATCTGGTCTCCCGAGGCGCGAGCCATTCTCCGCCAGGACGGCTCCGCCGGCCTGGTTGCCAACACGCCCCTGGGTGTGATCACCGTCGGCGCCTCGGCCGGCGACGCCGGCCACCGCAAGCTCTTCGTCACCCTGGGCCGCTGGTTCTGAGAGTGCCCTTCTTGGCTGCCAACCCAGCGCCGCTGGCACTCCTTACGCCAAGCGCAAAAAGGCCCTCCCGGCTGGGAGGGCCTTTTTCTCTCTGGCGTACGCAGTACCTTACGCCACCACTTCAATGCCCATGGAGCGGGCCGTGCCCTTGATGCTCTTGATAGCCGTCTCCACAGAGGCGGCGTTCAGGTCGGGCATCTTCTGCGTGGCGATCTCGCGCACCTGCGCCTCGGTCACCTTGCCGATCTTTTCCTTGTTCGGCGTACCCGAGCCCTTGGCGATTCCGGCGGCCTTCTTCAACAGAACCGCGGCCGGCGGCGTCTTGGTCACAAAGCTGAAGCTGCGGTCCGCATGCACCGAGATGACGACCGGAATGACCAGCCCTTCCATCTCCTTGTTGGAGGTGCGCGCGTTGAACTGCTTGCAGAACTCCATGATGTTGACCTGCGCCTGGCCCAATGCGGGGCCGACCGGGGGCGCCGGTGTGGCCTTGCCGGCCACGATCTGCAACTTGACGTATCCTGTTACCTTCTTCGGAGGTGCCATGTATTGTTCCTTCGGAACCAGCTACTAGCTTCTAGCCGCTAGCTTTTAGCCGGTCTGTCCCTGTTCAAATTTTGGTAACGCATCCTCTGCATTCGCCTACAACCGAGGGCGGCTAGGGTACCCGGTCGGCTAGAAGCTGGAAGCTAGTCGCTAGAAGCTGCATTACTCAATCTTTTCCACTTTGCCGAACTCCAGCTCGACCGGGGTCGATCTTCCGAAGATGGTCACCATGACCTTCAGCGTCTCGCGATCTTCGTTGATCTCATCCACCACACCGTTGAAGTTGGCAAACGGCCCGTCGGTAATCCGGACCTGTTCGTTCTTCTCAAACTTGATCTTCAGTCGCGGCTTGTCCTTCGAGGTCTCGGAACGGAAGAGAATGGAACTGACTTCTTCCTCCGACAGCGCTACCGGCTTGTCGCCCGTCCCCAGAAAGCCCGTCACCTTGGGCGTGTCTTTCAACACGTGCCACAGGTGGTTGTCCAACTCCATCTCCACCAGCACGTAACCCGGCAAAAAGACCCGGTCCACAGTGCGCTTCTTGCCGTTGACAATCTCCGTCACCGGCTCGGTGGGAATCATCACCCGGCCCACCCTGTCGCCTAGCCCAAAGGCTTCCACCCGGCTCTGAATGGACTCGCGCACCTTGCGCTCGAAGCCCGAATAGGCGTGCAGAATGTACCATTTGAAGCGCTCGTTGCGCTCCGGCTCCGGAGGCGGCGCCTGCTCGGCGGGCTGTTCCAATTCTTCTTCTGCCATCATGCTCTCGTTTCGCGGCTCAACTCGCTACTGCAATCCGCCCAACTGCTGTAACAGCCGGTTCATGCCATAGGAGAAAATCCCGTCCACCAGGAAAAAGTAGACTCCAAAGATGAATACCGCGACGATCACCACCGTGGTCGTTGCCTGGACTTCCTTGCGCGAGGGCGTCACGACCTTGCGCATCTCGGCCCGCACATCACCCAGGAAGCTGCGGAATTCCTTCCACTGGTCAGCCACGCTGACGACCCACTTGGATGCCATACCCGGTCCTTGCCGCCTTGTCTGCGACGGCCGCTCTTCGCCATTCACAATTGTTGCCTTGGTTCCCATACTTCCAGTTCCTTCGCGCCCGGCGTCGTGCCAGGCGCATCCCAATCAATCTGGCAGGGGCGGAGGGATTCGAACCCCCAAGTTCGGTTTTGGAGACCGACAGTTTAGCCGTTGAGCTTACGCCCCTAAAAACAGGGGTCAGGGTTCAGGGGCCAGGGGTCAGTCTCTTAGCGCCTCAATCTGCACGCCACTTACTGATCCCTGTTCCCTGATCCCTGTTCCCTGTTTTACTTCGTTTCCTTGTGCGGCTGGTGCTTGCGGCAGCGGTTACAGAACTTCTTGAACTCCAGACGGCCCGTGGTCGTCTTCTTGTTCTTCGTCGTCGAGTAGTTCCGCTCCTTGCACTCGGTGCACTGCAATGTAACAATTTCCCGCATTCTCAGTCCTTTCAGTTGTCAGTGCTCAGTGGTCAGTTCTCAGTTACGAATCCGCACTGACGACTGACCACTGACAACTGATCACTCCTACTTGATGATTTCCGAAACCGTGCCCGCGCCTACCGTGCGGCCGCCTTCGCGGATCGCAAACCGCAGGCCCTTTTCAAGCGCCACCGGGGTGATCAGCTCAATCTCCAGCTGAACGTTGTCGCCCGGCATCACCATCTCCACGCCCTCGGGAAGCTGCGCCACGCCGGTCACGTCCGTGGTGCGGAAGTAGAACTGCGGACGGTAGCCCTTGAAGAACGGCGTGTGACGGCCGCCTTCTTCCTTGCTCAGCACGTACACTTCGCCCTTGAACACCGTGTGCGGAGTGATCGAGCCGGGCTTGGCCAGGACCATGCCGCGCTCCACATCCTCTTTCGGGATGCCGCGCAGAAGAATGCCCGCGTTGTCGCCCGCCATGCCCTCGTCCAACTGCTTCTTGAACATTTCGACGCCGGTGCAAACCGACTGGCGGGTCTCGCGGAAGCCGACGATCTCGACTGCCTCGCCCACCTTCACCTTGCCGCGCTCGATGCGCCCGGTCACCACCGTGCCGCGGCCGGAGATCGAGAAAATATCTTCGATGGGCATCAGGAACGGCTTGTCCACCGCGCGGTCGGGACGCGGAACATACTTGTCCACCGCCTCCATCAGCTCGTCGATCTTGGCTTCCCACTTGGCTTCGCCGTTCAAGGCGCCCAAGGCCGAGCCGCGAATCACCGGAACGTCGTCGCCGGGGAACTGGTACTTCGACAGAAGCTCGCGCACTTCCATCTCCACCAGGTCGATCAGCTCTTCGTCGTCCACCGCGTCGCACTTGTTCAGAAACACCAGCACGCAGGGAACGCCCACCTGGCGGGCCAGCAGAACGTGCTCCTTGGTCTGCGGCATGGGGCCGTCGGTAGCGGCTACTACGAGAATCGCCCCGTCCATCTGCGCCGCGCCGGTGATCATGTTCTTGATGTAGTCGGCGTGGCCAGGGCAATCGACGTGCGCATAGTGCCGGTTCTTGGTCTCGTACTCGACGTGCGCCGTGGCGATGGTGATGCCGCGCTCCCGCTCTTCCGGCGCGTTGTCGATCGAATCGAAAGACCGGAACTGGTTCTTCGGGTTGTGCTTCTGCAGCACCTTGGTGATGGCCGCGGTCAGCGTCGTCTTGCCGTGATCGATGTGTCCGATGGTCCCCACGTTCACGTGCGGCTTCGAACGATCAAACTTTTCTTTCGCCAT
>Ga0302319_10012058_pt1 | contig 16336 bp, 14 predicted proteins | sample Bog_T0_2_FD_203319 | JGI IMG/M metagenome (GOLD analysis project Ga0302319, IMG submission 203319) | Peat permafrost microbial communities from Stordalen Mire near Abisko, Sweden - Bog_T0_2 | ecosystem: Environmental > Terrestrial > Soil > Wetlands > Peat | place: Sweden: Abisko, Stordalen Mire...
TCCTCGTTCAGGATAATGACTTTGTAAAAGCAGGTATGCCGTTGTCTGATGGTTCTATATCACCTGCTGATATCCTCGCTATTAAGGGGCCTGCAGCAGTTCAGGAATACCTGGTAAACGGTATACAGGAAGTTTATCGTTTGCAGGGTGTGAAGATCAATGACAAGCACTTTGAAGTGATAGTTCACCAGATGATGCAGAAAGTTGCTATTGAAGACGCGGGTGACACCCGTTTCCTTGAAAGAGAAGCAATAGATAGCTGGGACTTTATGCTGGAGAATGACGACATATTTGATAAAAAAGTAGTTACTGACCCCGGAAATTCAGCCACCTTAAAATCAGGGCAGATTGTGTCAGTTAGAAGGCTAAGAGATGAAAACTCAATTTTAAAACGTAAAGATTTAAAATTGGTTGAAGTAAGGGACGCTATAGCTGCCACTTCAAGTCCGATGCTGCAGGGTATTACCAGGGCGTCATTAGGTACTAAATCATTTATTTCGGCGGCATCTTTCCAGGAAACCACAAAAGTTTTGAACGAAGCAGCAATTGCAGGTAAAAAAGACCTGATGCTTGGATTGAAAGAAAACGTTATCGTTGGCCACCTTATTCCTTCGGGAACCGGATTACGTGAATATGAAAATATCCGTGTTGGTTCACAGGAAGAGTTTGACCGCCTGATGGCTTCAAAAGCAGAAGAGATAGAAGCGTAATTCGTAGCTTTTAACAGATAAATTTAAGGGAGAGTGCTTAGCGGCATTCTCCCTTTTTTTGTTTGAATGATAGACGGTTGATAGTAAAATGAGAAACAGGTATATTTGATATATGACAACATTAACAATTTCACCAGTGAGCCAGGATTAGGAGACCACTAACCGCATTTTTTTGAATGATTTACATGTTCTGTAAAGCAAGTGATGAAACTGCTTATTTATTGTCGTCAACCGCCAATGAGGAACACCCGCAAAAGTCAATTGAGCAAGCAAAAAGAGGTGAGGTAACGAGCCTTAGTCTTGATGATATATGGAAACCACAAAATTTATTTCCGGGGCTTTAGCAGACTTAGAATATTGGAAGAAAAATGGCAATACTGTGATTTTAAAACGTATACTGCAATTGTTGCAGGCCATTGAAAGCGATCCCTATCAGGGTATAGGTAAGCCCGAGCCTTTAAAATACGGTTTTTCCGGAAGTTGGTCGAGACAGATAAATCACGAACAACGGATTTTATTTAGCCGGGTTGCTATTTCTTTAAAGTTTCCCTAACGCTTTTAACAAATTCTACCGAAACCCCCGAGATGAGGGCGATGCGTTCGTCCGACCAGTCACTCTCGGATATTAGGTTTTTTACAAAAAAAATATCTTTTTTTACTTCACCTTTTACCTCGCCTTTTTTAAATAGAAAATCATTCTCTTCTTTAAAATATTTGGTTACTGATTCCGTAACTTTAATTTTTCTAAAGTTGTAATCGCTTTCGAACGCTCTTTACAAAATCAATAGGCATTTCAAATGTATTGGCAATTTGTTCGTCCGAAAAACCTAATTTAACAATCATATTGCGAATCATTTCAATCCGCTCTATCTCACGGCCTTTTACTTCCCCCTTTTCAAACAGAAAATCATCTTCTTCCTTAAAAAATTTGCTTACTGATTCCATAACTTTTAAAAATTGTTGTTTAACATTGCCCCTTAGTTGTACAAATATACGTAATTGCTCGAAATATCTGCTTTCTGCAAAATCGCTTTTTGCAAAGGATTGCATCTCATTTACAATGGATTTTATGGCTTCATAGCTATCTTCTTTCCCGAAATTACCCAAAATACCCAGCATTTTCACTTCCGGGCTGTCCGCTTTTTAAAATAATTTATAGCTGGCCAGGGCTATGCGGATCAGTTGATAATTGAATTTGTGATTTTCAGTATTGATAGACGTAGCCATAGCAGGTTCAATATCCTTTAAAAAGATGACATACTGCTTTACCGGGAGTCCGTACCGGCGCATCAGCATAATGCTATACTCCGCCATGCGATAAACCATTTCCTTTTCATCGGCAATTTGGAACTCAACGTGCAGCACGTAAATATGCCCGGCTGTATCGGTCACTTTTTTTAGGGCATCCGGTTTTCGTTCTTTGGTGTGTTGTATATCATCAGGTAATTCTTCGCTTTGTGCTATATCCAGGTGCAACACCTCTTTTATGATTACAGGTAGCGTTATTTCCAGATTTTCCTTAATGATTTTATCATATTGTCCGGGTTGACCGTCCGGGCTGTTTTGTTTCGCCATTACATCAAATATAAACTAATATTTTTAGCTATTGCGAAGCGGCAAACTTTTTCGGTTTAAATCACATCGCCTTTACGCCCCCTGCCCCTGCTGTGCAGACTCATGTGAGCAGGATAAACAAACGAACAAATAACTTTATATTTGGCGGCGATGCGGAATTTTCATCAAAACAAGTACCAATGGAGCAATTTGACTTAAAGAATACTAAAATTGCCGTTATTGGTTTGGGCTACGTAGGGCTGCCATTAGCAATTGAATTCGCCAAAAAGTATGAAGTTTTAGGCTTTGACATAGATATACACAGAATTGCTGAATTATTAAAGGGTGAAGATAATACGGGGGAAGCAAATATTGATGACCTGAAAACGGTAACCGCTGTGCCATTGGGCAAAGGCAGAGGTTTGAGGTTTTCTTCAAAAACGGATGATTTAAGCACTTGTAATATCTTTATTATTACCGTACCAACACCCGTTGATCATAGTAAATCCCCTGATTTAAAGCCTTTGTTATATGCTTCAGAATTGGTGGCAAAGGCGCTCAAAATAAATGACCTGGTGATTTACGAATCAACGGTTTATCCTGGTTGCACCGAGGAAGAATGCGTTCCGGTACTTGAAAAATACTCGGACCTGAAGTTTAACAGGGATTTTTATTGCGGTTATTCGCCTGAACGTATAAATCCCGGAGACAAAGTATACACCTTAACAAAAATTATAAAAGTAACTTCAGGTTCAACCCCTTCAACAGCAGATTTTGTTGATAATTTATATGGTTCGATAATTGTAGCAGGCACCTATAAAGCGCCAAGTATAAAAGTCGCGGAAGCCTCAAAGGCTATTGAAAATGCACAAAGGGATATTAATATCTCATTTGTTAACGAATTGGCTTTGATTTTTGACTTGATTGGGATTGATACCAATGATGTACTGGCTGCCGCAGGCACAAAATGGAATTTTTTAAAATATAAACCGGGTTTAGTGGGCGGCCATTGTATTGGCGTTGACCCGTATTACCTCGCACATAAAGCAAAATCCCTGGGGTATGATCCAGAGGTTATATTATCCGGACGAAGGGTGAACAGTAATATGGGCATTTTTGTCGCCAATAAAGTTATTAAACTGATGATAAAAAAAGGGATTCGTATTGATGGGTCAAAAGCATTGATTTTGGGGATAACTTTTAAAGAAAATTGCCCGGATATACGGAACTCGCAGGTTATTGACATTTACAATGAATTAAAGCAATTTGGATTGGTTGTTGATATTTATGATCCCCATGCCAATAAGGAAGAAGTAAAAAGGCAACACGGCTTCGAATTAGTCAATGATTTAAAGGAATTGGAATCACCAAAGCCCCGTCTTTTTGACGTTATCGTTTTGGCTGTATCTCATTCAAAATTTTTGGATATGGATTTAAGTATATTTACACAAAAAAAGCACGTTATATTTGACACTAAGGCCGTATTAAAAAGAGAATTGGTAGATGGGAGATTGTAAACCAAAAATTCTTGCATAACACTTCATTTAGATTAACTTGCTTTATTATTTTAGCAAAATGGAAGACCAGATCGAAAACCAGCTTAACATTGAACTTTCTGAAGAGATTGCGGAAGGTATATATTCAAATCTCGCGATTATAACCCATTCGAGTTCGGAATTTGTTGTTGACTTTATCCGTGTAATGCCTGGAGTGCCAAAGGCAAAAGTTAAATCAAGGATAATTTTAACGCCTGAACATGCAAAACGTTTATTAAGCGCGTTAGAAGACAATATGGAGAAATTTGAAACAATGAACGGGCGTATAAAAATACAGCAAGACCCTACCGGTTTCCCGATGAATTTTGGAGGCACAATGGGGCAGGCTTAAATTACGATAAAGCTATTTCCAATAGTTTAGAAGCCTCTCCTTTTTTTAACAGATACTTCCGATAAAACAATATGATTTTCTTTCAAATTAAATGAATCCAGAAAATATTAGTCCTGCAGTTAGATTAAATTATACAAATTTTCCAATATTCTATCTCCAGTTGGGAAGCAAATCGAGCTTATTTCTGGACAGGGTATTAAGACAAGCGCAATTAACAAATGGGAAAGAAAATGTTTTTTTGTTAACTGATACCAATTTTCATCTTTTCCGGGAATTCAATTGTATTGATATTTCAAAGTATGCATCAGGCCATCTTGAATTTGATAAAGTATATAAACACCACTCAACAAACACGTTTTTTTTTGAAAAAACATGTTTTGACAGGTGGTTCCTCATAAATGAATTAGTAAAAGATCTAAATATTGATCATTTTTTTTATGCAGACTGTGATGTGCTCTTATTATCGGATTTAAATCCTGTTCATGATTTTATTTCCAAAAATAATTATGAAGGGACAACTATGTTTTTTGAAAAAGATGGAGATAGCGTAACTTCGGCACATTCGTCTTTTTGGAGCAAAAAATTAATTGGCGACTTTTGCGATTTTATCTACAAAAAATATATTAATTATGGGGAGTTTGAATCGCTTTTGAAAGATACTATTGAAGGTAAGTTTCTGAATAACACGAACGTTTCAGATATGATTTTACTTGATTTGTTTAGAAGAGAAACAAAGCCCCCGGTATTGAACCTGTTTTCGTTAGAAGAAAGAAATATCTGCTTTGATTTTAATTTAAACGTGTCCTATAATGGATGGGAGCATAGTTTTAAAATAAGTCCGTTTTATAAAATTAAAAAGATCAGCAGGATGAAAGATGGTTTGTATGGGCATGTAACACGCAACACCGCCCCGCCGCCGTTCCTAAAGTTTTATACCCTTCATTTTCAGGGGTATTTAACAAAGGCGCTTATTCCTATATATATAACTTATCAAACTATCTTTGAATTTGTTGGTAATAATTTAACAGGCAATTATCATTACATAGTTCGTAAGATGAAATTACTAAAGAATAAAGTGAAAAAAATTCTGCTCTCAGCCAAAAAATAGAGGAAAATGGTTGGTTTAATATAGAATTTGTTTTATATTGCTATGATTCGGGCTTAACGAGTGAAGTCAAATCATATAAAATTAATATTTAATTAAGAAATATAATATGAAATATGAAGTTATTATCCTGGTAAAGGGAAAATAAACTTTTTTACTTCAATAATTGCCTTGAGACCTTTGCTTTTTCGTTAAGATTAAGTTGATGGATTTAATAAAATGTTTTTTGATAACAAAAACGAAAAGTTCCGGTTAATGTTAATTTTACAAAAAAAAATATACTTTATTTAAATTTTAAAAAATAATTGTGCAATAATTTATAAATTTTAATTTTGCAGATAATCGGATTCTTGCAAAGTTCAATTAATTTTGCCATTCTGAATAATACTCTATGAAAAAAAATGTTTTTTCAATTTACGCATTAAGTTTCGGAACAATATTGCTGTCAATATTAGGCTCTTGTTCAAACCCCAAAAAACTTGCCTATTTTAACAATATTGTTAAAGACAGCACAGCAAAAATTCAAGCTAATTTTTTTGAAACTAAAATTAGTAAAAATGATGTTTTGCAAATCAGCTTTTTTACGCCCGACGATATAACAACACGATTGTTAAATGAACCAAGCAATTCCAGTGGTGGTGTTTCAGGGTCTGTACCGGGATACCTTGTTGATGAAACTGGCATCATTAAACTACCGTTCATCGGCGCCTTGCCGGCCGAAGGGTTGACTAAACGTGAACTTGCAGCCAAGATTACAAGCGAATTGTTAAATAAGAAAATTGCAATAGATCCGATTGTTACTGTACGTATTATAAACTATAAAATTACTGTTCTTGGTGAAGTTAACCATCCGGGAGTAGTACCTGTTCCAAATGAACGGATTACTTTACCGGAAGCCATAGGCGATGCCGGTGATCTCACCATATTCGGAAGACGTGATAACGTTTTATTAATTCGTGAAAATGGTGACAAACGAATCTATAAACGTTTCAATTTAAATAACCAGGAACTTTTTAATAAAGAAATTTATAATTTGCAAAATCAGGATATTATTTACGTCGAACCTAATCAGGCTAGGGCTTCGTCGGCAAATAACTCCACGCAGCTTGTAACTATCGGAATAAGCGTCGTATCACTATTGATAGTTATTTATACTAATTTACTCAGGTAATAATTTCTCTAATTAATGAAAAACAACACACGCCAAAATATAAACGAGGATACTTTTGAGAAACTGAACTCACAAAGCGCCTTCACCGTTATTGCTTTCAGATACTTACCATTTTGGCCAATATTTGTAATTACTATTATTATTTCATTAACAATAAGCTATTTTTATATTAAGTACCAAAACCCCGTTTTTGAGGCTAATGCCATGATCTTGTTAAAAGATGAGCGGAGTGGGGCTTCGGCATCGCCAACTGATGCTGCTTTATATTCAGCCTTAGGGATTTCAACAGCAGCGAAATCTGTAGAAAATGAACTGGAGGTATTAAAATCCCGTACTATATTACATCAGGTTGTAAGAGATATGGGTCTTTATGCCCAGGTTTATGAAAAGGGACGGTTTCGGGACATGATGATTTATCCAAACCCGGTTAAGTTTATAGCGATTAATCCCGAATTTTTACAAAATTCGCCAAATCTTACTATTTCATTTCAATTTTTATATTCGGGCAACTATGTGATAATAGCGGGAAAAAAGTATCCTCTGGGTGTCCCGGTATCAACGCCTTATGGCGAGTTTACCATTTTACCTGATAAAAAATATACGCCGCTTTCTCACCCTGAAAACGGACACTATTATTTGCAAATACGCACTATTAAAGATGAAACAGGGTCATTATTAGGGTCTTTAACAGTTGCTCCCGGTGCAAAACAATCCTCGTTAATCAGTTTGAAATTTACGGATCTCGTTCCCTTCCGGGCCGAGGATATACTAAATAATTTAATCCGGGTTTATAACAAAGCCGGCATTGACGATAAAAATGCTACAACAGCGAATACGCTCGATTTTATCGAAAGTCGCCTGGTAGGAGTTTCGAAAGAATTATCTGCTGTAGAGAATAACCTTCAACAGTACCGCACCAAAGAAGGGATCGTTAACCTCTCGGATGAAGGGCACACTTTTCTTGACAATGTGCAGCATAACGATGAAAGCGTGGCCCAAATTCAAATACAGTTGGATGTATTGGACCAGATTGAAAAGTATATTGTTCAAAAGGGAGCACATCCCGGTACAGTTCCTGCTACTTTTGGCCTTACCGACCCGCTATTGTCACAACTTTTAGATAAGTTGTACACAGCTGAATTGGACTTAGACCGTCAACGCCAGATTTCGGGGGAAAATTCACCTGCTATTGTTTCATTGCAGCAACAAATCGAGTCGCTTAAACCCAGTCTTTTAGAAAATATCCACACGCTGAGGGAAAATTTAATTACCCAACAAAATGGAATTAAGGAAGAGCTTAGTAAAAATTCGGTATTGTTAAAGTCGATTCCTCAAAAGGAACGGGCAATGCTGGAAATTAGCAGGGAACAGGCTATTAAAAATAGTATTTACACTTTTCTATTACAAAAAAGAGAGGAGGCTGCTTTATCTTACGCGTCTGCTGTAGCCGATAGCCGTATTGTTAATTATGCCGAAAGCCGTAACTCCCCGATCAGGCCAATTCCCTTAAATATTTATTTGGTGGGATTGTCCATTGGCATATTTGCCGGTGTGCTTTTTGTGCTCATCAGGGAACAATATAATCAAGATGTGCTATTCCGTTCTGAAATTGAAAAAGGAACGGATGCCCCTATACTCACCGAGATAATTCACGATGAAAGTGGCGAAACGTTAGCGATTAAAGACGGGAAACGAACGATAATCGCCGAACAATTAAGAGCACTTCGAACTTCGCTAAGTTATATTGGTATCCAGGGTGATAAAAAAACTATTTTATTGACTTCGTCAATTTCTGGCGAGGGAAAAAGCTTCATAGGCTTGAACCTTTCCGTAAGTTTGGCATTAACAGGTAAAAAAGTTGTTTTGATGGAATTTGACTTACGCAAGCCAAAAATCAGTAAGATGATGGATATTGCACAAGACCCTGGAATCAGCAACTATTTGGCGGGACTTGCGACTTATGAAGAAATCACCATTTCTATGGAGGATAAAAATTTGCCAGGTCTTTTTATACTACCGGCAGGGCCTATTCCTCCTAACCCTACTGAATTAATGTTGAATGGCAGACTTGATACGCTGATGGAACGCCTTAATAAAGAATACGACTATATCCTGATTGACTCGCCACCGATAGGCCTGGTAACCGACGCGAAAATACTAAGCAGGTATGTTGATGCATGTTTATATATGGTGCGTCATAAATACACTCCGAAACATTATATGAAATTAATAGAGATATTATACTCTAACAAGGAACTTAATAACTTATATATAATTTTTAACGGTATAAAAGCCCGCGGAATACTTGGTTATTACGGAACAGGGGTCAATTATGGATATGGTTACGGGTATGGTTACGGATATGGTTACGGATACGGGTATGGGGCAAGTTATGGATATGGGTATACAACAGAAAGCACGAGTAAAAAACCAACTTTAGCAAAAAGGATTAGGAAAATCATAAAAAGTTTATTTAGTTGGTAATAAAATAAAAGGTCTCGTCTCAATTGGGTATTGTAAAAAACGGGGCAACAATAAATTATCAAAACAGTTCACGAGAGGTCAGACAATGACATCGCCTTAAACTTATCGTGTTTTTTGGCCGGCGTAAAAACATCATATATAAATTTAATTTTATGAATTTATATAGCACAAACTTCACTTATCATCAGAAATATGGAGATTGAAAGTTCACATCAGAACTGGGATTTAGAAATTAAGCCTCACGACAATGTTTTTAATTTACATTTAAAAGATGTTTGGAATTATCGGGACCTACTTTGGCTTTTAGTGAGGCGTGACTTTGTTTCGTTTTACAAACAGACGGTTTTGGGCCCGCTCTGGTTTTTTATTCAGCCTATTTTTACTACACTTATTTTTACTTTTATATTTAGCAATCTTGCAAAAATTTCTACAAATGGTTCACCCGCACAATTATTTTATCTGGCCGGTAGTGTGGCATGGAACTACTTTTCAGACAGCCTGACAAAAACTTCAACTGTATTTAAAGATAATGCTAACATTTTCGGAAAAGTTTATTTCCCGCGTTTAATTATGCCATTAAGCATTGTTTTCTCTAACCTGGTTAAATTTGGCGTACAGTTTCTCTTATTTATAATACTGCTTGTTTACTTCTTTATCATGTCTCATTATTTCAATGGGCAATATAAAGTTGAGCCTAATTGGTTTTTATTATTGTTTCCGGTAGTTATAGCATTAATGGCGATTTTAGGTCTGGGCCTTGGCCTTATTGTTACCGCGCTTACTACAAAATACAGGGATCTCGCTTTTGTTGTGACATTTGGCATGCAACTACTCATGTATGCAACTCCTGTAATTTATCCCTTGTCGGCAGCGCCTGCAAAATATCGTACTATTATTTCCCTTAACCCTATGAGTGGTTTAATTGAAACTTTCCGTTACGGATTTTTAGGTACAGGGCAGTTCTATTTAGGCGCATTTGTTTACAGTATAATATCTACTCTCCTAATATTTATAATAGGCTTAGTGATTTTTAATAAAGTAGAGAAAAATTTTGTTGATACGGTTTAAATATTATTACATAATATATATTCATTAGTATGAGTGGTATCGCTATTAAAGTTGAAAACTTATCTAAGGCTTATCAGTTAGGTGACTTTAGTACCGGTACCCTTAGCAGGGATTTAGAGCGATGGTGGGCGATTATGCGTGGAAAGGAAGATCCTTATCTAAAACTGGGAGAAGAGAATGATCGCACTTCAGTTGGAACTTCTGATATTGTTTGGAGTTTAAAAGATATTAATTTCGAAATTAACACCGGGGATGCAATCGGGATTATCGGTCGTAACGGAGCCGGGAAAAGCACCCTCTTAAAAATTTTAAGCCGTGTAACATCTCCAACAACTGGGAACATAAAAGTAAAGGGACGAATTGCAAGTTTGTTGGAAGTTGGTACCGGCTTTCACCCTGAATTAACCGGAAAAGAGAATATTTTTCTCAATGGCGCAATTCTGGGAATGAGGAAAGCTGAGATAAAAAGACAGTTTGATGCAATTGTCGATTTTGCCGGTATTGAAAGATATGTAGATACACCGGTAAAAAGATATTCGTCTGGTATGTATGTACGCCTGGCTTTTGCGGTGGCCGCGCACCTGGAATCGGAAATCCTAATTATTGACGAAGTATTAGCGGTGGGGGATGCCGAATTTCAAAAAAAATGCCTGGGAAAAATAGGTGACGTTAGTAAGGGGCAGGGAAGAACCGTTTTGTTTGTTAGCCATAATATGGCCGCAATAAGTAATTTATGCAGCAAAACAATATTATTGAAACATGGATTGCTTCAAGACTTTGATAGTACACGGTCAATTATTGAGAAATATATAAGCTCAGGTAAAGAAAATGAGGCGGAAGTTTTCGGGATTGACATTCCAGTAAAAAAATATTCTAATAAGGCATCATTTCACGCATTTAGGTTAGTATCGGCAAAACGGGGGCTAACGACAAATTTTGCAATTGACGAAGACGTAAATATTGAATTTGAATATGATATACTTGAAAATAACGCTATAGTTTATCCAAGTATCCACATCATCGACAATATGGGTACCTGCATATTGGCAACTTTTAACGGCCCGTCGGCGACAACCTTTATCGACAAGTACTTCGGCATCCCGCTAAAAAAAGGCCGGTATAAGTCGGTTTGTAAAATCCCGGCAAATTTTCTAAATGATAATAATTATTTAATAAATGCTTATCTTGTTACTCAGGATGTGGCAGATATGGGAATAGCAGAAGAAGTATTATCATTTATTGTTGAAGAAACAGGTGAAATGAGAAACGAATTTACCGGCGATTGGATCGGATTAATACGGCCAAAATTAGAATGGGTGACCGCGCCATTACTGGTTTAAAATTAACGGTCAGGGTATATCTTGAAGGACATATTTTGAAATATTTATTTCTAAAACATTTATTTATTATTTGATACGATAATTAAGCAGATGAGATATTTTACATTAAGGATAATTAAGATAATTAAGGATACACCTGATGTAATAACTATTTATTTTAAACAACCCGCATTAAAAAAAATCACTTATCAGGCAGGCCAATATTTAACACTTATTGTCAGGATCAACGGCCGTAAATATATTCGGCCATATTCCTTTTCATCTGCACCCAATATTGACAGTCATTTAGAAATAACGATAAAACGTTTTCCGGGCGGAGTTGTATCCAATTATCTTTATGATTGTGCAAGAGTTGACGATATGATTGAAGTTATGGAACCCTTGGGGGACTTTGTCTATGAGCCTGCTAACGTAGATAGTAATTTAAAACATGTATTTTTGTGGGGTGCCGGGAGTGGAATAACACCGTTAATGTCGATTTTAAAAACTGTATTGCATTTTTCACCGCAAAAACAAGTTGGTTTGTTTTATTGTAACCGGACCAGGGAGCAAACTGTTTTTTATAATGAAATAAATACTTTGAAAGATAGCTTTGAGGAAAATTTAAAGCGCTGGAATTTTTATACGGGTACGTCTGAAAAAATTTATAATGACAGTGATATTTTGGGACGTTTAAAAGAACAGGACATTATCTCAATATTCCGGAGCATAGAAAGCTATGAAAATAGTATTCACTATATATGCGGCCCCGAAAGCTTTATAGAAACGATAAAATCCGCGCTGTCTCAATTAAATATAGAAGATGGGAAAATATTAACTGAAAAGTTTGAGTTATTGATCGATCCTGGTGAATTTGATGATATTGAAACCCGCAATGTGAAAATTAACCAGGGAGGTGACCACTGGGAAATTGAGGTAGTAAAAGGGAAAAATATATTGGATGCCGCCCTTGATCAACTAATTGATTTACCTTATTCGTGCCAAACGGGAAGTTGTTTGCTTTGCAGGGCAAAAATATTAAATGGTAAAGTTAAAGTAATAGGATTGGAAAAATTGCCTGATGAGTTTCTTTCGGACGATTGCCTCCTTTGCTGCGGCTACCCCTATACAAATGACGTTGAAATAATGATAAATTAAATTCAAAATGAAAGTAGTTTTACTTGCAGGCGGGTTGGGAACCAGGCTCTCTGAAGAGACGGTAGTTAAGCCCAAGCCGATGGTCGAAATTGGTGGAATGCCTATTCTTTGGCATATAATGAAAATTTATTCCGCGTTTGGATTTAATGATTTTATAATCTGTTTAGGCTATAAGGGCTATTTAGTAAAGGAATATTTTGCAAATTACTTTTTACATAAATCAGACGTAACTATTGATTTGGCTGATAATTCGATCAAAGTTCATGATTCACATGCAGAACCCTGGAAAATCACACTAGTTGATACGGGCAAAGATACAATGACCGGCGGTCGTATTAAGCGAGTTCAGCCATACCTCAACAATGAAGCGTTTATGCTCACGTACGGAGACGGTGTTGGTAATATAGATATTAACGAATTGCTTAAATTTCATAGAAATCACGGTAAGTATTGTACGGTAACATCTGTGCAACCATCGGGAAGATTTGGTGCTTTGAATATTTTGGACGATAATTCTGTCCATTCCTTCATGGAGAAGCCCAAAGGGGATGGGATATGGGTAAACGGAGGTTACTTTATATGTGAGCCCAATATTTTTGAATTTATAAATGACGGGGATAAAACAATTTGGGAGCAGCAACCTATGGAGCAAATAGCCAATAAAGGTCAAATGAGCGCTTATAAGCATACAGGTTTTTGGCGGCCAATGGATACTTTGAAGGATAAAAATGATTTAAACGACATGTGGGAAAAAAACGATGCCCCGTGGAAAATCTGGTGAATATGTTGAATGAGTTAAAAACTAAATATAGCGGAAAAAAAGTTTTTTTAACAGGGCATACCGGTTTTAAAGGTTCATGGTTATTAAAAACGCTGTCGCTTTTGGGTGCCGGGGTTAAAGGCTATGCTTTAGCGCCTGTGGCAACGACAAATCTTTACGATGTTATTAATGGCGATTCGCTTTGTCAATCTACAATTGCCGATCTGCGCGACAGGCAGGCGCTTAAAGATGCTGTGGTTGAGTTTCAACCGGATTTCATTTTTCATTTCGCGGCGCAACCACTGGTAAGGCTCTCCTATCAGATACCATCTGAAACGTTCGAAGTAAACGCGATTGGCACTGCGAATCTGTTGGATGCCCTTAGATTTTTAGAGAAACCCTGCAGTTCAGTGTTAATTACAACTGACAAAGTTTACCATAACAATGAATGGGAATATCCTTACCGGGAGAACGATAGGTTAGGGGGATATGACCCGTACAGCGCCAGCAAAGCCTGTGCTGAATTGGTAATCGAATCATATCGCAATTCTTTCTTTAATCTTAAAACTTACCATGTCCATCAAAAGGCAATAGCCGTTGCAAGGGCCGGCAATGTTATTGGCGGGGGTGACTGGTCGTTAGACCGTTTAATCCCTGATATAGTACGGGCCCTGAGTAAAAACGAGCGGATAGAAATAAGGAACCCCAATGCTGTAAGGCCCTGGCAGCATGTTTTGGAACCGTTGTACGGATATTTGTTGTTAGGCGCCAAATTGGCCGCCGACCATTTGTTATTTTCGCAGGCATATAATTTTGGCCCCGGTGCAGATGATGCGCTGCCTGTTGGTAAAATGGCAGAAATGGCAATTGAATGTTGGGGAAGCGGCGAATATTATGTAAATAAGGTTGTTAATCAGCCTCATGAAGCTGGGTTATTAAAATTAGATATAAGTAAAGCTAAGTGCGAACTCGGTTGGGCGCCAAAAATGAACGCCGCAGAAGCTGTAAAAAAAACAATAAACTGGTATAAGGAGTTTTATAAAAATCAGGATATAGCTGATTATATGGATATGCAAATTCAACAATTTTTTAATGGCTAAAATTTTTCTGACCGGCATTACGGGCTTTTTAGGATCAAATATCGCTGAATTTTTAATTGAGCATGGTCATTGTGTTGTTGCTGTTTATCGCCTGGGATCGTCAAGGGAGTTATGCGAAAATTATTTAGACAAGGTTAGTTGGATAATTCTTGATGAAAATGATAAATGGGTTGATGAAGTACTAGAAAAACGCCCGGATGTCGTAGTTCATTCAGCATGGATAGGTGTTGGCCACAAGGACAGGGATGACTGGCAAGTCCAGTTTTTGAATATCGGGTTTCTTGAAAAACTCCTGCTGATTGCCGGTAAATCAAGTGCGACAAAATTTATTGGCTTGGGCTCGCAGGCCGAGTATGGCGTTTTTGATGGATGTGTTGATGAAATGCACCAGTTGAATGCTAAAGATGCCTATGGTTCCGTGAAAATAATTTGTTCAGAAATTGTAAAACGCTACAGCGGTGCGCACGAATTTGATTGGTATTGGTTGAGGTTGTTTTCATTTTTTGGTAAAGGGGAATCCGAAAACTGGTTAATACCATCGTTAGTAAAGAAGATTCTTTCGGGCGATAATATGGATTTGACCGCCGGGGAACAAAAATATGCTTATTTATATGTAAATGACTTAGGGGTAGCCATTAACAATATTATAATTAATAATGGCATATCAGGTTTTTATAATATATCCGGGAAAACGTTAATACCCCTTAAATATTTGGTTGAAAACATAAAAGAAAAAATAAATCCTTCATTTAAACTTAATTTTGGTATATTACCTTACAGGGCAAACCAGTCAATGCATATGCAGGGTAATTCTTCAAAATTTATTGAGGAATTTGGTGAGTTTGAGGTCTCGGATTTCGAGAACTCGTTGTTGACGACAATTGGATATTTAAAGGATAAATTTAAAATTCAGATTAATGAAAGCATCTGATTATATAGCGCTTTTCTTAGAAAAAAAGGGGGTTACGCACGTTTTTGAGTTATCGGGGGGGATGATAACACATATTTTAGACTCTCTTAATCAAAAAACCAGCATAAATATTATTTCAATGCACCACGAACAGGCTGCGGCATTCGCCGCGGATGCTTTTGGGCGGATAACCGGAGTACCGGGCGTGGCGCTGGCCACCAGCGGTCCCGGGGCAACTAATTTAATTACAGGAATTGGAAGCTGCTATTTTGATTCGGTGCCGGCGGTATTTATTACCGGGCAGGTAAACAGGCACGAGCAAAAAGGAGACAGGAATATCCGGCAGCTTGGTTTCCAGGAAACAGACATTATCGCGATTGTTAAACCGATAACCAAAGCCTGTTTTAAAATTGAAAATGAACATGATTTACCGGAAATATTAGAAAAGGCGTTTCTTATAGCCTGTTCGGGCCGGCCCGGGCCGGTACTTATTGATATTCCGATGGATATTCAAAGGGCCCAGGTAAATGAACCTGAACAAACTATTGAAAAAGAAGCCGCTGCCGGGCCATCTGCATCACAAATAAATGAGATGTTTGAAGACATCAGGAATGCGCTAAAGCCAATGGTGTTGGTAGGGCGTGGTGTAAGGGCTGCGTTTGCCGTTAAAGAGTTGGACATCTTTTTGAAAAAAACCAACTTGCCTGTAATTACGACCCTTTTAGCAGTTGACGCTGTTGATTTTGACAACCCTTTGAGAGTTGGCTTTATTGGCGCCTATGGCAACAGGTGGGCAAATATTGCATTTGGCGAATGCGATTTGTTAATAGTAATTGGCAGCAGATTGGATATAAGACAAACAGGCGCCGATACAAAATATTTTGAAAACCGGAAAATTTATCATGTTGATTGTGAGCCAGCTGAAATCAACAACAGGATTAAGGGCTGTATCCCGGTGGTTGCCGATGCAAAAAGATTTTTATGTGAATTTAATGATTTAGCAGAACCAGAATCTTTTTCCAGACCGGCCAGCTGGTTCCAATATATAGACGACTTAAGAGCATTATGGCCTGATACCAAAGAACTTAAACCCGATGGGATTAACCCTAA
>Ga0302319_10012059_pt1 | contig 16336 bp, 18 predicted proteins | sample Bog_T0_2_FD_203319 | JGI IMG/M metagenome (GOLD analysis project Ga0302319, IMG submission 203319) | Peat permafrost microbial communities from Stordalen Mire near Abisko, Sweden - Bog_T0_2 | ecosystem: Environmental > Terrestrial > Soil > Wetlands > Peat | place: Sweden: Abisko, Stordalen Mire...
CCAGGCGTGTCAGAAACGGCCATGTTCACCACCTGAACATTGGCGAGCGAATCGCGCTGCACCAAATGACGCAATTTCCGGACGGAACCGGGGTCCGGTTCAAAAGCGAATACTTTTCCCTTGTCGCCGGCCAACAGGCTGAACAGCTTCGTGTATTTCCCAATGTTGGCGCCTACATCCAGGGCGATCATTCCCGGACGAAACAGCGAGCGCACCAGCGACTGTTCCTTTTTTTCCGAGTCGAAGGAATAGCTAACCGAGGCCGCAGGCGGATTTTTGCTGAACGATTTGCCGAGCACAGCAACGTACTGGGCCAGCAGATTGGCCTTGAATGCAGCCAGCTCATGTGCAACCACCATCAGATCTGCCCGTTTCCAGTGATTGAAAGCCCGGTCAAAATCCGGACGGTTCTGCACCCAAATCGAATGCTTAAAACCTTCGAGCGTGTGCGTATGACGATCCGTGTCATTAATGATAATGCCGGGTAAACCGTGGCCGTTGGCAAACAGGCTGGCATGCAGCCGCGTCGTTACCATCAAATCGTAACGGGGATAAATCTGGTGCAAATCCTGATAGAAGGAGGAGAAAATCACCGGGATGTTTTCCCCACGCAGGAGCTTTAGAAAATGAAAATACTCGGTCTTGTGATGCGCCACCACTTCTACCTCGTATTGCCCGGCCACCTCTCGCAAAATGGCCACTGCAAGGTCGTACATTTCGCGAGCGCAGGAATGGTTCGCCAGCCCTTCGCCGGGAGGAATTTGAATCGAGAAGCCGATGCGTTTCACCTGCCGGCCCGGCGAAATATCTTTTACCGCTGGCACGGACAGGATCGCCGGACAATTGAGGTGATGATACGGGAGGGCTGCCGCCCTGATGAATTCCGGAGTCTTGCCCGTGCGGCCAATGATGAGGCGGGCTTTACGGAAGATGGTGGCCTCTGGGTCCTGCCCGATATGCTGTTCCACATAACCGTTTTCATAACCTGCACCAATGAGATAAACCTTTTCCTCTAAATTGTTGGCCAAAACCCAACGATACAAATCCTTGATCTCATTTCCCGCCGAAAGCCCCGCAATGACGACGGCGTCCACCGAGTCGTAATATTTTTCCAAGTCGCCTCGGGCCAAGTCATTGCCAATGCCGGCAAATTTGGCGCGCGGGGCAAAATCTTCGTTAAAATTATAAAACAGAAAATTCAACATCTCGCCCGAAAAGACTTCACGCAGGATGCGGATGACGCCATCGCGGACAAAATCATCGCCCGGGTTCCAAAAGTTTGTTCCCGAGATGACAATATTTTTCACCTTCGCCGCCGGAGTATAGGAATGATTATTCATGCAGTGGGAGCCTTCAGACCTTCCGGAAAATGATCCAAGTAACCCAGGGGTGGAGTAATTCATTGCGCTGACCTACCGTCGGATGCAATCGGCGTCCGCCCAGGTCGCCATGTCCGTCATTTATCGCTAGATTATAGATCAATGCCTCACGATTGCCCCAACCCGCTTTGACCATCACCTGGACGCCGGCAAACAGCTCAGCCAGGCCGTCGGGAAGAAAACGATAATAATCATTGAAGGCCGGCGGGCCGTGGCGCGGATTGAAGGCGCACGTTGTATGCAGACCTATCCCCCCTTTTTTCAGCACACGAACACATTCTTGGGCCGCCAGCCATGGTTTCGGTATGTGTTCCAAAACCTGGTGCGAGTAGACAATGTCAAACTGGTTGTCCGCAAAATCGACGAGCTTTTGAGCGTCATGCCGGGGGTGAATCGCGGGTTGAATTTTCAGGGACGGCCAGCATGCTTGTAGAATTTCGTTCAGGGTGGGATTTTCATCGATGCTGAGGGCGGAATAGGCCGAGGGTAAATCGGCTTCAAAAAACCACTTCTGGATCGCCAGAAGCATGGCGGTCTGCGGCGTCCAATAACCGTCAATGGTATAACTGCGCGCAGACTTCTGCCTCATTGCGCAGACTTCCGGTTTTCCGTCCGTTGCAGATTGGCGGGCCTCGTTTATATGTTCTCCGATGTTGACCATAAATCGGGCGAATTCAGGGGAACGTTCCACCGTGGGACGGCCGGTTCTGGACCAGTGAAAATGCGAAAATGCGAGTGGTCATATTCCAAATCAAAGGTTCAATCGTTGGTTGTAAACTACGGTCGTTCTCAGACGGCCATTACGGTCGGGAAACCGATTAAAATACTTCCGGGCGGATCGGGATTAACCGGTCCGCCCGGGGAAGGAGCCAGTGCCTCGAAGTTTGTCTAAACACAAAAACAAGCAACGAAAATCACTGACATTCTGAGCCACCGTGAACCCCCGCGCCAGCTGGCGCTTTCCACCTCTCTCACGGTTTCGGCAAATTCGTTTTGGCCGCCACTTTGGGCGAGCCCGCCAGCTTCGGCAATGGCAGGGTCTGTTTCATCAACGCCTGCTGGTTGCTCCGCTGAATCACTTCATACACCTCTTTGCGGTGCACGGGCACACTTGAAGGCGCCTCTATCCCCAACTTAACCACGTCGCCTTCCACTCGCACGATCTTCACGTGGATGTGGCCATCAATAATAATACTTTCACCCGACTTTCTGGAAAGAATGAGCATGGCCGTAGTCTAAGCGACTGTTTCAGCCAAAGGCAATGGATGTTCGATCGAATAATCAGCCGCATTGGTGATGATGATTTGCTTGGCGATATGCGTGTGGCGGTTCACCACAATCGGCCCTTTCAAGTTTACCGTGGCCTTGGTGGCGCTGTGAACGGTCACAATCCCCAGCAGCAGCGCATCGTCGGAATTCTTCAAGCCCAGGAATTCCACATCCAAGGTGGGAATGTCCGGCTGGTATTCGGACAGCGCCACAAACGGGTCGATCACTACAAACGCCAGGGCGGAATTGTCCTGCACCTGCAACCAGGCAAAGGGCTCTTCGCCAGGCTTGGCAATGAGGACGTATTCTTTGATCTGCTCAAAGCCCAACAGTCCTGTTGGGATCCGCACAGCGTTGGTTGCCGTCGGTATGACGGGCGTCTCCAGTTCAATTGTTTCGGCGCATTTCATTTTCAGTATCAGGTTAGTTGAGGTTCAGCAATGGGCGTGCCACGGTAAAAATGACACTATAATACCCGGAATTCGGTTTGATGAGGTAATTTCTGCAACGTTGGGGACAAAACTCATCATTTTGCCCGCCGGCACCCGGCAAATTTGGCTGGTCACAAGGGCGAAAAATGCCCCACGGAAGATTTGATCGCAAGAAATCATGATAAATAGTTCAGGATCGACAGCTGCATCACCTTCACTCCACTCTCCAAGGCGGCCTGATAAGCGTTCTGGGCCGCATTGAGCTGCACCATCGTCTGCACCATGTTCGCGCTGGAACTGTTCGAAATCATCGTGTTGAGCGATGTCGAATTGTTCGTGACCAACGTGGAAGCGGCGTCCAAATGCGTTTGCGCAACACCGTTGTTGGCGACCTGGTAGGTGATATTATCTTCGTCCTTTTGAAGATTCGCGCTGTCGGTCGTCGTCACGGCGGCCGCGTTGCCCGAATTCAGGTCATCCCGCAAAGAAATCAGGTGATTGATGAAGTCGGCTCCGGATTGACTGTCGGTAAACAGTCCCCGGGCGCCGGTACCCGTGGTATTGGCTCCCGGAATATCCACGGTCACCGAGACTCCCGACCCGATGTCCGTCTGGTTGACGGTTGCGTTTCCCTGGTAGGTCACGCCGGTGATATTGCCGTTCGCATCCTTCGTCGCCACAAAGGGCGGCTGGCTGGAAGCCGTGCCGCCAAAAAGATATTGCCCGGTGGACGGATCCTGGGTGTTGGCCAGAGCCACCACCTGGTTTAACAAACCGTTCACTTCGCTGCCATCGGTCTGCAAAGCGGAGGGGTCTTGGACGCCATTTCCCGCCGACGTGGCATATTCCCCCGCCTGGCTGCTCGCCGCCTGAAGCGATTGCAACACGGTGTAAATCGAAGTCGCCCGGGTTTGCAGCGTCGTGATGTTGTTTCCGTATTGCGTCTGCGCCGCCACATTGGCCTGGTCGTTGAGGGTGTCTTCCATGGCGCCGGGATCATCCGAAGGAGCCTGGATGCGCAACCCCGTCGTCACCTGATTCTGCAAGTTGTACTGCTGGGATGTCAGCCCGTTCAACTGGTTGATGAACGAACTATTAAAAGCGCTGTCGGTTACACGCATAGGTTTTAATCAATCAAATCAGGAGGTTTTCATCTGAATGGTGGTCTCCAGCATGGCATTCACAGTCTGCACTAATTCCGAGGAGGCTTCATAGGCCTTCTGGAAACTCATGAGGTTGGTCATCTCTTCATCCACGCTTACCCCGCTCACGGAACTCTGCTGCGTGGCCAACATCTGGGAAACCGAGGACTGGCTCGACACCTGGTCGTTGGCCGTTTGAAGATCATCACCCATGGCGCCCACCATCTGGGTGTACGAAGCCTGAAAGGTTTGCCCCCCGAGGGCGGTTTCGTTGGCGGAGGCCAGTTGCGCGATCTGCAGTGCCACGGTGTTGTCGCCGGTCGCCGTTGCGCTCCCGGAGGCTTGAATCAAAGAGGGATTAGCCGCCAAGGCGGCATTGACCGTGATGGTCCCGGCATTGGAGCCATTGAAGAAATTGGCGCCCGTGCTACCCGTCATGCTGTAGCCGGCGCTATGCAGGGCGTTCACTTGGGTGATGAGCGTTCCCGCCAGCGTATCCACCCCGCTTTGCAGCGTCGCTAGCGTCCCGTCCCGGGCGGCAATCGTGCCCTGCATGGAGCCGCCGGTGAGCGTCAGGGGCACTCCGCCGGCGGCCGTCTGAACGTATAAATTGCCGTTTGTCCCGCTATAGGTCTGCAACGTGTCCGCAACTTGATCGCCGGAAACCAGAGTCTGGCCGCCAATGGCGACATTCACTGACCCGTTGGCGCCGGTGCTGCTGCTGAAACTGACCAGGCTGCCAAGGTTCTCCAAATCTTGTTCCCGCTCGTCGCGCAGGTCATTGGCGTTGCCGCCGGAAAACTCGGAGGTGGAAATCTGCTTGTTCAGACCCGCGATGTCCGTAAGCAATTGGTTTGCCGAGGTCACATTGCCGCTCAAGGACGCGTTGAGCGAAGTATTCAATGAACTGAACTGGTCGCTGATTTGATTGAAGCTGGTGGTGAGGGACTGCGCCGCGCTGATCAGGGTCTGCCGCGCGGAGGTCGAAGTCGGCGAGGTGGCCACGGCCTGGGCGGCATCGAAGAACCCGCTTAATTGAGAAGACAGGCCGGAGGATGAGTCCGTGGTCGTGCCGGTGCTGGAACTGCCGCTGGCGCCGCTCAGAAATTCATTCAATCCGTCCTGGGCGCTCTGCAGCGCGGTCTGCTGGCCGTTCCAATAACCGCTCACGCTGTTCTGGTTTTGAATCTGGGAATTCAGCAGGGCATTGACGGTCTGTTCGATGGAAGTCACTTCCACCCCGGTGCCCTGGGGACCATCAGCCGTTCCGATGTCCGTCGTGGTTCCCAGATTCACGCGCTGGCGCGTGTAGCCCGTCGTGTTGACATTGGCCAGATTCTGGCCCGACACCTCCAAGCCGGTCATCTGCGCCTGCAAGGAGCTCGCCGCCAGATTGAGTGTTCCTAATAGACCGAACATAATATTAGCCTACGGCTTCGTAGATTGAATGGTGCGGCATACTGTTCCCGGGCAGACGTCCGCAGTCGTCATACGTTTTGGGAGCTGCGCCGGGGAATATTGAATTGATGAGCTGTTGCATCAGGTCCACCGCATGGCTCAATAAAAGGTGATTTTGCCGCACGCGCTGCTGGACCCGTTGGAGCAGCTCATTGTTTTCCTGCACCAATGCCTCCATCAGCGGCCGGTAATCCGGTGGCAATTCGGGCAGGATCAAGGCAAAACTCGCATTGTCGGGGAGCCCGAGATTCCGCGCGAGCATGCGCTGGCATTCCTCCCGCTCCAACCGCGTCGAAGTCATGATCGCAGTCTGGTAATTGACGCCCGAGACACTATTTAGCAAATCGTTGGATTGCCGGTGCATGACCAGGACCTGCTGTTGCTCCAACAAGGCGAGCATCTCGCCGTATTGTTTGAGCTCTTCACGCAGCGCCTCAATTAAGTTGGTCAAATATTCATTCATGATGGGAAGCAGACGAGGTCTTGGTGACGTGCTGGCTGACGCCCGCGATCTTATGATCCGGAGGACTCAGTTGCTGTTCAAATATTTTAGCAAAACCCAGCGCGCCGGATTTCGACAGGCTGTCCGACATTTGGTTCACAATAAAATCCTGATAGATTCCGGCCGCCGTGGAATTATCCGTAAAATCAGAGGTGATGACCGGCTTCTGGGCCTCGGAGAGAATCTGCCGCAACAGGATGGCTTCAAACTGCCGGCTGGCCTCGGCAATCTTTTGCTTCTCGGTCAGGCTCGCATTGCCCGCCAGCGACTGCGGGTCAATATCCGCGGTCACGGGGCGGTCAACTGGTGTTATGACGGAAACGCTCATGATTATTTGATGATCAGTTCTGCTTGCAAGGCGCCCGCCTGTTTCATCGCCTGGAAAATCGCCATCATATCGCGCGGTGTCGCGCCGAGAGTGTTCAATGCCTGGGCGACTTTCTCAACCGTGGGCAATTCCGGCAGCGGAATCATCGATGACTTGGTTTCCGTCACTTTCGTGTCGGTACGGGGCGTCACCTGGGTGGTGCCGCCGCTGCTGAACGCGTTCGGCTGCGAAACGTCCAGCGTGGAAGCCACGCTGATAGTCAGATTGCCATAGGCAACCGCACAGCTGGAGATATGAATGCGGGAAGTCGCCACTATCGTGCCTGTCCGTTCATTGATGATGATTCGGGCCGGCACGTCCGTTGTCACCTCCACATTTTCCAGACGGGCGATGAAACTGACGGGGTCCAAGTCCGTGCCTTCGGGCATCTGCACCTGAACACTGGAAGAATCAGCGGCATGCGCCGAATTTGTAAACACGGTGTTGATGGCGGTGGCCATCAGGGCCGCCGAAGTAAAGCCGGGATCGCGCAAAAGCAATTCCACCGTTTTGTCCCGCACCACGCTCGTGGGAATCTCACGTTCCACGAGTGCGCCGTTGATGATCTGACCGGTGGTGGGATGGTTCTTCGTTACCGTCGCGCCGCCGGCTCCGCCTTCACCGGCGGTAAACCCACCGATCGACAAGGCCCCTTGCGCCACGGCATACACCTTGTTGTCAGCGCCCATCAAGGGGGTCTGTAATAGTACGCCGCCTTGCAATGACTTGGCATCTCCCATCGAGGCCACCGTCACGTCGATCCGCGATCCGGGCTTGGCAAAGGCGGGAATATCCGCCGTAACCATCACCACGGCAACGTTCTTGGCCGAAACGGCGGCGGCGGAAAGATTGATTCCGTAACGCTGGAGCATGTTGGCGATGGACTGCTGGTCGTAAATTTGATCTTTGTCGCCATCGCCCGCCAGGCCTGCCACCAGACCGTATCCCACTAGCTGGTTGTCTCGCGCTCCGGCGATCATTGCCAGATCACGCACGCGCGTGCCGTCGGCCCGCACCGCCGGGGTGGCAAGGATCACGAGAAGCAGGCTGACCAAAAGCGCAATTCCAAGAGCTGCCGGCCGAACCGTACTGGTCCCGGGTCCGGAAATTCTGCGAAATAATTGGGTTGCTCCTGGCGCCATATGAATCAGAAGGGGTTGACCTTGTCCCACACGCGGTTAAACCAGCCCTTGTTCGTGCTGTCGGTCACAGTGCCTTTGCCAATGATCTGGATGCTGGCATCGGCCACATTGTAGCTAAGCACGGTGTTGCTCACCGAAACATCTTCCGCGCGAACCACCCCGTGCAGAATGATCGTTTGCTTTTCACCGCTGTAGGAGGTTTCCCGGCGCCCCTCGACAACCATGGTGTTGTTCGGCAGCACATCCACTACTTTCACTGCCACCTGGGCGACAATGGATTCGGAATTGTTGATAGCGCCCGAACCGTCATGTTTATGATCCGAACTGTAAGCGATGGAGGGCATGGAGCCGCCATGAGCCAGAAAGCCGGGATAGAGAAAGGAGGTAATCGCCGAGGTCAGGCTGGATTGGCGCTCGGTCTTGGTCTCGTTGTTCTTGGCGACCGTGGAATTTTCCTGCACCACAATCGTGATGATATCTCCGATGGCGCTGGCACGCTTGTCCGCGAACATGGCCTTGGAAACCCCGTCGCGCCACAGCGATTGGGCGTGGCCGGCAACGGACAGAGTAAACGCCGAAGCAGCGGTCAAAATCAGGAAGAAATTCTTTTTTAATTTCATAACGAAATCAACACGGTTTGGTCATCGACCACCCGGCCGCTTAAGAAGCGGGAGGAGGCGGGATTGCGCAGTTTGATGAGCTGGCCTGGAGCGCCATCTTCCAGCGCCACCACCTTGAGTTTGATCGTCAAGGAGCCATCTTCCAGCCGGGCGTCAGCTGTTTGGCCCCGGTGGATCACGGATTTTGGCTTCAGATCACGGGCGAGCACGGCAAATCCCGAGGAAACCGGTTCGGCAAATTCCAACGAGTCATCGGCCGGATCAAGACTGGCCGGCGCTTCATGAAGATTGATGACATCCCGCCGTTCACGGCCAAGATCCGCCGCCGCCACCACACTCCCCCGGGCCACGGATGCACGGGCCACCCACACATCCTGCCACACATGGGCCTGCAACGAAGCCTGAAAGGCGCCGACCGTTTCCTGTCCCGTGCAAATTTCAAAGCGGGTGATAAATGAGGTCGAAACCCCGGCAACGGGCGCTTCCAAAATCCGCAGGGTCAATGGTTCGTCGGGCAGGATCGCCGTGGGCCATGGCTGGCTGAAACTTAATTCCAGATTACCCTTGTCCTTGACATACTGCTGTTGGAAGGTCGCGGTCAACAGCGCCAGCATGGCCGTCTCACCATACTGCCGCGTCGTCCGGCAAACGTGAACCACATCCGCCCCGGTCCAATTCGTCGTGGCGAGTTCTGGCGCCAGTTTGGCAAGCAGGTCATTCACTTCCGCCGGCGTCAAGTCCAGGATTTTGCCGAAGGCCGGCGCGGGACACAGCTTCAAGACCGGCAGTGCCGCCGCGCTCTTGACGATTTGGCGGATAAAAATGCCTTCGCCGTCCACTTGCGCATCGGATTGAAGCTGAAGAGCCGCGACCTCGGAAGAAAAAGCCGGGGCGACGAAGCACAAAAAGAGAAAGAATCCGCTGCACACCAGCCAGCGATGCAGCCAGCCCCTGGTCTGCTCTGAAAAATTCAGGCAAGCCGGACGGCGGCAGCGAAAATTGAAATGACGTTGAGCAATCATTAGCGCATGAGGTTGTTGCTTTGTTGCATCATTTCGTCGGCGGCTTGCACGGCCTTGGAATTCACCTCATAAGCGCGCTGGGCCAGGATCAGATTGACCATTTCCGTCACGACGCTGACATTCGAAAGTTCAAGATAACCCTGTTGCAACTGGCCGAAACCATTTTGCGACGGGTCCCCGAGTTCGGCGGTGCCCGAGGCAACCGTTTCCTTGTACAAATTCTGGCCGACGGCGTCCAAACCGCCCGGATTGTTAAACCGCGCAATCTGAACCTGTGAACTCGTGGTGCCGCCAGCCGTCGTATAGGTCACCGATCCGCTGGCGGAAATGGTGACATTGGTCGCGCCGTTAGGCACCGGTTGAAAACCGCCTTGCACGGGATAGCCATCGCTCGTGACCACCCGGCCCTGAGAATCCGATTTGAACGAACCGTCGCGCGTGTAGGCAAGTGTTCCATCCGGCAATTGCACTTGGAAAAATCCGTTTCCTTGAATGGCAATATCAAGGTTTCCGCCCGTCTGGCTCATTTCACCCTGGGTGAAAAGCCGCTCGGTGGATACCGGAACCGCCCCCTGACCAATCTGCAAGCTCTCCGGCAACTGGTTGCCGGCGCCTTGATCGGAACCAGCCTCGCGGGTTGTTTGATAGAGAACGTCTTGAAATTGGAGCTTGGTCTCCTTGTAACCCGTCGTATTCACGTTCGCCAGGTTGTTGGAGATGACGTCCAAATTCATCTGCTGGGATTGCATCCCGGCAGCCGCAGTATAAAGGGCGCGGATCATATTTTAATTAAGAAGGCGGCGTGCCGAGATCGGCAATCGTCTTGGTCATGCGATCGTTTTGCATCGACATGACTTTTTGGTTGGTTTCGAACATCCGCATTGCGCTGATCAGGCCGGACATTTCCAAAGTCGGAGAGGTGTTGGCCGATTCGAGGAAGCCCGAATTGACTTTGGTATTGGGAGCAGGTATGGGCTGCATGCCGGGGGTATTGGCGAAAAAGTACCCGTTCGAACCCACCGCCAACGATTGCGGGTCGTTGAAATCCACCACCGCCAGCTTCCCTTTTGCATCGACGCCCTGGCTGACTTCGCCGGTGGCCGAAATGGTCACCGGACTGGTGTTCACCGGGTCCTTTTGAATGGGTCCGCCGTCCGCCATGACGAGGTAACCCTGTTTCGTTGCCAGCTGGCCTTGAGAATTCCATTGGAACTCGCCGTCTCGTGTATAAGCTTTTTGCCCGGTGGGCAGTTGAACGGTGAAAAAGCCGTTGCCTTGCAGGGCATAATCGGTCGGGCCGCCGGGTTTCAATTCCCCTTGCTGAAAGCTCGTGGAAGTGGTCGCCACCGGCATGACGAAATTGGATCCTCCTTCCCCCAAGGCTGTGCCGGCATATCCGGCATCCACCGAAGAAAAGGAAATGGAATGTTTGCGTCCCCCTACCATCGGAGCTGTGGCAAGATTCTGCGCCAGCATATCTTGCCACTTTTCAGTGGCGTTCATCGCAGCGGCGGCAGAATAGAGGCTGACTTCCATACAAGGGATGGTTAGCAACGCATGTGCCATCCAGATTTTGCCGGGTTTCGAAAGGTTTCACCCTTACCGGGACGAGTCTTACGGTAAAAGTTTCCGTGATAGCAGCAGAATTTGCCGGGAGTGGGCGCCAGCAGACCGATGAAAACCGCGAATCCCGTCAAACTGTTCGGGAAGGCTCGTCGTAGACACACACAATATCCATCACCTGTCCACAGGTGCATTGAACGCGAATGCTGGAAACGCGGTCGCCGTCGCGTTGAACGGAAACCTTGGGTTCGCAAAGCTTCTTTTTGTCTCCCGCATCAGTTGGCGACGAGTCGGGCGGAAGGTGTTGGAGGGTATGAAAAGGCTTGGACTGCGCCGCAGCCGGAATGACCGCCACCTTGAACCCCTCGTCCTGAGTTGTGGCCGGGGCGGCGGTAAGCGGAACGAAAGATTCAGTTCGGAGCAATGTCATTGGGGGTGTCAATGTTGGCGGCGTTGGCTTTATCAAGCGAATCCATGGATTCTTTGAGCTTGAGCACCACGGTCACGCGACGATTCATCTCATCAGTGGGCGGATAATCGGGCAGTGGCTCCACGTCGGCGTAACCGGATACTTTGCAAACTTGTTTGTCCCCCACGCCATTCTCCACCAACTTCCGGCGGGCGGCATTGGAACGGTCGGAGGATAATTCCCATTTCCCGATCTGGCCGTTCGAAGTTTCCTCGGTGCTTTCCGTGTGTCCCTGGATCTCGATGCGAAAGCTGCTGTACCGCGATATCTCCCACGCCAAGGTGCTGAAGACCCAAGAACCGTAGTCCGTAAAAGTATCCGTGCCCGCATTAAAAATCGGCTTGCGGGCGCGGTCAAAAATGTTGATGCACAGGCCGTCGGGCGTCATGTCGATTTTTACGCTGGTTTGATCGGTATCCTGTTGCTTCAAGAGCTTCTCCAAATCCTCGCTAAGCCGGCGCATCGTTTCCATCTCAACGGCGGAAACCGATTGGAAGCTGCCCTTTTGCTTGAATGTCGCCGAGGCATCTTTGCTGGGAATGATGCCGACCGACTCCTTGGTTACGGAGGAAAATGGATTACGAAAGGCGCGTTCGACAGCCTCCTTGATTTTTTGATCCTGTGAGGTCAGCCAGAGGCAAAGAAACAACGCCATCATGGCGGTGATGAAGTCCGCGTAAGCGACCTTCCAGGAACCGCCATGACTTTCATGTCTGGGTTTTCCCATAGGTCCCTACTTGGCGGTCTTCAGCGCCTTGAACATCTGCTCCAGTTCGTCGGCCGTTGGCCGGAATTCACTGCTCAAACCGCGACGTCCCAACTCGACCGCCGTCACCGGCGCCATTCCGCCGGCAAAGCCGATCACGCACGCCGCTATGCATTTGGTAAAATCCAATTCGGCCGATCCCACAAATTCGAGGTTCATCGCCAGCGGCGCAAAAAATCCGTAAGCCAGCAAAATACCGAGAAACGTCCCCACCAGGGCCGCGGCCACGTGCTCGCCAATCTGTTCCACCGGCCCCGCGATGGACGCCATCGTAATGACAATTCCCAACACCGCCGCCACAATGCCGAAACCCGGCATGGCATCCGCCGTCTTGGTCAGGACGTTCACCGGGGCATGATGCTCAATTTCCATCCGATCAATCTCCGCATCCAGCAGCAACCGCAACTGATCCGGCTTGATCTTGCCGTCAATAATGGGCTTCAGCGCCCCGCAAAGAAATTCCCGGGCATGCACGTTGTTGAAGAAGCGCGGATATTTTTTGAAAATGGAACTGGTCCCCGGTTCCAGCACGTGTTCTTCCAGGGCGATCATGCCATTGCGGCGCCCCAGGAGAAAAAGTTCGTACAGAACCTTCAATAAATCTTCGTAGGAATTGCGGCTGTGCGGCGCGCCTTTGAGACAGACCAGCAGACCCTTGACAATATCCATCAGCACTTTCTTGGGGGACATTATGATCAGCGCCCCGCCCGCGCCACCGGCAATGATCATGATTTCGTTCACGAATGCATGCATCAAAACGGGAAGTTTGCCGCCTTCCATCATGAAGCCGCCAAACACACAGACCACCACCACCGTTATGCCGATGCAAATGATCATGCTTTTTTGGCGGGCCGGCCCCGCGGGACGCCGGATTCGTATCGCTGCATGAATGCCCGAATCGATAGAATGGCTTGGGAATGAATCTGGCAAATCCGCGATTCCGTCAGACCAAATACCTCGGCAATTTCCCGCAGGTGCATGTCTTCGATATAATAAAGCGCCAAAACCTTGCGCTGCATTTCAGGCAGCTCTTTCAGCCGTTCGAAAATCACCTGCTTCAGCTCACGCTGGGACGCCAGTTCCATGGGGCTTTCTTCCGAGGCATCGGCAATCACTTCGTACAGGGCGCCTGCATCGCCGTCATCCGAGGACCCAACCGCATCCAGACAAACAAACGCCGCCGGCCGAACTTCGTCCAGCAACTGCCCGTATTCATTCACCGTTACCCCCATGGCCTTGGCCATCTGGGCTTCGGTCGGCGTCCGGCCGAGTTTCTGCTCCAATCCGGACATTACGTCTTTAATTTTCCGCGCCTTCTCATGAATGGTGCGGGGAACCCAGTCCATGCGGCGCAATTCATCCAGCATGGAACCGCGAATGCGGACGCGGGCATACGTTTCAAAGGAAGTGCCGCAGGTGGGATCGTAGTGGCGCAATGCCTGCAACAACCCGACCAAACCCACGCTGTAAAGATCGTCATGATCCACGTGATCAGGCAAAGTCATGGCCAGCCGGCCCATCACCGTGGCAACCAGCGGCAGATATTTCTCAACCAACGCGTTTTCCGTATCGTTATCGCTCTCTGTCCGCTGGTGGTAACGCTGCCAAAGTTCTTGCGCTGTGGGCGCTGGCACGATAGTCAACGGCGGAGTATCAAAGGATTCGGCAATGCAAGGTCTCATACTTTAACGTTTGGTTTGGCTTCCGATTGGGCTTTCCTCGCAGCCATCTGGCGGTTTTCCATCGCGTTCTGAAGTCCATCGAACCAGATATGGCTCCACCACCGGGCCAGCACCCCCGCCAGCAACGCCGCCACACACGCCCTACCCAGGGCTGTCGGCAGTGGGCATTCGCCAGCCAGGCTAAACCCGGCTCCGATTAAAAACCCGACTAGGGAACCTAATATCATGAACGACTTCATTCGTGTCATTCACTACTAAGCAGGACTGTTGCCACGCAGATTCGATTTTGAAGCCCTTTCGAAAACCCCAATATTTCAGGCCTTTTCGCTCGGAAAAAGAATTCCCGTCTCGGCCCGATGGAAGTCACCCGGAATTTTTTGCCCACCACTCAGAAAACTCACACAGCAATTTGTTCCCAACACGAAGTTCCACAATTTCACCCGCCGCCGCTCTTCGTCCATGTGCGTAAAAATCAAATCTTCCGGCGCAAATCCGGAAAAGGCATGGAATTGTTCAAACAATACTGCGCTCTCGTACGCCGCATTTAACACCAGGTGGATATGCGGATTTGGCAACGCCGCGACCTGTTGGAACAATGCGGTCATCGCCTGGGTATTCCATGGCTCAACACCGGGAATATCAATAAAGTTGTAGTCCTTATCCGTCTCCGTTGCCGTCCAAAACCTTTCCAGCGGCACTCCGATCATTTCACAGTGAAGCGTCAGCGCCTCGGCGGTGTTGGCGGTCTCGCTATCCAGGCGCCAGACATGAGCCTTATGATTCTCGCGCAAAACCACCGCCGTCATCCATTTACAAATAACGGTGGTTTTTCCGGATCCGGGCGGACCAATAAAAACATGCGGCCTGCCCGTCCCCTCCATCTGTTGACGGGCCGGACGCCAAAACTGCTTTAAACAGTCACGAACGGCTGACCATTCGGCGATGGGCATCGGCGGAGGATTTTCACCGTACGACGCCACGACGCGATCTTGCAGTTGATCGGCGAGGGACGGCAGCAAACCCATTGATTCCAGCCACGTTATGCTGCGCCATCGACGCCGATCCGGCGGCGCCGGATACTCGACTTTATCACTATAGGGAAAATAGGTGTCGGGCTGATCGGGAATGGCATGTCGCTTCGGCTTCTCCGGTTCCGGCACACCGGCAACGACTTCAATTTGCCCATGATGCCGCCAGAGCCGGGAAATCCCATGCGACGGTAGCTTACGTACGCTTACCACCGTCGCGTCGGGTCCCAATTGCTCCTGAATCTGCCGCAGCGCAGATTCAGCATTCTCTGCCACAATGGTGATCAGATTCATTCAAGGCAGGGGATGATCGCGGAGTTCTGAACTTGAACACGCGCGGGAATCTCGGCGTAAGAAAGCACGGCCAGATCATTAAACGTATTCTCAAAAAAGCGGCGGAACGCCAGCCGCAGTTGCGGGGCGCACAAAACGACGGGCTGCTGGCCAGCGGAAATCATTTGCTGCACCATCTTGGAAAGCGAATCCACGACGTGCCGCGCCAGCCGCGGTTCAATGACCAGCGCCACTTCATTGGGCGACTGCCGGATCCCTTGCGTGAGCTGCTGTTCGAGTTTCGGGTCCATGGTGATGGCCCTTAGACTTCCATTCTCTGCCTGGAATGGCTTCGCCAGCTGCGAACCCATCGCCCGGCGCGCGTGCTCAGAAAGTTCATCCGGATTTTTGGTGAAAGCCGCGTAATCGCCCACTTTTTCCAGAATTCCCGCGAGGTTGCGAATCGAAATTCCTTCGGAAAGGAGGTTCTGCAAGATGCGTTGAATCTGCCCCACGCTCAACTGGGTTGGGACCAGTTCGGTTACCACCGCCGGACACGTTAACTTGAGATTATCCAGCAGAGTCTGCACATCCTGACGGGTCAGAATTTCGTGGCAATGGCGCCGGATTGTTTCCGAAAGATGCGTCACCATCACCGAAGGCGCGTCCACCACTGTAAAGCCCGCTATTTCTGCGTTTTTTCGCTGGGCATCAAGCACCCACGTGGCCGGCAGCTGAAACACCGGTTCTACGGTGGGAATACCCTTTAAAACGGCCTTGCTGTTGGTGGCGTTCATTGCCAGCCAATGGTTCGGCATCAGCTGGCCTTGGGCGATCGGGTTGCCCTTCAGCAAAAAGCGATATTCATTGGTGCTCAACTGCAAATTATCCCGCAAACGGATGGGCGGAATAAGCATTCCCATGTCGGAGGCAAAATTCCGGCGTATTCCCGTGACCCGGTCCAAGAGATCGCCGCCTTTCTTGGAATCCGCCATTTGAACCAGGCCGTAACCCAGTTCAATTTGCAGGGTGTCGAGCGTAAGTAAACCTTCCAATTTATTATCCGCCGGCTTGCCTTCCACAGTGACCGCGCCAGCCTTCGTTTCGCCCGGTTTTCCTTTGGCTCCGGCAACCACTTGAGCGGGCGATCCTCCCATGTCCACCGCGCCGTGGCGATGCAAGGTATAAGCGATCATTCCGAAAATAACCGACATGGTTAGAAA
>Ga0302319_10012062_pt1 | contig 16334 bp, 12 predicted proteins | sample Bog_T0_2_FD_203319 | JGI IMG/M metagenome (GOLD analysis project Ga0302319, IMG submission 203319) | Peat permafrost microbial communities from Stordalen Mire near Abisko, Sweden - Bog_T0_2 | ecosystem: Environmental > Terrestrial > Soil > Wetlands > Peat | place: Sweden: Abisko, Stordalen Mire...
CGCGCGGAACGCGTGATGTTCGTCAAGGGTGACGACAATCTCAACTTCTCCGCGATTGCCGACGTAATCGACATCGGCCGCGCGGCCAATGTGGACCACATCGGCTTGATGACGCCCAAGATTCAGGAAGGCGAATAGCGGACAGACCGGGGCCGGCAATCTCCGTGCGCAGTTCGCGGGGCCGGCAGTCCGGCGATTGGGGCGGCGCGCATTGCGCCGGGCTGAATGGCCTTGGATTTTGCCCCGGCATTGTGCGAAGTGGGAGGCAGTGAGTTCCCTTATTTATCCGGTTTGCCGGCGGTGATCTGGGGCAGAGTGGCCGAACGGTAACAGGAGTACAATTTCATTTCTGGTTTTGGATGCTCCCGCCTGAGACCAGTTGCAATAGATTCCAGGCGCGCAACCGATAGGCACTCGCCTGAAGGAGAAGGATACGAACATGAATGGACCCGCACGTATTACGGCGTTCGCGGTTACTCTTGCCGGCATGGTGCTAGCCATGAGCGGGTGCAAGCAGCTCGAAGCCCGCGACCAGTTGAATAAGGGAGTGGATGCGTATAAGAGCGCACACTTCGAAGAAGCGATTGGTCATTTCCAGCAAGCGACCCAATTAGATCCCAACCTGCCGATGGCGAAGACCTATCTGGCCACAGCGTTGGCGCAGAACGTGGTTCCCGGTTTGGATACGCCGGAGAACCTGAAGGCCGCGCAACAGGCGATCGACATCTTCAAAGAGGTTCTGGCCAAAGACCCGACCGACGTGAACAGCATGAAGCAGGTTGCCGGCATTTACTTCAACATCGTAAATCCAAGCAATCATGCAGAATGGCTTGAGAACCTTGAGAACGCCAAGGAATGGCAGAAGAAAGTGTTAGCCGCCGATCCCAAGGATCCCGAGGCTGCTTACACGGTGGGCGTGATCGACTGGACTGAGGCGCACCAGAACTCGCTGACGGCGCTGCAGTCAGTGGGTATGAATCCCGACGGTGAAGGCAACCAGAAGGCGCCCAAGAAGGTGATGGAACCGCTGAGCGCACAGAACGGCGCGCTGGTCACCGAAGCCCTGCAATACCTGAACCAGGCAGTGGCGAATCGCGCCAACTACGACGACGCCATGGTCTATCTAAACTTGGTCTACCGGAGCAAGGCCGATGTGGACTTCGGCAATGCGGCCGCGGTGAAGGCCGATATTGGCTCGGCCAACGATTGGCGTCAAAAGGCCATGGGAACCCGCAAGCAAAATGAAGAGAAGAAGAATGCGGGACCGGGCGGCATCACCATGGATTCGAGCGGCAACCTGAAATAGTATTTCCAACTATTATTGGCATCTTGAAAGCGGCTCCCGATTCTTCGGGGGCCGCTTTTCTTGGGCCGCGCTTTCTCGCTCTGCGGCGGGCGCTCCCCGCTTAGTCAGGTCAAGGCAGATAGCAGCAGATGTAGTGCGAAGCCGTGGATCAGCGGGATGCGAGCCTGGCGCATTCTTTGCGGCGAAAGCAGTCCTCGGTGTGGTCGTTGACCATGCCGCAGGCCTGCATCCACGCGTAGACGATGGCGGGCCCGACGAACTTGAAGCCGCGGCGCTTGAGCTCTTTCGAGATGCTTTCAGAAAGCGGCGTAGTTGCCGGCAGCGGCCCGGTATTCTGGATAGGCTTGCCGCCAGCCAGGCCCCACGCCCATTGAGAGAAGCCGGCGCCAGACTGCTGCATCTCAAGAAAGATGCGCGCGCCTGAGATGGTCGCCTCGATCTTGGCGCGGGAACGGATGATGCCGGGGTTGCCGAGCAGCCGCGCGATGTCTTGTTCGCCAAAACGGGCTACCCTGTCCGGATCGAACTGCTTGAAGGCCGCGCGGAACTCCTCGCGCTTGCGCAGCACGGTGATCCAGGCGAGGCCTGCCTGAAAGCCTTCAAGCATAAGCATCTCCCAAAGCGCTCGGCTATCGAACTCCGGCACGCCCCATTCGCGGTCATGGTAGTCGCGCATGAGCGGATCGCCTTGCGCCCATGCGCAGCGGATGCGGATTGGTTGCTGAGTTTCGTCTTGCCGAGGCATGATTGCTCCAGGACTCATAATCGGGACTCATAATCGGGCGCAAAAAAGGGACGCTCCCGGATGGAAACGTCCCTTCAGTCTACCTCAAAGAGGGGTGAAAAAAGATCTACTGCGCATCCTGCTTGAGGACCTGCTCGGCGAAGTAGTTGGTGACTTTAGCTTCGTTCTGGATCACCTCAAGATAAGCATTCTTAAGCAACTGGGCGCGTGTGCTGTGCAGGGCGTTGTGGATGGCCTGCTTCACGCGCGGATCGCTCAGCTCATGCTGGCCTGCAGGATCGCGCGAGATGAGGCGATAGATGGCGTATCCTGCAACGCGGTGCGAGCCGTCGAAAACGGGCATCACGTCTGTGTACTGGCCTGGTTTGAGCTTGCCGATGGCATCGAAGACGGCTGGATCGGATTTGAGAGCGGACTCCGGTAAAAATCCCATATCGCCACCGCTGGACGAGGTGTTGGGGTCTTCTGAAAAATTCATCGCCACGGTAGCAAAGTCGTCGCCGCTCTCAAGCCGGTTGTGAAGCATCTCAATCTTCTTTTTGGCGTCGGCATCGCTGGATGCCTTGTTGTTTTGCAGATTGCCGGCCTGTTGCGAGGGGGCGCCAGAGGTAGCAATCTGCGCAAGGTGGTATCTCGGTTCAATGTTATTGAACTCCGCCTTGTGGAGCGTGTAGTAGGCCGAGATCTCCGCATCGGTGATGTTTATCTTTGACTCGATCTCTTTATTGAGCAGCTTCTGCAGGGTGAGATCGCGGCGAATCGCGCGTTTGTAGTCGTCGAGCGTCAGGTTGCGCTGCTTGAGCTGGGCGTCGAACTCCTCTGGTGTAAAGGGGGCCTTGAGCTCAATCAGCTTGGCGTTCACATCCTCGTCGCTTGCGGCCAGGTTGAGCTTGACGGCCTGCTGCTGAAGGACTTCGTCGCTAATCATCTCATGCAGAATCGAGAGGCGTTGCGTGTCGGCGACCTCGCTGGTGGGCTTTTGCGCAGCGTCGCCAGCTCTAGCCTGATACTGAGCCTCGTACTGGCGGTCAAGGTCGGCACGCATAATCTGCTTGCCGTTGACCACGGCCACCACATCCGCGTTGGGCGAACGATGGCAACCGGCTGCCACTACCAGAAGCGCGGAACCAAGGGTGATGAAGGCGGTAAAACGGCGATACATGCGGTACATTGAATTCACTTGCAACCTGGTCGCTCCTGCGGGGCTTGATAGCACCCCGGCTCTCAAGGATAAATCCATTCGCTGGGCGTGGAACAACATCGCGGTGTCTAATTTCCCCCGGAAGGCTTGGCGGCCGTGGGCGCGGGCTTGGGAGCAGCCGGCGGTGGAGGCGGCTCTTCTCCTGCAGCACGCAGGGCGCGGTCGATGGCCATCCATACCTGATCCTCAGGAAATGCGCCGTTGATCTTTTCGCCGTTAATAAACAGAGCCGGAGCTCCATCGAGACCCAGGCTTGAAGCCTCCTTGAGCGATGCATCAATCTCGGTCTCGTCGTGCTTGGCGATGCAGGTGTCGAGTTTTGTGTTATCCAGCTTGCCTGTCGCGCCTTCCTGGCGCGCAATGCGATCGAGGGTAGCGTAGCTTCTGCCCAGATCGCGTTCAGTGCCGGTGACCTCGTCGGCGTGGGTGTGGAGGTAGTCCACGTAGCTCCAGTAAACGTCCGAGTTCTGTGCCGCCAGGCAATTGGCGTCCTCTGAGGCATGCAGGGCCCAGGGATGCAGCTCGGTGAGCGGGAAATCCTTGTAGACGAAGCGGACCTTGTCTTTGTAGCGCGCCAGGGTAGAGGGGAACAGGGTCTGGTGCATGCGCGAGCAGTAGGGGCACTCCAGGTCGTCGAAGTTGATGACGGTGACCTTGGCGTTTGGGTTGCCGCGCATGGGCCGCCCGGCGATGTCGATGGACGAGGCCGGGCTATGCAGCAGGTCAAAGGTCTCCATCCGGGCCAGCGTCTTGCCGTCGGTGGAGAGCAGGAAGCTTACGATCTGCGATTTTCCACCATTGGAGATGGTGACAGACATCTCGTCGTATCCGGTGAAGGCGCTAGGCTTGCGCGCGCCAAGAACCACATCGTAGTTCGGGGGCAGGCTATAGGTGGAGCGGATGGCGACCTCGATGCGGCGGTTCGTCGCCGGATCGAGCGGGGCTTGCGTGGCGGATTGAGCTCGGCATCCAATCGTGAGCGAAACCGCCAGTAAGACCGCGAAATAGCGTATGTGCGACAAGTGAAATCCCTCTTGATAAAGGATACTCCAGCGCGTTTGCCGGGGCTCCGCCGAGTAAGCAATTTTCCCGATGATACAGAGTGACGCGCGAGAGGGCGAAAGGCAACCCGGGGTGCTGGTTTGCCAGAGCAATCGCATTTGGATTCTCATTTGCCGGCACGAACAGCTTTGAAAGGGCACGGCTTCAGCCGTGCCGCAACAGGTCGCGAAAAACGGTCCGGCTTTAGCCGTCTCATAGAAGCCGCGGAGGGATGTTTTTGGGATGAGAATTCGCCCCTCAGGGCCCGGAGACATTCATAAGTCCTTACGGCACGGCTGAAGCGATGCCCTTTCAAATCAGAATTACCCCACAACCTGAAATGCGATTGCTGTGGTTGGTTTCCAGTTTGCGGCGGTAAAGACCTGTGGCCCTAGAAGGGCAAGGGCAAGGTGGGATCGCGGAAGACGGAGTTGGAGCGGCGGATGTCCCCGACAGAGCCGAAGTTGGCGAGCGTGAAGCTGAAGAGCCACTGGTGCTCATCGCGGCTGGTCTGGCCCACGTTTCCCAATTCGAATTTGCGGTAGCCAAATGTCAAGCCGCAGCAATCCCAGTTGTAAACGCCCTGAACGCCCCCGTACTGGAGCATGCCGGCGGTAAAGTCGTATCCGGCGTTGGCGGCCAGGCTCAAGCCGGCGGAGCTCTGTTTGCCAAAATCGACAAACGGTGTGACGATCTGGCTTTTGAGATTTGGAGTGGCGGTTCCGGGGCTCTCATCCACTGCGTTCAGCAGCGCATGGCCCACGCCCACTGTGGTTCTGCCCAAGCTATAACCGGCGTAAAGGTTGTCGGAGTTCAACTGGCCCAGCTTCGGGTCGTAATCCATGTCCCACTGAATGCGCAAATTGTCGATGGCCTCAAAGCGCATGCGGGAGGTGATGGGCGCCAGGTTGCGCGGGCTGGTGAGAAAAGCCACGGCGCTCATGTCGAGTGTGGAATCGAAGATGTTGCGGCGGCCGGGGATAAGCGCGCCGCCGAAGCTGGGGTTGAGAAAAACATTCTGCGCGATCTGCCAGCTTGCCCACTCGCGGGCGGGGGCGGGGCAACTGCTGCCGGAGCCGGGATTCTGCTTGTCGCAAGGCGGTGCATTGCGCGGGCCCAGGTAGAAGCGCTGGGTGAGCGAGAAGCCGGCTTCGCTGGTGTTGGTGGCAATGTCCGTTGTGTCGATGAGCAGCACGTTTTGCGCCTGCTTGCCAATGCCGCCAACAAAGCGGTAAGTGATCTCGGGCTCAATCACGTGGCGCAGTACCCGATTCCAGCGCGCAAGGATGAAGTCGCGCTCAATAGCGGGCGGGCGAATGTCGAGCGATGCCTCGACATTGAGACGATTCACGGGGTCGTGGCTGATGGCTGGAGGGGTAAATCGCGAGTTGGATAGATTCGGGGTCTGGCTGCCGGTGTAGTAGGTATCGCGGACCGCGGCTTCGGGTATGAAGCTCCAGCCGCCGGCTTCTATGGGCATGGAGATGTGCGGGTAGAGATCGAGGCGACCGACATTGCGGGCGTGAAAGCGCGGCTCGGAACGCGTAATGTAGTCGGCCGAGGAGCCCAGACCGAAGTAGAGCGGCGTGTCGATCAGCGGGCGGTCGAGTACGTCGTAACGCAGGTTGGGCAGGTGAAGAATGCGCGCCTCGTCCCCGCGAGAGGAGCTGGCGAAGGTTTCGAATCGCTCCAGCGAAACGGAGGGAACGTGCCCGTTGACGTTGTGAACGAACCAGACGTTGCTGGCCACCTGGGAGCTGATGGCCTGCGCGAAATTGTCATTGAAGATGAGCCGGTACGCGTAGCTGGAAAGATACTCCATTGCGCCGCCGGTGTAGGTGAAGGAGGAGAAGTCTTTTCGGCCCTGGGCAGCTACATCCACGCCGCCCTGGTTGACGAGCTGGTAGCCGGTGGGGCCAGGGAGTGCGCTGGGAGATTCTTTCACGGCGGATGCGGGCCCGTTGGTATTGCCAATCTCCTCTTCCACTCCGCGATCGAGCAGAGCATTCCAGCGCACGGTGAGGTGATCGACGCCGCGGCCACGGTAGCGGAAATCGCCGTTGGGAGCCCAGCCGCGCTTGGAGTAGTACTCAGAACCTACGACCATGTCCATGCTGCGATTGATGACCCAATAAAATTGTTCGCCGACGACGTAGCCCTTGATGGACGAATTGTTGAGAGCGGGAATGAGGAATCCGCTTTCGCGTCCGGATTCGCTCATGGGATGGCGAAGGTAGGGAAGATAGACGAGCGGGACGTTCAGAAACTCGAAGAAAGAGCTTCTGGTGGAGGCGGTTCCATTGTTGAGATCGATAGCTTTTGAGATGACGCGCCAATCGGGGCGGGGAAAGCTGCAATTGGTGATGGAGCCATCGATGAGGCGATACTTGCCATCGCCGGTTTGGAGCACAACGCGGGCTGTAAACCTGAATGGAGTGGATGAGGAGTACACTTGCCCCCGCGGAGCGGCTTGTAGCCCTTGCGAACCACTGACGTTGTAAAAGCGCGCGGTGCGCGCGCTCAGGTTCACTTCGCCGTGGGATGCGTCGATGAGCACATCGCTTGGACCGCCGGTGACATGCAGATGGCCATCGGCCTCAAGCACGGATGTGTCCTGGTTATAGACGACTTTATCGGCATGCAGAACGTAATTGCGGAAGTGGAAGACGACGTTTCCTTCCAGGGTGACGACGTCGCCAACGTAGCTTTGCTCCAGCGCTTCCCAATCGACCGGCTCGCCGGAGGCAGGTTGCGGTTCGGGCTGAGCGATGGGTAAAAGCTCCTGGCCGGGGTCGTCGGGAAGCTGGCTATCGGGCTGAGCAGATGCGGCAGATTGAGCAATCAAATCGCCATTTGAGACGGATTCTGTGCCAATGGATGAATTATTTGGCGCAGGTAGCTCATTCGTCAACACTTGCCCCCTAAGAATCAGGTGACAGAGGGCCAGCAGCGTGATAGTTAGTAAAGTACGAGGGCGCATCCCACTCTTAGTCCGGTGCAAGGCTCAGGATAGCAAAGCCGGGTTCCTATGGATTGGACGCGTTCCCCGCGGCCCTGGCATAAGGTGAAAATCCGGAACGATTCGCCGGTTATGGATCTTGCGATCCAGGCCGACTCCGCATTTTTCCGCGCCTTCTTTTCACGAATGTTCGATTTGCTTCGAAGGCTCCGGTCGGTTGTACGGGTGCGCGATGCAGACCGGGATTGCGGTCTTTTTAAGAATTACTGGGAAGAACAGACAGGAGCACTGGGGAAAATTGCAAAATCAGGCTAAACTTTCGTCCTCATGGAAGCAGGAAGTAAACGAGCGCGTAGCAGCCCACCGGAATCGTAAGCCCGCGCCGGCTCTGGAGCAGGAGACGCACACGCTGACGCACCATAACGCCAGCAAACGTGCTGCGGCAGCCGCGGCGCGCGTGGCGGCGCGATTTGCCAACGCCCCCACCTACAACGAGCAATTGGCCGAAGAAGCGCGTGCGGCAGTCCGTGCAGCCGGTGTTGCGTCGCGTGCAGCTCTTGAGGCGCAGGCGGCAGCGGAGTCGATGCTGGCCGGGTTGGAAGCGGCTAGAGACGCTGCCGCGGAGCGGCAGTTCGATGGGGACGCGGAGAACGACGAGAGCGCTTCGGCTGTTGCGGCAAATGTGCTGCGGGAGTTCAAGAGCGTAAGCGAGGAGCGCGAGGAGTTCGAGGAGCGCTGGGAGGCCGAACAGCCGCGGCAACAGGTTGAATTGCCGCACGCCGGCGCGGTTCAGGACGAGTGGAGCGAGATGGAAGATTGGCGCAAGAGCTCCCGGTTGGCAATGGAAGCAGCCGAGAAAGCGGCGCGGGGCGATCTTGACCCGCAGGCGCACGCCAATCTGATCGAGTTTCCGCGCCAGATTGTGGCTCCGCGCAAGGCGCGTCCCCGGCGAGCGGAAGGGCCTCTTGCGGAGACGGCGGGAGCAGAGCCGCAACTGAGCATCTTCGAAGTGGACCCCAGCGCGATATCGACTGAGCCGGCACCGGCAGCTGCGGCCCCGGCGTGGAGCGCTCCGCAATGGTCGGGGATCAAGCTGGACGCGCAGCCGCAAAACGCGTACACGGATGAGCAGGCGCGACCGTGGCAGGAGGAGCCGCAGGCTGGCGTCTATCTGGCGCAGGCAGAGGAGCAGGCGCCGGTGAGCCTGGTTGTGCTGGCCGCCGTGGTTGATATCGCACTGATGCTGGCCGCCTTGGTGTTTGCCGCCAACGTGGTCATGCGGCACATGGCGGTGCTGCCATCCGCTCCGCGCGTACTGGAAATCATTTCGGCAGCGGGCTTTTTGGTGACGGGCGCGGCCTATCTGGCGCTGTTCTACGCACTGGCCGCGGCCACGCCGGGCATGGCCTTTGCCCGCATCTCTCTGCGCACTTTTGACGGCGATGAGCCCACACGCGAACAGCGGTTCCGGCGGTTCCTGTCGCTGCTGGTTTCGGTTTTGCCGATGGGACTGGGCGTGGTTTGGGCCATCTTTGACGACGACCACCTGTGCTGGCACGACCGCCTGTCGCAGACCTACCTGCGGGTGAGAACACGCACGATCGATCCGCGATAAGCGGGGCTCGTGTCCTGAGTCAGAGTTCTCATCCAACAGCGACTGTCATCCTGAGCGAACGGGGCCCCAAACGCTTTTCAGTTTTGGGGTGGTGAGTCGAAGGATCTGCGGTTGCATCTCGCAACTCATGCAGTGAACTTCAGGCTCGCCACGCTAAAGCGCGCGGAGTGCCGAGACGCCCGCGCCGACCAGTGCGGTTTCGTCGTTTGGCGGCAGAATCTCAAGCGAGAAGCTCTGCAGAGGGCTCATCTTCACCATGGACTCAATGTGCGCGCGCAATAAAGGCAACTCAAGAAAGCGCACGTTTTGGCCGGTGAAGTAGAAGCGGCCGGGGCCGGCGATGTGGATGAACGACGCGGTGGCCGCGGCCAGTGCGCGATGCCACAGGTCGACGAATTCACTGCAGCGCTGGTCGCCCTGCTTGGCCTGCGCGAAGACCTCTTCCGGCTCCAGATCGAGAAAGCGCATGCGCATGGCGCGATAGCCCATGATGCCCTCAAGATGGCCGATGCCGCCGCAGCCGCAGTAGCGCTCTTTGGGGTCGAGGGTGACGGTGATGTGGCCGCCCTCCCAAACTCCTTCGGCGTAAGGCCAGCGGCCATAGCCGATACCGTTGCCGAGAGTCCACACGCGGGTAAGCTTTTCCATGCGGCCATGAATGGCGGCCACGCCGGCGGCGATGGCGTCGGCGTCGTTGGCGATGTGGACAGGCGCGACGATGCCGCGGGATGCCAGCTCGCGCGAGAGATCGGCTGCCAGGGTTGCGCCTTTGAGCTGCGGCAGGTTGGGTGAGTCCTCGATAGCGCCGCGGCTGACGATGCCGGGAACGGCAACGCCAATGGCGTCGACTGCTGTGCCGCTTGCGCCGGCGAGCGAAGCAATGTGGCCGGCCAGAATCTCAACCAGTTCGCTCGATGGGATGGCGCTTAAATCGTCGGGCTCGCATGTGTCGGCGGGATAGCGCAGGGGAGTGCCAACGAGGCGATGGTCGAGCAACGTGCCGGCTACGATGCGATCGGTCATCACGATGCCAATAGCGGTGGTCATTGAAAAGCCCTCCGGGCCTTTGGCTGCACTACTCCGACTGGTAGCGGTGGAGGCGGCCGAGGCCGTTGAATGCGGCTACCTTATAGCACTCCGCAAGCGTTGGGTAGTTAAAAACGGTGTTGATGAAGTAGTCGACGGTGCCGTCCAGAATCATGACCGCCTGGCCGATGTGCACCAGCTCGGTTGCGCCCTCGCCGATAATATGCACGCCCAGCACCTTGCGCGTGTCGCGGTGAAAGATGAGCTTGAGTCTTCCCGTGGTATCGCCGCGAATCTGGCCGCGAGCCACTTCGCGGTAGTAAGCCATGCCCACCTCGTAGGGAACGTCTTCGCCGGTGAGCTGCTCCTCGGTTTTGCCGATGAAGCTGATTTCGGGAATGGTGTAGATGCCGTAAGGATAGAAGCCGGGATTGGAGGCGGCAGAGCGATCCTTAAATGCGTACGCAGCAGCTACTCGGCCCTGTTCCATTGAGACCGAGGCGAGGGCGGGGAATCCGACTACGTCGCCGGCCGCAAGGATGTGCTCAACCTTGGTCTGGTAGTGCTCATTCACGGCGATGCGGCCGCGGCTGTCGGCTTCGAGACCGGCAGCGGCAAGGTTCAGGTCGTCCACATTGCCCTGGCGCCCAACGGCGTAAAGCAGCGCATCGCCTGAGACGCGCTTCTTGCTTTCTAGCGTGGCCACCACATTGCCGGGCTGCACTTCTTCAACGCTCTCCACTTCCTCGCCCAGACGCAGGGTGACGCGCGCATCGCGCAGGTGATAGCTGAGAGCCTCAATAATTTCGCGGTCGGCAAATTCGAGCAGACGGTCGCGCTTTTCAATCAATGTAACGCGCACGCCGAGCACGGCAAACATGCAGGCGTACTCCACGCCGATAACGCCGCCGCCCACCACGATGAGCGAATGCGGCAGGGGATCGAGGCCGAGGATCTGATCGCTGTTGATGATGGTTTTGCCGTTGAGTGGCACTTTAGGCGAGACGGCCGGCTTGGTGCCGACGGCGATGATGATGCGGTCTGCTTCAAGCGTGGTTTCTGTCTGCGGACCTTCCACGCGGATCTGGTGGGGATCGACAAAGTGAGCCATGCCGTGGACTACATCGATGCCATTGCGCGAGAGCTGCGCCTCGGTCACGTCCACTTCGGTCTTAATCACGGCCTGGACGCGAAAGGCCAGGTCGGCCATGGTGATTTTCTCTTTGACGCGGTAGTTAATGCCGTAAATGGAGCGGTAGTTGTAGCCGGAGAGGTGAAGCACCGCCTCGCGCATGGTTTTTGAGGGGATGGTGCCGGTATTGATGCAAACGCCGCCGACAACGATGCGTGCCTCGACGACGACAACCCGTTTGTTCATTTTGGATGCGGCGACTGCAGCGCGCTGGCCGGCGGGTCCGGAACCAATGACGATCAGGTCGTAATGACTGGCACTCATGGAGTTCTATCTCCCAAGGTTACGATGCGGTAAAGACAGGATGGGGATCGCCAGGCGGCGAAAGTCCTTAACCGGAGGCTACCATAGCGGCGAGCAGACGAGCCTGTGGGCGGGTTTAGGAGCTGTCATCCAACTCTAGGACGTGAGCGCCGGTAGTCATTTTTTCACAGATCGAGGAGTAAGGAGCGACGCATACCGGGTGTCTGCTAGCGACGTGTGACGAAGAGATGAGGAAAAATGACCCCGGCCCTGCGGGTTGCGGCGAAAATCGGGCCATGCTGTGTTGTCGGCCTTGACCTTGGAGCCACCAAAGCCCGCGGCCTCCGCCTTGTCTGGCCCGATTTTCGCTGGCAACGCTCGCGCCCTAGAGTTGGATGACAACCCCTAGGTTCCGCACAAAAAAAGGCGCTGCCGGAGGATATCGGCAGCGCGGCCCAAAAGGAGGAAAAGGAGCAAAGGCAGGCGGTAGCTCCGGCGGCGGCGTGAGGGCCGTTACCGGAGCTTGCAGACTGGGGTCCCCGCCTGGCTCAAAGAAATACTAAGAGTGAACTGGCCGCAGCGCCGTGTGGCGGACCGGCTCCGGCGAGCGGCCGATTCTGCCGCCCGGTTGATGGTCTTCTTCCAGACGGAACTGACGAATCATGCCGTCAAGATCGCTGGCCAGCGAGGCCAGATTCTTGAGCGCTTCGACAGACTCCTCGGCGACCTGCGAGTTCTCGCTGGAAAGTTGAGAGATCTGTCCGGCGGACTCGGAGATTTCGCCTGCCGCGGAGGTTTGTTCGGTAGCCGCCGTGGCGATGAGGTTGATCTGCTGCTCGACTTCACGCGAGGACGCGATGATGGCTTCGAGGCTTTGCCGGGCGCGGGCGGTTTCGTCCAGTCCGGTTTCGACCGCCGAGCGGCTTTCGCTCATTACGTCGAGGGTTGCGCGCGTCTCTTCCTGGATGCTGCGGATGGTTCCCGCAATCTCCTCGGTGGCGCTCTTGGTGCGTTCGGCCAAGCGGCGGACTTCGCCGGCAACCACGGCAAAGCCGCGGCCATGCTCTCCGGCTCGTGCGGCCTCAATGGCGGCATTCAGGGCCAGCAGGTTGGTTTGCTCGCTGATCTCCTGAATCACGTTTACGACCTTGCCGATCTCCTCGGATCGATGGGCGAGAGAGGTCATTTTGTCGGCGACCGAACTGGTAGCGACGGCGATCTTCTCCATGGTGGTGGCAGCCGATTGCATCACGGCTCCGCCTTTTTCCGCTGTCTCGGCAGAAGTCCGGCTTGAGGCGGCGGCGCTTTCGGCGTTGTGGCTGATTTCGCCGATGGTCGCGGTCATCTCCTGCGCGGCGGCGGCGATCTGGTTGGTCTTGCTGGATTGGGTGCGTGCGTTGCCCGCGCTCTGCACCGCGCGGGCGCTGATCTCCGTGGTGGCCGCCGAGAGCGTGTCCGCACCATGAGCGACGGACCTGAGAACTTCGCTGATGGAGACAACGGCGGAGTTGAATGCTTCGCCCAGAGCGCCAAGCTCATCGGTACCAGAGACCCGAATATGAGCCGTCATGTCTTTATCGGCCATGGCTTCGACGGCGTTCTTGAGCCTGCCCACGCGGGGAGAGATTTCGCGGGTGAGAATGACGCCGGTGAAGGCACAGAGCAGAACGATCAACAATGAGATTCCCAAGTCAACCCAAGTGGCGCGGGAGCTATCACGCGTGGCGGTGCGTGCGTCCTCAATACCACTGTTGGCATTCAGGTCGAAATCCTGCGAGAGGGTATCGGTGGACGCTTGCATCAGCCCGATCATTTTGTCCCCGCCCAGCACGTCCAGCGCGTCGCCGGCCTTGTTGGCGGCAAGCAAAGCTATCCCGCGGTCGCTCTCTTCAAGATACTGGGTGAAGTTCGAGGTGAACTTCTGATAAAGCTCGCGCTCTCCGGGATAGGAGATCAAAGGCTCGTAGAGCTTAACCGCAGCCTGATATTGATCGATCGACTTGCGGCGCGCATCCTCGTGAGTGGAAAGGCAGGCCGGTGTCTGGCACAGCAACAGATCCAGGTCCTGACGCCGTATGAAGTTCATTTCCCCGCGGGCGTTGGCCAAGTCGATGAGCGAAGGCATCGAGTCTTCGCTCAGGTCGGCGTTTTTGACGGCGATGCCGTGAAAGACGAACGCAGTATATGCGCCCAGTGCGATGCACAGGCAGCACACGATGCCAAATGCGAAGAGGAATTTTCGGGAGATTGCCAGATTTCGAAGCCACTGCATGTTCGTAAGCCCTTTCCTAGGCGACTTGCTATGGGTATCGGCAGAATGCGAAGGAGCTTGAGTGAATTGCGGGAAAGTGGCTGGGCGTGGTGAGGGAATCTGGAGGAGACGCAGCTCGGAAAAGACATTGCGCTACGATTCAATTGCGCACTCTAGAAGCAAGACTGGAACAGGCGGCAAACGCTCGCGATGGGCGCCGCGGGTGCTCAGCTAGCCTTAGAGTTTTTTGATCATCACGATTCCGTGACATTCAATGCCGGGCCTGAGCGTGCGGGAGGGTTTGAACTCGGTGACGCCCGCCTCGACGAACCCGAAACGGTGGTAGATCGCAGGCAACTCCCGACGCAAGTTGAGGACGATAATCTCGATCTCTTCGCAGCCCTCATTGCGGAAGCGCCGCTCGGCCTCTTCGACAAGCATCCGCGCCAGCCCCCTGCCTTGTTCGGCGGGATCGACGGCCAACATGCCCAGATAGCCCTGCTTGCCGCGAGATTCCATGTAGATGGAGCCGAGCAGCTTGCCATCCCTGTCCTCGGCCATCAGGATTGAACCCTTCTCCATGGCGACCGCCAGGCGCTCTTCATCCGTGCGCGTGCCATCGAGAAATTCCTCAATGGAAAAGGCGGCGTTGATCATGGGGATCAGACGCGCGCGATCGGCGTCAGCGGCGATCCTCATGCGGATTTCCGCCATTGCAGAGTTTGCGTTCAACGGGCGATTCTGAGGGTCCATTGCGGTCATTTCTTTTCTTATCTGAGAATAAGCGCCGCCGGCCGGAAGCGTATCCACAAGCGGCTGGGGAGCGAAGTGGGCTTTGAGCGACTCATCTCCTGTTAACCAGAGAGTTAATAAATCGCATGTTCGATTGACGGGGGCCAAGCCGCGCCTTAGGCTGAACTCTATGGAATTCAAAGTGAGCGAGCTGGAACGGGAGCCGATCGACTACGATCTGGAACTGGCTCCGGGAACAATCGATTTCGGCGAAGAAGCGGTGCAGGTTGGCAAGCTGGCAGCCTCTGGCCGGGCAGAGGTGTTGCACGAACATCGCGGGCCGAAGGATATTGTTGCGGATATCCGGCTGCGCGGACGGTTTGCTGGCAACTTTCAGTTGCCCTGCGCGCGGTGCGTTGAGCCGGTCGAGGTGCCGCTTGCAGCCGACTACGACCTGATTTTTCGCCAGGCAAGCGCTGACTCCGAGCCGCCCGAGCGTTCGATTACGGCACCGGAAACCGAAATCGGTTATTATTTAAAAGACAGTCTGTTGCTTGAAGATGTGCTGCGCGAGCAGGTGCTTTTGTCCCTGCCGGTCAGAACGCTCTGCAAGCCTGACTGCAAAGGGCTTTGTCAGCGCTGCGGCGTCAACCGTAACACCGAGCAATGCGCCTGCGATGACGGTCCATCCGACCCTCGCTGGGCTGCTTTGCAAGGGCTTCGCAGCCAGATAAAGTTAGAAGGCTAACCCCAAGAGATTGAGGGTGTTCCGCTGGGCCAGATGGCCCCTTGAGGCCGGTTGCGGCCTTGAGAGATATTGAGAGCGGGCGGGACACGAAAGGAATTGCATCATGCCGAATCCGAAAAGGCGCCACTCTGCGCGCCGCACCTCCATTCGTCGCGCACACGACTTTTTGACGCCTACGGGCCTGTCAGAGTGCCCGAACTGCCACGAAAAAAAGCTACCCCACCGGGCCTGTGCCAAATGTGGCGCCTACAAGGGACGTGCGGTCATCGACGTCAAGGAAGAAGCCAAGTAGTCTGTGGCGGGCAGCATTGTAAGGCAGCAGGATATGCTCATCGACATTGCGCTTGACGCAGTAGGCGCCGACAAGGCTCCCGAACCGGAGATACGCGGGGCGATACTCGCCTGCCGCGCTCTGCCGGTGCGTGTACACCTTGTGGGGCCTGAGGCGGAGCTGCGCGACCTGCTGGACGAACATCTGGACAACGAGGATCTGCCCATCGTCATCCATCATGCCTCAGAACGCATTGGCATGGTTGAAAAGGCTGCGCAGGCTGTGCGCACCAAGCGTGACAGCTCAATGCGCGTTGGCTTGAAGCTGGTGCGCGAGGGCAAGGCTGCCGGCTTTGTGACCGCGGGCAACACCGGCGCGGCCATGGCCACGGCCAAGATGGTGCTGGGCGCACTGCCCGGCGTGGACCGTCCGGCGCTGGCCAATCCCATGCCTTCTTCCACCGGCAATCCCTGCGTGCTGCTGGATGTGGGCGCGAATGTGGATTGCAAGCCTTCGAATCTGGCCCAGTTTGCGCTGATGGGCGAGATGTACGCGCGCACGGTGCTCAAGATCAACGAGCCGCGCGTGGGACTGCTCTCAATTGGCGAGGAAGAGACCAAGGGCAACGACCTGACGCGCGAGGCTTATCCGCTGCTGAAGGCGCTGCCGATCAAGTTCATCGGCAACGTGGAAGGGCGCGACATTTTTTCAGGCCTTGCCGATGTGATTGTCTGCGACGGCTTTGTGGGCAACGTGGCTTTGAAGACCAGCGAAGGCGTGGGCCGGTTTGTCCGCGACGTGCTGCGCGAATCGCTTACGCGCACGGTGACGGCGCAGGTTGGAGCGCTGCTTTCGCGCAAAGCTTTCAACGAATTCCGACGCCGGCTCGACTACCGCGAGTACGGCGGCGCGCCGCTGCTGGGCGTGCGCGGCGTGTGCATCATCGGCCACGGATCGTCGAACGACCGCGCCATCTTCAACGGCATTCGCGTGGCTTACGAGTT
>Ga0302319_10012063_pt1 | contig 16333 bp, 12 predicted proteins | sample Bog_T0_2_FD_203319 | JGI IMG/M metagenome (GOLD analysis project Ga0302319, IMG submission 203319) | Peat permafrost microbial communities from Stordalen Mire near Abisko, Sweden - Bog_T0_2 | ecosystem: Environmental > Terrestrial > Soil > Wetlands > Peat | place: Sweden: Abisko, Stordalen Mire...
CCGGATTTGCGGATTCACCCGCAATCATCAACGGAGCGTCGGACTTGCTGGTGCAAGTATTCGGAGAAGCAGGCCGCCATGTCCGGGCCGCCGTAGGTGTGAACGCACTGCCACGCAATGCGCTGGTTGAGGTGCAAATGACCGTGCGAGTCGAAGAATCATGACCGAACACACCCTTTCAGCCGAGCCTACGCACTCTGTATGGGACAGATCTCTCGCGCCGCGCCTCCGCATAGAGCCAGGAGATGAGGTCGCATTCGAATGTGTCGACGCCAGCGGCGGCCAGGTGCGGCCGGGAATGACGACCTCCCAGTTCCTCGGCATCGATCGAACCCGCATCCATGCGCTCACCGGGCCGGTTTGGGTTGAAGGTGCTGAACCTGGAGACGTATTGCAGGTTAACGTGCTCTGCTCGCGGCACGGCGGGTGGGGCTGGTCAAGCGTGATTGAAGGTCTAGGTTTTCTAAGAGAGCGCTTTAGCGAACCATATCTTTTCCACTGGGAGCTCGACGGCGAAACCACACATTCGCTCGCGCCGGCCGTCGTTCCAATTCGACCGTTCCTCGGAGTCATGGGCGTGGCGAGGGCTGAGGATGGCGCCTTCCGAACACGGCCGCCAGGCCCTTTTGGCGGCAACCTGGACGTGCGAGAGCTTTGCACCGGTTCCCGCATTTATTTGCCGGTCTTCAACAATGGTGCACAGTTCAGTTGCGGCGACGGGCACGCGGCTCAAGGCGATGGCGAGGTTTGCATCAACGGGATCGAGTGTCCGCTGGATGTCACACTCCGTTTCCATCTTCATAAGCGGCAACCACTCGCAGGCCCAATCGTCGAGGCAAGCGAAGCCGCGTCGCCCGATTCTTCCGCAGATGCCTGGGTCATTGTGGAAACCGGAGTAGACCTGGCCGGCACTGCACGCTCGGCTACTAGTCGCATGATCGATCTTCTTATAAGCCGCTGGGGATTTACTGAAGTTCATGCGTATATTCTTTGCAGCGTTGCCCTCAGGCTGCGACTCAGCCAAGTTGTGAATGAACCGATATTCACTGTAAGTGCCGCAATCAGCAAACAGATATTGCCGGTTCGGGAGATATTCCCTGTCGCATGATCATCAACGATCCTCAAGTCGTGGCCGAACTAAGAGCGCTCTACCCACGCTATGAACAAGCTCTCGTGACGAACGATGTGGAAAACCTGGTCGAAATGTTCTGGTCCGGTGAGAACGTCATGCGCTTCGGAGTCACTGAGAATCTCTACGGCCCGGAAGAGCTGGAAGGGTTCCGTAAATTAAGGCCCGCCACAAACCTTGCGCGGACCGTCACACGCCTCGACATCGTAGCTTTTGGCCGTGATTTCGCCAGTATTACCCTTGAATTCGAGCGTCCATTCAGCTCCGGCATTGTGAAAGGACGTCAAAGCCAGGTGTGGGTTCGCTTGCCAGAGGGATGGCGGATAGTCCAGGCCCATGTGTCAGTTCTGCCAATTTCCTCACGATCAGGCGGGTGGGCCCATACCCTAAATCTTTAGATGATCTTTATGTCGCAATCTGTATTCTGTAATCACCCTGTATCCATTTCATTCCTTCAAACGACATCAAATCAGAACCATTCGTAAATTCCTCCTTTTTCTACTTGAACGAACTTGAATCAAGGGCTTTTATTTTCGTAAAGCCAACTGCTTCTGGAACGTTCAACAGAACCAGGGGAAATCCCGATTTTCGAGGCGCGACCACTTGAAGCACATCAAACCTACGATCCCTTCTCTGCTACTTCGGTTGCTGGCGATCACAGTAGCCGCAGCGCTGTGTTGCTCATCTGTGTTCGCACAGCAGACACTTGGCGGCATCACAGGCGAAGTCGCCGACGCTACCGGCGGCGTGATTCCTAATGCCACGGTTACCTTGCTGGACGAACAGACGTCTTTGACTCGCGCGACCAAGACCAGCGCCACAGGAAGCTATACGTTCGTGAACCTGCCCATCGGTTCGTATACGCTCACCTATTCTGCTGAAGGATACGACCTCCAGAAAACACAACACATCACCGTGCAAGCCGATCGAACCGCTACTGTGAACGCCGCGCTCAAAGTGGGGCAGACCACGACCACCATCGAAGTGGAAGCCGCGCCTTTGATGAACGCCGTGGACACGACCGTGGGCTACGTTCTAGACAAGTCGGAGATTGAAGCGGTGCCGCTGGCGACTGGCAGTTTTACTGGACTCGCCACGCAATCCACAGGCGTAAGCGCCGAACTGGGTGGTGGAACCGGCGCGAACTCCGGACTTGGAAATGCGCCGATCTGGGCTAACGGCCAGCGTGACACGTCGAACAGTTTCTTGTTGAACGGCGTTGATGCCAGCAATCTTTTCAATGGCAAGAGCACTAGCCAGGTCGCTTCCGCGCGCGTTATCAATAGTACGGGCGTTTCAAGCAGCACGGGCGCCGGCGGTGTGATTCCGTCAGCCGCCTCGATTTATCTTTCGATCGGCAATGCGATTCCGACTCCCGCCCCTGAGACCATTGCGGAAGTTCGGGTCAATGCTTCCATGTACGACGCGCAGCAGGGATCAACATCCGGCGCACACATTGACCTTAGTACCGCATCCGGTACAAACACCATGCACGGAACCGCTTATGTTCACCGCGGCACGAGTTGGATCAACGCCGCACCCTTCTTTTTCAATCAGGATCCTGACATCCCGGCCTACAACAAGGTTCCGCAGTTGCATCGTTATATCGCCGGCGGTACCCTGGGAGGCGCACTCATCAAGGACAAGCTTTTTGGATTCGTTTCCTATCAGCATCTGCATGTCTCAGATCAAGAGATCGGCGATTCCGTGCTGGATGTGCCCGTCGGGCTTTCCGATGACCGCTCGGCATCCGCATTGGCCAGCGTTTCCAACAACTCTTTCTGCTCGTCCTACGATCAGGAAAATTATGGCTGCACACCGATTACCTCAGCCCAAATCGACCGTACAGCGCTGGTACTCTTCAACTCCCCTTCGCTTCCTGGCGAACCCGGGAAATGGTTGATTCCCAACGACGCATTGGCAGCTAGTAACATCACGCCTTCAGCGGCCCATATTGACAATGCCTTTATTCCCGGTACTGGCCGTTTCACTGCAGATTTGGCCGTAGCGGATCTCGATTACAACGCGAGCAAAAAAGACACGCTTTCACTCAAATTTTTCTACCAGCACGACCCAACAATTTCGCCCTTTTCATATTCAAGCGTTCCTGGTTTTGCGGAACACCTCGATTCAGGCGCACAGGTCGCTTCTATCAGCAACACATATGTGATCAAGAGCAACCTCAGCACTACTCAAACGCTCGGATTCATTCGAGAGAAGAATTGGGGCGATAACGAACAGCCCTTCGGTCCGTCTTCCATACCCGGCGGTGCGGCAGGAACCGGTTCGATCAACATGTTCGGATCGAACTATTTCCCTGGCGTATCAGTCTATAACGTACTTGGCGACTACCAGCCCTCAGGGTTTTCACAGGCCATTCTGAACATCGGGCCGAACGCGGAAGGTCAGTCGGCCAACACGGGCGTGTTCCAAAATCGCCTTGCTCCTTCAGGAAATGCCATCTGGCTCATCGGCAGGCATACGCTCAGCTTCGGCGCAAGCTACACTTACACGCAACTCAACACGATCGACAAGCGCACTGGGACCGGCACGGTTGCTACCGACGATTTCAGCCAGATGATTCAAGGCTATGTAACGCCAGGCAGTTCGGCCACGGGCTTCTACGTCAGCTCATTTCTGCAAGGTGACGCCAGCCGCTATTACCGCGCCAATCAGCTTGGCACCTACCTGCAGGACAAATGGCAGATCACTCCTACGCTTTCCCTCACAGCGGGCGTTCGCTATGACTGGGACGGCGGACTTACAGAGAAGTACGGCCGCATTTTCAACTTCGATCCGACCCTCTATAGCTACAACGTCGGTACAGATACGATTGCTAACACCGGCTTGATTATTGCCGGCAACAACGCAAACGGCACCAAGGGCGTGAGCTCCACCACCCTGACGGGCCGCCAATGGGGTGTTGGTCCGCGTGTTGGAGCAGCATGGCAACCGGCGTTCTTTCATAGCAAGATGGTGGTTCGCACCGGAGCAGGAATCTATTACGATCGCGGAGAATTGTTCAGTTACTTTTCACCGGGATACGCCATCGGTACTGTCACCGGCGGGCCCTTCGGCGTGAACCAGCAGCTCCCATTTGTGAACGCATCAAGCTGCCCCACAACTACGCAATCGCTTTATGAGTACTACATACCAACTTGCGGCGGAAACGGCGGCTTTGGTCCTCCAACGGGTCCTCCCACCGACGAGGCCGGCGACCTCGAGAATCCGTACGGCACCGCACTTCAATATGCCGCGCCCAATAATCCCAAGGCTTCCGATCTCAGCAACTATCTCCCCAACGCTTACAGCATCACCAATTTTGGCGATGGCGCCGAAGGTGTTGTGAATAACGGTCAGCCGATATCACTCGGCGTCTACGACCGCACCAATAAGCTGCCGTACACCATGAACTACACGCTTGATTTTCAGTGGCAGCCGCGGAATGACCTGGCGATTGAATTGGGATACGTAGGAAACGTTGGTCGCCATCAGGTGATCCCTGTGCCCTTCAATCAGCCTACTATCGCGTCCCCGTCGAGCCCTGCTCTCTCTGGTAGCCCGTACCAGCAGAATTACAGTTATGGCTACAACGTCGGCGGCGCAACCTTGCCCGACGGCACGGGATACCAGGCAAACTACGAAGGCGGCAACGTCGACCTGCGCGTGCCGTACATCGGATACGCGGCTGAGTCTATTACTTACAAAGCCGCAGGAATCGACGCGTACAACGCGTTGCAAGCCCATATTGAAAAACGAATGAGCCATGGTATTCAAGTGGGTGCTTCGTACACGTGGTCACACGCGCTCGACGAACAAAGTGGACTGGGTCTGTTTTATAGCGGCAATAACCCCCTGAATCTTCGCAGCGGCTACGGGTCTTCGGACTACGACCGGACCCACGTGATCACCTTCAACTATGTGTACCAGCTTCCGAACTTCGTGAACGAACATACATTGGCGGGTAAAATAACGGACGGCTGGTCGTTGATCGGTGTGACCGTCTTGCAAAGCGGTCAGCCGTATAGCATCATCGACTACTCGGGCGCGGTTGGCAGCATCTACTACTCAACAGCCGATGGCATTACCAATCCCATTGTGCCGCTCGCTCCGGGGTGCACAGCAAAGAACGCGCTAACCGGCGCTTCGGGCGCGTGGACGCCGGGCGGCGGTTCGCCTGCTTTGAAGGCGTCCTGCTTTACCCTTCCGTTGCTTCAGGCCGGCGGTCTCGGAGGAGCCATCCCCACTTCAGATCCATTCGAGACTGGATTTACAAACGGACAGCGAAACATATTCCGTCAGTCGTTCCAGAAGCGGGCAGATGCATCGCTGGTGAAAGAAACAAAATTGACAGAACGCTACAGCCTCAAATACACGTTCGATGTCTACAACCTGACGAACACGACAAGCTTCGACGTACCTGGCGCTGAAGTCTCCCAGAACGCAGGATACAATGCATTCCCAGCAGCCCTCAATTCCTCACCTACCGCACCGACACAAGTTCTTCCGACTGCTTGCGATTCTACCAATTCGGGCTTTTACGCGTGCCCGTCAGGACTCGGTATCGTCTCTCATACAATCGGCAGTCCGCGTGAAATTCAGATGTCGTTACACTTTGACTTCTAGTTTCGCTCGCGATAATAAACAATCGGGCGGCTCCGCAAAAGGGCCGCCCATCTCTTTGCCATCTTGACAAAAAGATATTGCTTCCGCGCGCTCGTCTTTATTGAGTCAGAGTGACCGCAAGCTTCTCGACTTCTGCTTCAACGAAGGCGGACTCCAGCTCTGACGAAGTTCGAAACGCCTTCCCTACGACATGCCGCGCCGGGAAATGAAACGTCAATTCTCTCTCTGAAAACGGCCAGGGGTCCAATCGATAATGTCGAGGTGAGATCGCGCTTACGTGCACTTCAGCGGTCCCGCCTTCGTTGAGGGGCAGTGGATGCAACAGGTGAGAAGATGCGTCGAACGCAACGCAGCTGAGCAACGAAAGATTATCGCAAGCCTGCAAGAGTCGAAAATGATCTGCGACCATAGGCGCTGACTTTTGAGACGGTGAAAGGGTTTCATCCAGATCAATTGCCGAATGAAGTTCATCCTGGTATTCTCTCTGCCTCACCAGGAACTCATCGAGTAGGGCCAGGCCGTCCGGCGCGATCGTCGAGCGGTCGGCGTGCGCCGTCAGAAGGTTGTAAGTATGCATCGAAATCAACAAGCCTGCGTACGGATCACTTTCCGCAATGATGCGCACTGCCTTTTCGCGCACTGCCAAGTATTCTGAAAGATCAATCTCCTCAAACGCAGAATATTTTCCAACCAGTTCCGACGAAAAAGCGGAAGGCTTCCCATGTCGCGTGATGGAAGGGTGCGCGTCGCGTCCCATCCAGCCATCGTCGTGACATGAAATTCCCCTGAGCACTCGCTCTCGTGGTTCAGGCTTGCGAAACCGCGCATTTCCCCATGCGGCTGCGAATTCACCCGCCAGGCGTGCATGATCGGGATGGGTAATCAGCCACCAGCCCGTGCCAGACTCAATTCGTAACATTGGCAGCCTTTCCTACTCGGTTTGTTGCGCCCTGCTCGATTCATGCCAGTTATGAAGCGCGAGCCATTCAAAAAACATCACGATAAAAAAGAACGAGAACCCGAGCACCGTCGCGGCAACAACAAGGGCGAAAAGATAGGCGGTCTCCATCTGATTATTGGCATAGGTGATGGCATAGCCAAGTCCTCCTTCGCCCACCCGCGTCGAACCCGCGAACAATTCGCCCATGATGCCGCCAATCACGCTGATGCCGGCTGAGATGCGAACCCCGGCAAAGAAATTCGGCAGCGCATTCGGGAGTCGCAGCTTGAAAAGAGTCTGGGCCGGGGTCGCTTTGTGCATCACGAAGAGGTTGATCAGGTTCTCGTCCACGCTGATGAGCCCCTGCGTAGTATTGGCAATGATTGGAGCGAGACAGACGATAAACGTAACCACCATCACCGAAAATATCCCGGCTCCGACCCAATCGATGATCAACGGCGCAATCGCTACAATCGGCACCGTCTGCAGGAGGATTGTATAGGGGTACAAGAGTTGGCGCAGCCTCCGCCACTGCGCAAACACAAGCGCTACACCCGCTCCGACGAAGATGCTAGCCGCCAGTCCGCCTGCAGCTTCCTCCGTGGTAATCATGAGCGAACTCAGCAGCGATGGAAACCTGTCCCGTAAAGCGTACGCGACGATCAGCGGCCCGGGCAAAATGTACACGGGCAAATGATTCAAGCTGACAATCGCCTGCCATAATCCCAGGAGGCATGCCAGAACTATCACACTGTTGACCGCGAGCATACCCTGTCGCTTCATGCCTGGTACACCCCCCGCAGGAGTCGTGAAGCATGCGTTTCCAGTTCTTCAAACTCGACGGACTCGCGAGTTTCTGCCGTCCGCGGCCAAGGCAAATCCACCTTCACCTCATGCGCAATGCGTCCTGGATGGGGGGCCAGAATCACGATCCGCGATGAAAGAAATACCGCCTCAGCCACCGAATGCGTGACAAAAAGCACCGTCCATTTCTGCTCGCTGTACAGACGCAACAATTCCTCGTTGAGCCGGTCGCGAGTCATTTCGTCCAGAGCGGCAAACGGCTCATCCATCAGTAGAATCCGGGGCTTGCTCGCCAGCGCCCGCGCAATGGAGACGCGCATTTTCATTCCGCCCGAGAGCTGCCGTGGAAATCGCTTGGCTACATTCCCAAGGCCCACTAATTCGAGCATCCGCGCGACGCGCTCTCTCCGCGCAGCCCGCGCGGCGAGTTCCAATTCCAGCCCCAGCCCTACATTGTCTTCCACCGTTCTCCAAGGCAACAGCGTAGCGTCTTGAAAAATAAAGCTCATCAACTCCCGCGCGTTTTCCGGTGTCATTCCGTTGACCTGGACGCTTCCCTCACTGACCGGACTCAGTCCGGATACGAGCTTCAACAGTGTGGATTTTCCGCATCCTGAAGGGCCAAGCAACGTCACGAATTCTCCGCGCTCAATTGTGAGAGAAATTCCTTCAAGCGCAACGGCTGCGTCGCGATAGCGCTTGCTCACATAATTCAGCTGAATATCCGGCACTGATTTTCCGCTCACCATGCTGGCTCTCCATTGAATGGCAAAAATAATGCAGAAGGATGGTTCGCGGAGTGCGCAACCTGCTGCGTTGACCGCTGCCAGTTCCAGTGATCGGCGTCTTGGGGCGACACATCGGTGGAAGGATTTCGGTCATAGAGCGGGAAGGCCGAACTCGCAATCTCAAGCCGCAGCCGCTCCCCGGCGCTCAGAACAAACGCGGTTGGTTCGAGCGTGAATTTCCATGCCTGGATGGTATCCGCAGAATAGCCCGTTTCACGAAAGATCCAGGAACTGCGTGCAATTCCGACCGAAACAAACTCGGCACGCCCTGCTTTCGTTACGCGTACAATCTTCGCCGTAAAATCCGCGTTTGCCGCGGACGTTGCGGCGTAGAGCACAATACGAGGCTGTCCAATGATCTCCGCCTCGTGCACCACGGGCTCGGAAGTATAAACAAGCAGGTTATTCCCCATCTCCAAGGCGGCTTGATCAAACGCGCCGCTCATAGCCTGCGGGCCACCGGGTGCGTGCACAGGCACCTCCGGATCGTAGACAAATAGGTCGCGCGGTTCATCCCCCTCCGCGGCAATGCTCCTCAATGTGCCGTCGCCCTTGCGCGAATTCGCGTTGCCCCGACTGTGCAAATACAGTGCGGTCTCGACGCGGGTCGGCCAATTCTCGGCACTGCGCCACGTGTTCGCCCCAAGCGCAAAATAGCGAACGCGAGGCTCGTCCTTGAAATCCCCCGAATCCTTAAGCCAATGGTCAAACCACTTCAGCAACAGACGATCCGTGTCGAAGTTTGCTGCGTCTCCCAGGTCCACTTCTCCAACTCGGTCTCCCCAAGGAATATGCACCCACGGGCCGGCGACCAGGTATTGATTGCTTCGAGCAAAATCACTGCCGGCATCCTCGCGCAGCGCAACATAGCCCGCGATCGATCCCTCAAGGTATGTATCGAACCACCCCGCGATGTGCAACGCCGGAACGTGAATCCGAGCCAGTTTCGCACTTACATCCATATCGGTCCAATACTTCCCTGCCTCACGGTGGCTCATCCAATCGCGAACATACCCAGGCAATTGCGGATCGGCAATCGCGGGATGTTTTCCGTACGGCACATCCATTGACTGAGCTCGGATGTTGTTCCATGCCGATTCCAGAGCGTCGCTCGCGTCTCGCAAACTCAGGCGTCGCGCATCTTCGCGCAGCATTTGAATTCCCCACCCTAACGTGGAAGTCAGCCGTAGCGCGCCGTTATGGTAAAACCATCCGTGATACAAATCGACCGCCGTCATGTGCGGCGCTATGCACGTCAACCCTTCCGGCTGTTCTGCCGCCGCCAGGAACTGTGTCGCGCCCTGGTATGAGAATCCGTACATACCGATGAGCCCGTTGCAGGCTGCATGCCTGAGCAACCAGGCAATCGTGTCCGCACCATCGCTGGCTTCATTCCGGAATGGATAGAATGCTCCCTCCGATCCGCCGCGCCCGCGTACATCCTGAATAACGACGTGGTAACCGTGTTGCGCGAACCATACCGGGTGTGAGTAGACTACCGTCGAAGCAATATCGCGCCCATAGGGTTGGCGCATCAACAGAGTGGGCCATGGTCCGACGCCCGCGGGATAGTAATGGTCAGATACAAGCGCAATTCCATCGCGCAAACGGCAACGAACAGCACGCTCCAGCCGGACCCCGCTTCCGCAGTCGACCATCCTCAGGCCCCCTGCTTCGGTTCAAAGGTGTACATCGCCATCAGGATTTCCGCTATCCGACTCGCCGCTTCGTTAGACCACTGTTCTCCGTGTTCAGCGGTCGCCGCTCGCGGATCACCCATCACTCCGCTGGGTGCGATGTCCCTGGTAAGCCACGCGAAGTTGGCCGCCGATCCCTCCGGCTTCAGCAACTCCGGGTTCTCGATACGGGCAATGTAATTCGCGGTGTACTCCTCGGTTTGAACAAGTTCGGGAACCGCGTTCAATAAATATGCTGTTTCGATCTCCCCTGCGTGAAAGCCGTAGGTACGCTCCTGCTCGCTCACTCCCTCAAAGACCGCGCCGCCCGATCCGAATAACGTGAAGGTGCGCAACCCGAATTCAGCGCGGAGATCGCGCGCCAACACATCCACCAGCGAGGTATTGCCCCCATGCGTATTGAAGAGTGCCAGCTTCTTGAATTTGCTTGCCGCTATGCTTGCGCCAAGATCATGACCGACCGCCAGAAACGTCTGCGCACTTATCGAAAGCGTTCCCGGGAAGCCGATATGCTCATTGCTTTTCCCGTAACAAATCGGGGGCAACGCAAAAATGGGCACTACTTCTGAAATTTTCTCCAGCGCCTTGCCCAGCAACAGGTTGTTGATCAGCGTGTCCGTCGCCAACGGCAAATGATGTCCGTGTTGTTCAATAGCCGCGGTAGGCAGAATCAACAGGGTCCGATCCCGCGGCAATTCGTCCACTTGCTTCCACGTCAGGTAAGCGAAATTGCGTGCGTCAGGAATCCACGTCTTCACCGCACCACCGCCTCTTTATGAAAGCTGATCATCTTTCCGGGATTCATCAATCCAAGCGGATCGTATTTCTCCTTCGCGCGAAGTTGAATATTGTCCTCCCTGAACCGCCCGCCATCTTCGAGATAATTCACGTGCGGATTTGCCACAAAGACACCAATCGACCGGCAATACGCAATCATTTCGTTTAATCGCTCCTCGGTTGTGAACCGCACCACGGGAATCGCTCCCGGAATCACCGCTCCGCTTCCGTTCTTCATGAACTCGATATGAAACAGAAAGTCCATGCCAAAGCGCTTACGTAGCAGCCGAAACTGCTCCCGGGATTCCGTTGCTGAGAAGCCGCATTGCAGGTATGTGTAAGCTGAATCTGCCTTCATGGCCCAGAGCGTCGTGTGGTTCCATGTGTAATCGCTTAGCAGCGGCTGGGTTCGTGGACCTTCATAAGCACCCGTGAATGTCGTGTCTCCGCCTGCCGCCTCAACTGCTTCGCGGAGCGCACCGTCTTGCGCCTCGGCAATCATGACCAACACCAGCGCTTTTCCCTCGCGCACCACGCTCTTGACTGGCGTGAAGAACGACGGAATCGGCCACTCGAACACAGATACCAGGCGCTTTTGCCACGCGGCACCAACGGCGATCGACTCCGCAAAATCAAATGCCCTGTCATAGTCCTCAAATGCAGCCGTCACCTGTATCCACTGCACGGCTGGGGTCAACGCAAACCAGATCCGCGTGATCACCCCGTTTGTGCCCCACGCATGCAAGATCTCGTGTACAGCGGCACCCTCATGCATCACAATGCGCGGCTCTTCTTCCATGGTCGCCACTTCAAATGCGCGCACGGTATCGAAGTCGCGCAGTCCGCCGTGGGTCACCGATCCAATCCCGCCGGATCCGCCTGCAAGGAACCCGCCGAGCGATGCTTTCACAAGCGTGGATGGATACATCCGCAGTTCCCATCCCGATTTGCGCGCCTCTGTTTCTAGTGTGCCCAGGCGCATGCCCGGCTGGCATATCGCAACACCATCCGGCGTAATTCCTTCCAGCTTGTCCATCATCGAAAGGTCTAACACAATTCCGCCTTCCAGCGGAACGCACTGCCCGTAATTTCCCGTGCCCGCCCCGCGAAGTGTCACCGGCACTCCATGCTTCCGCGCAAAGCGCAACACTGCCAGCACTTCGTCTGCGTTCATGGGGAGCACCGCCACGTCCGCACGCTTGCTTGCCAGCGGTCCTCGCAGCACCGGCGAGTACCAGTAGAAGTCGTGCGACAAGCGGTCAACCACCGCTGCTGCCGTCAACACTCGGGCGGAATCGCCCAGTACCTCAGACAGTCCTACTGCAAGTTCGTCTGCCACTGCGAAAACCTCTCCAAGTGCGAAGCGAGCTTGAGTTAAGCTATTTGCGTTTGCGGGTCTGCCAAAGACGAAATGCCCGCAGCATGTTGGGGTGAGTAAAAAGAGCATAGCATTGGTCGCGCAGCACTGGGCCGTCAACAACGCAAGTCATGTCGCTGCGTTCGGCTACTTCTCGCGCGGGAATCTGAATCTGATTGCAATGGCAGTTGGCGTCTTCGATCGTCGCGCCATAAACGACCCGATCCAACGCCGACCATAATGCCGCGCTCATGCACATTGGGCACGGCTCGCAGGTAGTGTAGAGCGTATAGCCAGCTAGCGAGATTTTCTTGAGCCGCTTGGTTGCCATGCGGATCGCCCGCACCTCGGCATGAGCGCTCGGGTCAAACTCCTGCCGAACCGCATTCAGCGCCCTCAACAGCAATTTTCCGGATCGCGTGTGATGGATGGAGGCACCAAACGGTCGCGGTGACTGGGTGCGCATGGATCGCCCGGTAAAGATCGACAGCGCCATCATGCATTCCAAATCGCGGTCGACACCGGAAGCGGCTGCAAGTTTTTGCGTCACGCGACTCGCGACCGTAGATGTAACTCCCATACTCGAACTTAGCATGGCGCTCACACTTTTTGCGTCGGAAAAACAAAGCAGCGTTTAACTCCGTTTTCACAACCTACAATCGACTCATGAAGGATCTCCCGTGGACAATCCGCGGTCTCCGAGCCACGCTCGCCAGCGGCGCAGTTCGGCCTACTGCACTAGCCGAGCAAGCGCTGGAGCGGGCGAATTCGAATCCCGGCCATAATGTCTACCTCTGGCAGGATCGGGAGTGGACGCTTGAGGAGGCCAAGCGCGCGGAAGAATCTTCCCAGCCGTCCGGGGAAGGCAGCGACGCGATCTGGGGCCTTCCCGCTTCCGTAAAGGATTGCTTCGACTTGGCGGGTGCGCCCACCACCTGCGGTGTACGCTTTTATCGTGATTTGAACGGGATCGTAGAAAAGGATTCCTGGGTCGTAAAACGTCTTCGGACCGCCGGCGCTGTCATCGTCGGAAAAACTCACCTGCACCCGCTTGCCTACGGGATCACCGGGGAGAATCCTGAATTTCGCGACTGCCTTCAACCCAGGAATCCCTCGGCTCTCACCGGGGGCTCGTCCTCCGGTGCAGCGGCCAGCGTTCAGGAGGGATCCGCCGTGTTCGCCATCGGTACGGACACAGGAGGATCCATTCGCGTGCCTGCCGCACTCTGCGGTCTCGCAGGTTATCGCGCCTCGCACGGCCGCGGCACCTGGACGGGCGTCGCGCATCTGGCCGAATCATTTGACACCATGGGATGCCTCTTCCGCGACCTCGAAGATACAACAGCCCTCACGATGTTGTTTTCGACCAATGACCCGCACGCAACGGCGTCCTTCAAGCGATTCGCGGTGGTCGGCGATTCGTTCCTGCACGATTGCGAACCGGAGATTCGCACAAGCCTTCATTCAACGATCCGTGAACTCGAATCCCTGGGCCTGTCCTTCTCAACAGTCAACGTGGATTGGTGGACGGGTGCGTTCGAGATCTTCGCCCCCATCCAGGCGTCGGAAGCCGCGCGCATCCATGCTGGCTATTTTGATCATTTCGAGCCCTCGATTCGAGACCGCCTCGAATGGGGCGCGCGCATCGCACCGGAGGAAATCGCAGTTCTCAGGCAACGCCACGCGGCCTTCCGCCAGCGCATGGACGAACTTTTTGCAAAATACGACCTTCTTCTGCTTCCCGCTGCACCGGTCACAACCCTCATCGCCGGAGCCGATCATAGCCAGACCCGCGCGCGTCTTCTCCGTTACACAACGCCTTTCAGCCTCGCCGGCGTTCCAGTCATCACAATTCCCTGCGGATCCGGCGGCATGCAACTGGCCGCGGCTCGTGGCAAAGACGAAGCTCTTGCGCAACTGGCCTCCACGCTCGGTGCGCAACGAAATGCCTCAACTTCGGTTCCGCATCCGTGATAGTTTTCAAGAAAACAGAGTCATCTGTAGTCCTTCGAGGTCCGCGTTGAGAATAAGCAAATTCCTTCCGAATGCCGCACTTTCCTTGACGATCGCACTCCAGCTCGCAGGCTGCCATACTCATTCCCCTGCGCCCCAATCGGGCCTCACACCCGTTCGCCTTCAACTTGACTGGTATCCACAGCCCGAGCAGGGTGGATTCTTCGCTGCGCAGCTCCTCGGCTTTTACAAAGACGAAGGGCTCGACGTTACCATCCTTCCCCTACCCCAATATGGAAGTGTTGCCCAGCTTGTTTCCTCTGGGAAGGCGGACTTCGGGCTTGGCTCGAGTGACCAGGTCCTCGAGTGGAATTCGAACGGCCTTCCGCTCGTCGCTATATCCGCAACCATGCAGCATGACCCCCAGGCCATCATGGTCCACAAGGATTCGCCCATCCATACCTTCAGCGACCTCGAAGGACACACGATCGCCGCGCAAACCGGGGCCACGTGGCTCAAGTTCGTCACCTCCCGGTATAACCTGCACCAGGTGCGCCAAATTCCTTCAACACTTTCCGTTGCCAACTTCCTGGCCGACCCGCAATACGTTCAGCAGATCTTCATCACCAGCGAACCATTCTTCGCAAAACAGGCCGGGGCCGAAGTGCGAACCCTCTTGATCAGTTCCTCGGGGTACGATCCTTACCGTGTCTCCTTTACCTCGCGCGACTTTGCGGCTCAGCATTCTGAGATTGTGACGAAGTTTGTGCGTGCCAGCATTCATGGCTGGCAGGCCTATTTAGAGGATCCGGCAGCCACGAACGCACTGCTGCTTAGGCTCAACCCTGCACTGAACCCCGCGCAGGAGACTTATACGGCCCAGGCTTTGCGCGAGGGCGGCTTTATCGCCGGCAGCGATCCTGCCACCTCTCTGACCGGTCACATGACCGTCGCTCGCTGGCAGGCAAGCTACGATCAGCTCAAAGCGCTTGGTATTCTGCGTAAAACATTCGACCCGACTACTGCCTATTCCTTGCAGTATGTTCCGTAGCAACGGTTCGCGATCGTACTCAATTTCGCGTATAGGCCAGCGGCCGATCGGCCACCTTCGTTGATCCTGCGATGCGATCGTTTGCTTCCCAACAAATTTGCAATAGAATATGAATTCGGACGCCGTTCGGAATCGCTTTTTTGCCATACCCCGTTCGCGAAGATTTGACGTCAAACCGGTTTACTGAATGGAAGCAAAGGCCTTTTCAAAGGAGTCAGTGAATGGACTCGGCATCTTCGTTACCTTCCAATTTCGAAAAGGCTCTCGCCGAACAGCTACCTCCGCTGACGCCCAATGCGGCCGCCGTTGAAGCTGATCGCTGTTTGTACTGTTACGACGCACCCTGCACCCACGCCTGTCCTACGCACATCGATATTCCCCGCTTCATCAAGAAAATCGCATCGAGCAACCTGCGCGGTTCAGCGCAAACCATCTACTCTTCCAATCTGCTTGGTGCAACGTGCGCCCGCGTCTGTCCAGTGCAGGAGTTGTGCGAAGGCGCGTGTGTCCTGGGCTCCGATCATAAGCCCATCGCCATTGGCCGCTTGCAGCGCTATGCCATGGACTACGCCCGGGACCACCGCAGCTTCCCCACCGTCAAAGCCGCGCCGACCGGTCGATCCATCGCCGTCATCGGTGCCGGACCTGCCGGGCTGTCCTGCGCGGGTCAACTGGCGCTGCACGGTCACGCGGTAACTATTTTTGAAAAGCGCAGCCTGCCAGGCGGCCTGTCCACTTACGGCATCATCGCGCTCCGCGAGCCTGTCGAAGTGGCTCTCGAAGAAGCTCGCATGATCGAAAGCCTCGGTGTGCGCATTGAATCCGGCCGTGAGTTCGGGACGGATTTTTTGCTCGCGTCGCTCCAAGAGAGATTCGAAGCAGTCGTCCTGAGCATAGGTCTTGGCCGTGCCCCGAGCCTCGACATAGAGGGCGAAGAAGCCATTCTCGATGGACTCGAATTCATTGAAGCCAGCAAGACCGATCCAGTCAACTTACAGGTCGGTCGCAACGTCATCGTCATCGGTGCCGGCAACACTGCCATCGATTGCGCCACCATTGCTATTCGCCTGGGCGCACGGCGCGTCACCATGGTCTACCGCCGTACTGACCGCGAAATGACCTGCTACGAGCATGAATACGACTTCGCCCGGAAAGAGGGCATCGAGTTCCGCTTTCTAACCCAACCAGTGCGCGTCTTGACGGAGGCAGGC
>Ga0302319_10012064_pt1 | contig 16332 bp, 15 predicted proteins | sample Bog_T0_2_FD_203319 | JGI IMG/M metagenome (GOLD analysis project Ga0302319, IMG submission 203319) | Peat permafrost microbial communities from Stordalen Mire near Abisko, Sweden - Bog_T0_2 | ecosystem: Environmental > Terrestrial > Soil > Wetlands > Peat | place: Sweden: Abisko, Stordalen Mire...
GCTATCTTCTAAGCACGCTTTGGTCAGATGACGAAGGGCAAGACATCGCGGAGTATTCCGTGATGCTGGCGGTCATTCTGGTCATTGTGGTAGGCACGGTCCGGCTGATCGGAGCGAATGCCGGCAGTGTGTTCTCGCAAGTCGGCAGCGCCATTCAGTAGCCGGAGTGTTCCATCCGCCGCCCCCTGAGGGCTACGCGGCCTTCGACCCACCTTTGAACAGTGATCGACTCTGGGTAATAACTTCCAGTAAATACATCGCGCAGTCTCGCCGAACGCTGCCATTCGCCGAAATTTCTTCGACGCTCTCAGGGCTTCGTCGAGTTGGTCATCATGAGCGCAAACAGGATTGGAAGATAGATGACCGTGGCCTGCAATACGTGACGGGCAAACATTTTGGATCGAGGGCTGTTAACAGGCAGCTTAAGAAACGCGAGACGCGCGCCGAACCAAAAAAGCGCAATCCCTAGAATCACCGCTCCCACCAGATAGATCTTTCCCGCCATACCGAAAACACTGGGCAAAGTGCTCAGCGGAATCAGAATCAGTGAGTAGATCAGGATGCGCCGCGCGGTGGACCTTCCATCCTGCTCCACCACCGGCAACATGCGAATTCCGCCGGCCGCATAATCTTCCCGGTAGAGCCAGGCGATGGAAAAGAAATGAGGGAACTGCCACACAAAAAGGATGGCAAACAATATCAGCGTACCCCACTCGAGATGGCCACGCGCCGCTGTCCACCCCAAAACTCCCGGCATAGCTCCAGGAAAAGCTCCCACGAAAGTGCAGATCGGCGACACCCGCTTCAGTGGCGTGTAAGCGGCCAGGTAAACAACTGACGTCAGCAGGGTCAACAGTCCGGTCAGCGGATTGGTGAAAACTGCCAGATAGATCGATCCGCCCAGGGTAGCGACCAGGCCGGCCGTGGTGGCATGAAACAAGCTCATTCGGCCTGTGGGCAGCGGGCGTTGCGCTGTCCGCCGCATCCGTCCGTCGGCCTCGTGTTCCATCACTTCATTCAGCGCCGCCGTTCCACTGGAGACAAGGCCGATCCCCAGCAAAGCGTGAAAAAGTCCCCAGGACAGCGACGAAACGCCGGCTTTCTGCGCGCCGAAGTAATAGCCGCACCACGCCGTCATAACGATGAGCGTGGTCACGCGCAACTTCATCAATTCGGCATAGTCGCGCAGCAGCGAAGTCGCTTGCCTGCGAAGTAAAGCTACTGGTTGGGTCGTTGTGCTCATGTGCGATTGGTGGTGTGGTTGTCGTAACGCTCGGCCTGTACTCTCGGGGCGCTTCAGTGCCAGATCACGTGTGTAAGCCCCAGCCTTCCGAGTCAAGCCAAAGAGGGCAGCCCCCACAAAGCCACCCATACACTCAAGGATTGCATAGGTACTCTCATGGCTTTCGAAAGTCAAGTTAAAACTCAAGACTGCCGCTGCAGCCCAGGTATCAAAGCAGCGTCATGAAAGTACCGAATTCCACTACTGACTCGCCGAAGAACCGGACCCGCTGAAAATTTCCGGTGGATCAAAAAAACTTTGATGCCACAGTGCCGCGTCCGATAGTGTACCAGCCTTCCATTGCTGAAGCACGGGGAACGTCGCCGCGATCATTCCTCCATCGGCGGAATCAAAGATCAGCACGATCCCCGCCAACTCCTGCGTCTTTTGTGCCAGCTCCGCATAACTGCTGTCCAGGACGGACTTTGCGAATTCCAGTCTCACCCTGGGACCTGCATCCTTGGCGTTCTCGTCTATTTTTTCCACGGAAACGATTTTCACTCGCTTTCCGCGAAGCGGTCCCCAGTCTCCAGGGAAAGGCGCTTGTTCTTCCCGAACCACATGGAACACCTCGGCGGCGGTAGGACCCGGAGCGGCACTCGCGGGCGTATCCGTGTCCGGAACGCTGTCGGGCATTTCCAGGTTGTTGCGCCAGATCCAACCGCGGGACAGACCTGAAATACGTACATGAACCCAATCGCGGGTGAAATCCAGCATCTCGAATTCATCGTGAGCGCTGGCCAGGAACAAAGTCTTGGCGGAAAGACTCGCCTTCTCCACCACCGGTGTCCCGGATTTTTTTATCGCTACAAGATTCTTGGGATGCGACTGGTTCTTGAGAACCTCCTCCAAGCTCTCGGCTTCAGCTCGCAGACCGGATGGGTCTTTCTCCCCAAGGTTCTTCTGCCCGGTTTGAGCCCCAGCTTTTTCTTGCTCGGCCAGACTCTGGGCCAGGGACGAGGAAAGTCCGCCGCCGGTTTCCGGAATTCTGGGCACCGGAGCGGAAATGGTGGGTTCCGCTGCCTCTGGACTCTTCAAGGGTTGCCCCGAGGCAATTCGTCCCGAAGAAGGTCGGCCCGCGCTGGCAGTGGTCGCCGAACTCGCACCAACGGCCGGCGCTTTCGCAGCGAGTTGGTCCGACAATTGATCCAGCAAATCCGCTTCGAGGCGGCCGTTCGAGGTCAACAGTTGATACCCAGAGCGTGCAGCCACCGGATCTACGTACCACGCCGTAACCTGCACGCTCACCCGCACAATGGATCCACCAGAAGGCGCAGCACTGACCTGAAACTTGGACTGATAGTAGCCGCGCTGATAATGGTCCAGGGGATGATCCGCCGAAGTAGCAAAACCATCCAGCGCTGGTAGCCGTCCTGCCGTCGGCCCCTGCATTTCCTTTAGGATTTTTTCCACTACGGCTTTCGACTGCGGGAACGTGCGCTCGTAACCGCCGCCTTGCGCGAGGCTCCATGGTACGCAGCAAGCCACCAGGACCGCCGCCGGGAGCACCAGCGAGAAAGCTTGTCGAAGCCTCGATGTTCGCCGCTTCATGGCAACTCCAACTGCTCGCGCATCATCCATCCGTGCTGTCCGTCGTGTGTCTCCACCCCATACCAGTAAGGCGTGGAAATCAGAATCAGGACTTCCGTACCCGTCGATACCAACTGCAGCGTGCTCGCGGTATGGAACGGTGCAGACTTGAGCGGAGCGCCCGGTGACTTCACCAGCCTCTCCACTTGTTTGCGCAGATCCTTAACGTGTTCTTCCAGGGTTTGCCCCGGCGGCGTTTGTGCCGACACTTCCTGCCCTGAGGACGGTGCCAGCAGAGTTTGCGAAGTCGGATCACCGGCATTCTCCTGCTGAACCGGTTGAGAGGATGAGGACGACGACGATGAAGGCAGGTTTGCCGTAGGTGCCTCACTGTTGCGCGCCGCAACTTCCCGCTTTTTCGCCAGCAACTCCTCGCGCTCTTCCGCCGCCTCCAAGTTCTGCCGCTTCATCAACTCGATCGCGTCCAGGTGTTCCCGGATGTCTTTGTACTCGTTGCTTTCGACCGAGCCGTCCGACTGGTGCACAGTGTGGCGGAAGTCTTCCTCAAAGAGCGCGTCGATGCGCAAGACTGTGTTCTTCTCACCTTGGGCCAGGACGACGTATCGCACTACAAGTGTCCCCACATCGCCGCTGTCCTTGAAGTTACGCGGGTCGATGGCTTGCTCGCGAACTTTGTAGAAGACCTTCCCGGCTTCCTTCCACTGCGGAAAGACACGCGAGCTGGTCGCGGCCTTGGCGCCTGAAACAAATTCGTCTTTGTTGTATTCCTTGGTTCCCCTGATTACGCCATTCTGCGTTACGTCCTCCACAACTTGCTCGACCTCGCTCTCCGGCAGGGAGATATTTACGATCAAGCCTTCCCCGTAAGGCAACTTGTCTTTTGTACGGCCAGCCAGAGGAAGCGCAACCGCAAAGAGCAGAAAAACGAGGAGAACCCAACTCGCTGTGCGCGCGTCGAACCAGCGATCGACAGGCCGGCAGCGCCGCAATAAGCTTACATCGGCGGTTCTTCTGTGCCCTGCCAAGAACTCCAGGCCCCTGCTTCGAAAACCCATTCCCTGATTCACCCCGTTTGCGTCCGACTTTCCAGAGTCTCGTACTGCGGACACAAAGCTGTCAACTCTGGCAACGGATTTCGCATCGAACACCCCGAAATTGAGACTCTCGGAATTGACATTGTAAAAAATTTGTCAAAACCCCTTGCACTTCGTCTTTCCATCGTAGTAGGATTCCGCTCCGGTACGGTGGTAGGACCGAAGCACTGGTTCTACATCGGGGCGGAACGAGAAAGGGGTTTCTCGTTCGTAGCCTTGTTTCTTGGTATTATCTGCGCCTTTTCGCTTTTGTGGGAATGCGGTTTCAAACAAAACAGATCTTGACTTAAGCCGAGGAGACCGGCCATGCGCGTTTCGAAGTATCCGCGTCTGAGGAAGCTAGTTCGCTCTGCGACGTCCGCATTGTTTGCGGCGCTGTTTCTCGTTCCCGTGGTCCTGACCTGCAGCCGACCCGCGAATGCCCTGCCGGCCTTCGCCCGCAAGTACGGTCTGCGCTGCTCGGCCTGCCACGAGTCCTGGCCCATGCTGAACTACTTCGGCCAGAAGTTCAAAGACAACGGCTATCAGCTCATGAACGACCGCGACGCTCCGATCTGGCAGAATCCCGGCTACTGGCCAGTCACCTTCCGCATGACTCCCATGTGGCATCGTGTGAGTACCGGCAAGGTTGATGTCGACACCTACTCAAGCGGAGGGCTCACGGGGTTATCGGCGATCCAGCGCGTCACCTCGTCTGGATTCGATCTCAGTGGGCTCGACTTCCACACCGGCGGCACGCTGGAGAAGAACTTTTCGTTCTTCTTGCTGCCGTCTTCCGATTCCACTGGCGCTTTTCACTTTGAAACCGTGATGGCTCGGCTCGACAACCTGTGGGGCAGTTCGTGGCTGAACGTGAAGCTGGGCAAGTTTGAACTCGACAATCTGCTGTCCGAAAAACGCATCCTCACCCTCACCGGCAACGGCGGCATCTATCAGCTCTACCACTTCATTCCGGTGGGCGACGGCAACATCTTCGGCCAGATGGGAGACAACCAACTCGGCGTTGAAGTCATGGGTCACTCCTGGAACGACCGCACGCGCTACTCGGCAGCACTGCTGAGCTCGAATGACGGAACGACGCAGCTCGCCTACGGCAACGCCTACACCGGATTCTTTACCTTCAGCCAAGCCTTTGATACCGGCAAGGCGGGAGTGCAACGCCTTGGCTTCTATGCCATGGCTGGCGATGCGCCGACGACTTGGATTACCCAGGGCGGCGGTGCGTCGTTATATCCCGGCGGCGCACTCGGTGGGAACGCCGCGACCGGCAACAAGTCTTTCAGCCGCGAGGGCTTCGTAGGGCAGTTTTACTTCGGGCCGCACCTCGATCTTCAGGTTGTGACTCAACATGGCGAGGATAGCGCTTGGTTTGGCCAAGGCTTCGGCGATTTGATCGACGGGGTTGCGACCGGCAACAACGTCACCGGAACGACGTTGCCCGTTGGAGCGCAAAACCCCACTTGGAACGGTGTTCTTCTCGAGCCTCACTACGTCTACAGCCCGCAGCTCATCTTCATCGGACGATACGAGACGATCAAGATGTCGCAACAGGCCAATGGCGCGGGATACCTAGGTGTCGGGCCCACGGGAATCACAGGCGCGTCCCCGTCCAACTTGGGCAACATCACCACCTACACCATCGGCTATCGTTACAACCCGTTTATGACCAGCCGGGCCGGCTTCGCCTGGCACAACGAATACAACTGGCTCCACTCAGACGGCACGGGGCCGACTCCCGGCTCCAACATCAACACCAGCGAATTGCTGCTCGGTTTCGACTTTGATTTCTAAGCGCTCGATTTCTAGAGAGGGATAGACATGCGAACAAGATTGCGGAAATGGTCGCTTTTACTCGGCGCAGCTGCGGTTTTGGCGCTCCCGCTGACTTCCTGGGCTCAGCTCACACAGTTCGACTTGGCGAAAACACTGAACGCGGAAAGCCACGTCGGAAACGTGACCGGTCACGCCAAGGATGCTGCGGCGCCTTACCGCAGATACTGCGTCGGCTGCCATGGGCCGCTGGGTGACGGCGAGGGCGAGAACGCTCCTTGGATGGACGCCCCCATGTACCAAAAGCCGCGCAACTTCCAGTTGGGCGTTTTCAAGTGCCGCTCTACACCCACCGGAACCTTGCCCGCCGACCAGGATCTTTACGACGCCATCACTCGCGGGTTCGACCGCTCGAACATGCCGCAATGGAACACCTTGACCAAACAGGAGCGCACAGACCTAGTGGCTTGGGTGAAGCACTTCTCTCCGCGCTTTGCCACAGAAAAACCGGGAGCGCCAATCCCGATTCCTCCCGAGCCGGAAGTTACTCCGGAGCGCATCAAGGCAGGACGCGAGGTTTTCGCCCGGGTACAGTGCTGGAAGTGCCACGGCGTCCAAGGTATGGCCAATGGGCCGTCGGCCTCAACCCTCACCGACGATCTCGGCCGTCCGATCGCGCCTTTCAACTTTACCGACGGCTCCCGCCCGAAGTGCGGCGACACCGATCAGGATATTTACCGGATATTCATGACCGGGTTGGACGGCACTCCTATGCCGTCGTTTGCCGACAACATCAAGCCCGAGGAGGCATGGGACTTGGTCTTCTATTTGCGAACGTTTATGTCTCAGAAGAGCAAGGAAAAAGAGTTGGCGAAACAGCTTGCTCTAAAACCGGTTGATCCGAATGCCCCTGCCGGACAACAATAGACGGCATCGCAGGCGTTAAGGTTCACCCAAGGAGAGTTTTTTATGAAGAATCCACGGAATTACGCGGTTTTAGTATCGGCGGTAGTGCTGGTCTGTTGTGGAGCCCTGATCTTGGGCCAGAAGGTCAATGCTGCCGGTGAAGGCAAGATCACTGGCACGGTCAAGCTCGACGGCGCAGCTCCTCACATGAAGGGCATCGACATGTCGAAAGACCCCTACTGCTCCAAGGCCCACGCGAGCGATCCCGCGCACCTCGAAACCTATGTAGTCGGCGCCGGCGGCGCACTGGAGAACGTGGTTCTCTCCATCGACGGCTGGAGCGGGAGCGCCCAGGTAACAACCGCAATCCCGGTATTCGATCAAAAGAATTGCATGTATTCCCCGCACGTGTTAGCCATGGACGCCGGCGAGACCTTCAAGGTGGAAACCAGCGATCAGACGGCCCACAATATCCATCCGCTGCCCAACCCCATGGTCAATGTCGGCTGGAATCAGTCTCAGCCCCCGGGAGCCCCGCCGATCGAGAAGAGCTGGAAAGCTGCGGAAGTTATTCCCGTAAAGTGCAACATCCATCCTTGGATGAACGGCTGGTTCGTCGTGGTGAAAGGGCCTTACGCAACCACCGATGCGAACGGCAAGTACACCATCGCCGGCGTGCCGCCGGGAAGCTACACGGTGACGGCGTGGCAGGAAGCCGCCGGCACCCAGACGCAAAAGGTCACAGTGGCCGCTGGTGGGTCGGCAACCGCCGATTTCACCTTCAAGGCGAAGTAGGCCTGGAACGTAAGTACAGCTGTTGCATAATTCAACGAATCGCCGCAGTTGACACTGCGGCGATTCGACAATTAGGCCGGAAGAGTACCGGCCAAAGGCGGGAGCGATATGGCGAAGATCTTCGCGATAATCATCGTACTGATCGCAATCGGTTCGGCGATTCCCATTGTCATGCACATGTGGCCCATGCCGCAGGATATCTCCACCCACGGCTATCTGATTGATGAGCAATACACGGATACCATGTGGGAAGCCGGTCTCTCGTTCCTGGCCTCTCAGTTCCTCCTCGCGTTCTTCATCTGGAAGTTCTCCAGTCCCAACCCCGGCTCCAAGATTAAGAGTTTCCCCGGTGGCGCGGCGGGGCTGGTGATCGCCGCCTTCCTGCTGGTAGGAACGGAGTGTCTTGCTCTGGGTGTGTTTGGTGTTAAGGCCTGGGCCAGTGTGTATCTCACTCCTCCTGCAGCGAATGCCATGCCAATCCAGGCGCAGGCGGGACAGTTTGCGTTTTACTTCCGCTATCCCGGACCGGATGGTACGTTCGGCCCGCTGCACGCCGACCAGATCAGCGAGGCCAACGCGAACTTCTTCGGTCTCGATACCACGCACGACCAGGATTCCAAAGATGACATCGTAACCGCTGAGATGGCTATTCCCGTGAACCGGGAGATCCATCTGCTCATGCATTCGAAAGACGTGGGCCATTCCTTCTACGTCCCCGAATTGCGCATCCAGCAGGATTTCGTTCCAGGATTGGATGTCACGGTTCACTTCACGGCAACGAAGGTTGGCAAGTACGAAATCGTCTGTACGCAGCTTTGTGGCCTCGGGCATTACAACATGAAGGCATATCTCGAAGTGAAGTCCCAGGAAGACTACGACGCCTGGATCAAACAGCAGGCGGCGCTGCAGTAGCCATACGAGTAGCAGCCATAAGGGGCCTTGCGGATCGACAACGCTCATGTGGGGACAGCCGCCTCGGCTGTCCAGCAAGCGAAGCGAGCCGCCGGTGCCACGAGAGATTCGCGTTAGCAGATTCGTATCAGGGCACGGCTTCAGGCGTGCCGCAAAGGCGGCAAGAGTTTCGGGGCTTTAGCCCCTGAGGCATCTGGAAAACGATCTCGTTCGAGGTGAGCACAATGCACGATACGTCGGCACACGCAGTACCGCATGGAGCCCCGACCAGTTTTATTCGGAAACATGTCTTCAGCATCGACCACAAAGTCATTGGCAAGCAGTATTACGCGCTGGCATTGCTCGCCGCCCTGGTCGGGATGGTGCTCTCCTGGATCATGCGCATCCATCTCGGATTCGGCAGTTACGCGATTCCCGGACTGCACCTGCTTTCGAAGACCGGGGCGCCGGGTGACGTGATGACCCCGGAGTATTACCTGCAATTGATGACCATGCACGGCACCATCATGGTCTTCTTCGTGCTCACCACCGCCCCGTTCGCCGCATTCGGCAATTTCTTCTTGCCCATCCAGGTGGGCGCCGAAGATATGCCGTTCCCGCATTTCAACATGATGTCGTTCTGGGTCACGTTCGTGGCCTTCCTGGTTCTGGTCACATCGTTTTTCGCGGGCGATGGGCCAACCCTCGGGGGCTGGACGCAATATGCCCCGCTCAGCGCAATCGGCGCCGTCGGCGGCCCCGGTCAGGGTCTCGGCGTGGTTCTTTGGGCAGCTTCGATCGGCATTTTCTGCATCGGCCAGTTGCTCGGTTCGCTGAACTTCATCACCACCACCCTCGACATGCGCACCCGTGGCATGTCCCTGATGCGCCTCCCGCTCAGCGCTTGGGGCTGGTTCATCACCTCGGTCATGGGCTTGACCGCATTTGCGGTGCTGATGCCCGCCTGCATTCTGCTGATTCTCGATCACGTCGCCGGCACCAGCTTCTTCGTGGCTTCTAACTTGGTGATCAATGATCAAGTCTTGCCGCACTCCGGCGGATCCACTCTCCTGTGGCAGCACTTGTTCTGGTTCTTCGGACATCCCGAGGTCTACATCGCAATCATCCCCGGCATGGGCATCGTTTCCCACGTTCTCATCACCAACATGCGGAAACCAATGCTCAGCCACAGGGTGCTTATTTATTCCATGGGAGCCCTGGGTGCCCTCAGCTACATGGTCTACGGGCACCACATGTTCGTCAGCGGGATGAATCCCGTCTCTTCGCTTGCATTCTCTTTCCCCACGCTGGTCATCACCATTCCTTCCACCATCGTCGTGCTGATGTGGCTTGGCAGTCTCTACGGCTCCAAGTTGCGGATCAACTCGGCATCGCTATTCTCGCTGGGATTCATTTCGATGTTTATCAGCGGCGGCGTCAGCGGCTTCTTCCTCGCCCAGCCTTCGATTGACATCATGTTGCACGCCACCTATTTTGTGGTCGGCCACTTCCACCTGGTGATGGGCGTCGCCGCCATGTTCGGCATCTTCGCCGGAACTTACTTCTGGTTTCCCAAGATGACCGGCCGCATGATGAACGAAACTTTGGGTAAGACTCACTTCGTGCTGAGTTTCATCGGCGCCTACTGCATCTTCATGCCGTTTCACTACCTCGGAATCGCCGGCAACGTGCGCCGCTACCAGGCCTTCACCGACGATTACCTCATCCCGCTGATCCCGGTGCATAAGTTCATCACCTATTCCGCGATCTTCACCGGCCTGGTCCAGCTCATTTTCGTTTTCAACCTGATCCACAGCCGGTTTAAGGGCGCGGTTGCTCCGAACGACAATCCGTGGGAAGGCACATCCCTCGAATGGAGCACAGCCACTCCGCCGCCGCATAACAACTTCGGCGACAAAATGCCGGTGGTTTACCACGATCCGTACCAGTACAGCGTCGAGGGTGCGAGCGCCGACTACATCATGCAGACTTCGCCGGAAAAAATTAACAGTCCGGACGAAGAGAAGTAATGGCCTTGAACGGGCGCGGCTTAAGCCGCGCCGTAAAGAGATTTTAAGAAATCTGGGCTTCAGCCCTTGGGGCGTACCGATTTTTAAGGAGTATCAGCAGTATGGCAACCACGGTCCACGAACCTCCGAAGATCGATCTAGACCGCTTACCGAGTCAAGGCTCCGGCAACGGGGGCTGGCGGAATCTGGTTCCGGCTGGCGGAGACTTGCGCCGGGTCAAGGATTCCTCTCCTCCTCCTGCCAGCACCGGCATCTGGGTAGGCTTGGCGGCCATCACCATGACTTTCGCCGCCTTCACCAGTGCCCTCATCGTCCGCCAAGGTGCTGCGCCGGATTGGCGGCACTTCACCTTGCCTTCTGTGCTTTACCTGAACACTCTGGTGATCATCGCCAGCAGCATCACTCTGGAAGTGGCGCGCCGTCAGGTTGCGGCCTTCATGAGCGGCGCACAGAATACTGAGACTAAGAAAGATCAGGCCGCAAGTCCGGCGCGGTGGCTCTACATCACCCTTTTCCTGGGGCTGCTCTTCGTTGCCGGTCAGACTTTTGCCTGGCTGCAACTCCGGGCCCAGGGATTCGGACTCGCTACCAACATCAGCTACTCCTTCTTCTATGTGCTGACTGTGGCCCATGCTCTTCACGTGTTCGGGGGGCTCGGCGGCCTGGTCCGTGTAATTTCGAAACTGCACAACTCTGTACTGCGGCGAAGCACTCTGGATGCCACTTCGCGCTACTGGCATTTCATGGGTGCGCTGTGGCTGTATCTGCTTTTGCTGCTCTGGATGAAGCTTTAACTCAGTCAAAGGTAGGAGGCAACGTGAGTCAAGCAGATCTTTCAATTCACGGGCAGGTGTCGCGAACCGGCGCGACGGAGATAATGACCGCGCCCACATTCTCGGTCTCCGCCAAGAAAATGGCGATGTGGCTGTTCATCATCGCCGACTCCGCTACCTTCGCCGGTTGTCTCGTCGCCTATGGATTTACCCGCAACGCCACCCCCAACTGGCCCAGGCCTTTTCACAGCATTACCAACGTTGCGGTGATGACGTTCATCCTCCTGACCAGCAGCCTCACCATGCTTATCGGAGTCCGCTCGGCGCAGAAAGGCGATAAGGCCGGGGCTTTCCGCTGGACCTTGATCACCGCCGCATTCGGAATCCTGTTCGCCGTCCTGCACATTCGGGAGTGGATGGGAATGATCGGCGAGGGCGCGACCCTGTTCCACAATCCCTGGGGTACGCCTCTGTTCAGCTCACTGTTTTTCAGCATCACCGGCCTGCACTTACTTCACGTAACCGGCGGCGTGGTTGCGCTCATCGCCGTGGCGCTGAAGTACCAGGGCGGACGCTACGGAGCCGACGACCTCGAAGTTACCGGACTTTACTGGCACTTCGTCGATCTGGTTTGGATGTTCGTGGTCCCGCTGGTCTATCTTTTGAATCTAGCTCACTAAGCTGTAAAGAAGAGAGGCAGGAGCAAAACCCCATGACTACCGCCGAAGCGCACAAGGATAGTGGAATCGGGAAAGACCTGGTCGTCTACGTTTTTTTGCTGGTACTGGCGGCGATCCAGTTTGTTATCGCGTATCAGAACATCACCGCGGATCAGATGTTTGAGCGCATGCTTATCGTAGCCATCGTCGAGGCCGGCGTCGCGCTTCTATTCTTCATGCACTTGAACGAGAATCGAGGTCTGCGGTGGTTTGTTGTGATTTCCACCGTGGCCGTACTGCTGTTCCTGCAGTATGGATGGACTGACGCCCATCGCTTGGCAAACGGCGTACCATGGGCGAAGTAGCTTTGTTTGTCATCCTGAGCAAGCGTTCTTTGCGCGGCGAAGGATCTGGGCGAGCCGCGCTAAGGGTCGCGTTCTTTGCGACCCAATAATCGCGCGTTTGGCTCGCATCCTTACCGAAGAGAACTAACATGAAGCACTCGCGACCAATCTGGATTTTCGCTACCGCCCTCGCGGGACTAATCCTCCTGCTGGTGCCAGTCCCCGTCTTCGCCCAGAGTTGCGCGCTCTGCTATACCCAAGCCGCATCCTCCGGCGCTCGAATGATTCAGGCCCTGCGCAGCGGCATCCTCATCCTCATCGCTCCTCCCACCTTCATGAGCATCGGCCTATTCTTCGTCTGCTACCGCAAACGCAATCAGACTCGAGACACCGATGTAGCGGACGAATCGGATCGCGACTGGAAGCAGAACGAACTCTCAGACGATTCTCGATCCGAGGAGCGGTAAAAGAGTTTCGTATCAGGGCATGCCTTCAGGCATGCCGCAAGCACGCTACCGCTGATTGCGCCTTTAGGCGCTGCATCTCACTCTCGCCATTCCTTCACTTCTTGTAGACGACTCCACCCTTCATCACGAACGACACATTCTGCACCGCACTGATGTCCTGCAGCGGATCGCCGGAAACGGCGATGACGTCCGCCAGATATCCCGGCTCTAACACGCCGATCTGCCCATCCCAACCCAGCAGCTTCGCCCCGTTGAGCAGATCAGCCTGCAGCACCGCGAGAGGCGCCATGCCGAATTTCGCCATCAGCACAAATTCCCGCGCCTGCGTCCCGTGTGGAAACGGCCCAACGTCGGAGCCTACTGCCATCGGAACTCCCGCCGCGATCTGTTTGCGGAATTCCTGCTGATGCAGATCGAGCATCGCACGCTCCCGCGCCGCATGCGCCGGCGTGTCGGCGTGATCGGCAAAATACTCGAAGATGGTGAAAGTCGGCACCGCGAAAATCTGCTTCTCCCGCATCAGCCGCATCGTCTCGTCGCCAAGCTGGTTGGCATGATCGATGGAAGCAACCCCCGCTTGCGCCGCGAACAGCGTGCCCGGCTCACCCGTGGCATGCACCGCCACGCGCTTCCCTACGCGCGCCGCCTCCGCGACCGCCGCACTTAATTCAGCTTCCGTATATTGATAAATCGTGGAAAACCTGCCATCGCTGACGGTATCCGGGCCCGTCTCATAAATCTTGATGAAGTCCGCGCCTTCCTTAAACTGCTGCCGCATCACCGCGACCAATTCATCCTTATTATTCGCGTAAGTCGCGTTCGGCAGCACGCGCTGCTCCGGATTGTAGTGAATGGCGTCTTCGTGTCCGCCGAGAATGTTGATCGCATTTCCGCTGATGCGTAACCGCGGCCCCGGCACCAGACCATCGTCAATCGCGTCGCGAACCGCCGTATCGGCCGATCCCGCGCCTTCCGTCCCCATGTCGCGTTCCGCCGTGAAGCCCGCCATCAGGTCGTCCCGCGCCGCCAGCAGTGCCACGATCGTGCGCTGCGGCACAGATTCCTGTACCGTCTGCAAGTCCTCCGCGCCGGGATGCAGAAACAGGTGCACGTGCGCATCGATCAAGCCAGGCATCAGCGTGCGGTCTCCCAGATCAATCACTTCCGAACCCGCCGGACGCTTTACAGACGCTCCCACTTCCACGATTCGTTCGCCCTGCACCAACACTTCGCCCGGTCTCGTCACGCGTCCGCTCTTCACATCGAGCAGTCGCGCCGCGTGCAACACAATCGCATGCTGCGTCGCGGCCTGCGATTGCGTCTGCGCCGCGCAGGTCAGCCCCTGAACCGGCAATATCAACAATAGAGAGGATAGGAACAGGCCAAGCTTGTTCATGTTGTCAGTACGGGATGGTATCACTTCAGATTTGGAGAGGCCAGGGTTTGAAGGGAAACAACGTCCAGCCGTACAGCAGGGAGCTTATTAGCCAAAGAGGCGCTGCCGAATTACTTCGCCTTCGAAAAATCTTCCACCGCGTAAAGCTGGCCGCCGCGGTCCACAATTCCTACTCCAATCGAGTCCATATCCGAATCCAAAATGTTGGCGCGGTGATTCGCGGATTTCAAAAACTCTTCATGAATAGCCTCAACTCCCGGGCCCTGGGCCACGTTTTCCGCCAGCCATACAAAACGTGCGCCCATCTGGGTCACTCGCGAAGCCAGGCTGGGCTCCCCCGCAAACCCGTGTTCCACTGCGGCGTGTTGCGCCATCAAACCCGCGTGACGCCGCGCCGCCGCCGTCAAAGCTTCGTCCCACTTCAACTCCGGCAGTCCCTGGGCTCGGCGCGCCCGATTCACCGAAACAAACAGCTGCCGCTCCGCAACACTCGCACTGTTTTGCGCTTGCGCCGCCATCAGCGTGGAAAGCCCAACAACAATGATGGCAAACGCCGCCGCCCGGATAATGACTCGCATGTGGATCCCCTCGCAGAATCTTAACCCGAGGCCTCTCGTTTCCACTCGCGTCTCTGCCCTGCAACAGGTCACCAACGTAACCGTCGCACCGGCACTACCATGCTCACTTTGCCGGACCCTTCGGTTCTTCCGGAGGTGCCGGCGGCTTGGCAAACTTCGCGTCGTCCACCGGAACGTTCTGCTTCACCTCGCTTACCTGAATGGTGAATCGCCCACTCGGCCGCGCCAGGGTCCAGCGAAACGGAATCTTCACCCCGCCCGCTTCCCGGTAGTCGGCATAGTCAATCTGCGTCGGCATCCGCCCCAGCGCTGTCTCTCCGTATCGCACCAGCCGCACCAGCAGCCCAGACTGCTCATCAAAATAGAGTCGCAGCGGAGGCTTGCCCTCGCGCTGCCCAACGACCAGGTACGCCTCGCGGTCCCCCACCTTCTCCGTGCCTCGAACTTTCACCTCGCTGAACATTCCTTTCAGGTGCGCCGCAAAGTGAAGATCCGCGTCTATTGATGCCCCGTCGATCTCCGGCCCATGCATCTCGCGCACCGGATGCCCCGGAAGGCCCAACCACCCTTCATGCCCGTCGAAAGCCGTCACGCTGTCGCCATCGGGCGTGTGCGTGAATGACACCCTCTTGTCCGGATCCTTCGAGAAGATCTCGATCGCAACATTCCTGTCACCGAACGTGATCGTCCCCTTCATCATCCGGCTCGTAATCTTTTCGATCGCCACCGCTCCCCCCGCCGCTTGCAGATACTTGTCGATCAACTGATCCGCACCCGGTCCGCTTGCTTCTTTCGCTTCTCCGCCGTCTGGCTTCTTCGCCTCCTCCACTCCCGGCTTCGGCTCCTCCGTCATAATCGCAGGTGTCCCCACCGGATCGACGCTCCCACGGTGGCACGAATAACACGTCACTTCGCGGTGACCCTCGAAGTTCTCCTTATTAATGGCGAACATCATCTCCATCATCTTTCGCGCCGTCTGTTTCGTCTTCTTGTCGTCTTTCTCGAATGCACCCTCTACGTGGCAAAACCCGCACTCCACGCCCAACGACGCTGTAATGAACTGCATCGTCGGAATCAACTGATCCGCCGGAATCCCTTTCAGCGTCTGAATATTCTTATACTGCTCCTCCACCTTCTTCGGCCCGGCAGCGCTCGAAGCCGGCGCACCTCCACCGGACTGCGCCTGCACTCCGCTGATCTCGAGCCCACAAATCATGAAGATCGCCGCAATCCCAAGAAACAATGTCGGGACAGCCGCCCCCGGCTGTCCCATCGAGCGAAGCTCGATGGGTTTCTTTCCGTTCATTCTTTTCGCCTCAGTTTGGAGTCTGAAAAGTCTATCAAAGCTTCATCCCGCAAGAATCCGCACGGGCCGTCAAAGGTGGTTTTCCAATCGCCCGATGACCCGATCACCCAAATCGCTCAATTCTCCCCGCGCCGCACAAAAAACCGCCACTTGTCCATCCCCGCCGGCACCGCCACATCGAAAAAGCCCACCATCATTTCTTCCGACGTCTGGTCGCCCCACGTCACCGTCTTCTCGGGATCGGGATTATGCGGATTATTCTTCGAATTGTCATACCACGCCACTGCCCGCAGTCTCGTCCCGGCCTTCAACTCCCGTGGCTCTGCCAGCTTGTAACTCAACTGCCAGTGAAAGTGATAATTCACCCGCAACAGAGTTTCCACACTTCCGTCCTCATGCACAATGTCGTACTCAAACCGTTTCCCCCGCAAATGCATGTGCGGAAACAGACTCAGCAAAGTCGCGTCATTGGGCAGCGTCCCCTCCACTT
>Ga0302319_10012066_pt1 | contig 16328 bp, 15 predicted proteins | sample Bog_T0_2_FD_203319 | JGI IMG/M metagenome (GOLD analysis project Ga0302319, IMG submission 203319) | Peat permafrost microbial communities from Stordalen Mire near Abisko, Sweden - Bog_T0_2 | ecosystem: Environmental > Terrestrial > Soil > Wetlands > Peat | place: Sweden: Abisko, Stordalen Mire...
GTGCTCCGCGATCAGGCCGGAGTATTCGACCGGCATATCCCAGCCGCCGAAATCGACCATCTTGGCTTTGAGAGCGCGATGGGTTGAGTTTAGGGCCGTCTGCTTCAAAACTGGGGTGGTAGTCGCTGACGTCGTAGACATGAAATTACCTCAAATGCGTTCTTCAGGGGATCGGATTGGCGTTTAGCCATGGGTTCCGCTTCCTTTACCTTAGTTGAAGATATGGATTTCCGGAGCGCCCGGTCAAACTTCGCTATCATAGCCTGAGCTTTCCAACCGAACTCAAGCGGGGCGTTGCGGGGGAAACTGCAAACAGGGGGCAATTCTAGTGGGCGACAAAATTCGGGGCGCAATTGCCATACTCGTGGGAAGTTTCGCGCTCTACCAAAGCTATGTGCTTTACCAGGCCTACCGCAGGGATTGGCATTTGTGGCTTGAACTGACCGCAGGTTTCATCCTGATTGTGCTCGGGATATGGAGAATAAGGCGGAAGCCGGTGGACCCGACGGCAGAGCTCTTAAGGTAGTTGGGACACAAGAAACCTGCGCCGATGCCGAAATTCCTCTATAACGCGATTCAAGGACGCAGTCTTGAGCGGTTGGCTGCTCTCAGCGACGGCATTTTTGCTGTGGCCATGACCCTGCTGGTTCTGGATATTCACGTTCCATCGGCAGAGGCGATCCACTCCGAGGCAGAGCTTTGCCATGCCCTGACGGCCATGGCGCCTCAATGGATCGCTTATCTGATGAGTTTTCTCACGCTCGGGATTTTCTGGGCGGGCCAACAGACGCAACTGAATCATATCCGTGAAGGCAACAGGGACCTCTCGTGGATTCACCTCGGTTTTCTTTTCACAATCACGATGTTGCCGCTCTCGACCAGGCTGCTGGCGGAGTTCATCACCTATCGCACAGCTTTGCTGCTCTACTGGCTGAATATCCTGCTTCCTGGTGTCATGCTCTATTGGAGTTGGAAGTATGCGACGCGGAAAGAACTCATCAAGGACGAGACCACGGAAGAGGTACGGGGAGCGATCTGCCGGCGCGTTGTGATCGCCCAGAGCCTGTATGCGTTCGGAGCTTTGCTTTGCCTCATCAACAACTATGTGAGCATCGGATTCATTGTGCTGGTCCAGTTGAACTACGCGGTTGCGCCCCGCTTTAGCAAGAGACTCAGCTGACCTCCGTCAATGGGGAGGTCAGATGCATTCGAAGGCATCTTGATCAATCAACTGATGAATCTGCGGATTTCCATGCGCAACTTGGCACTGATTTCAGGGTTCTTGAGAATGTAGAAACTGCGGGGGTGTACTGCGCTGAGCGCCGCCCGGGTTATCCACGCGGAGGTAGAATCATGATGACAATTTCTTCCAGTTCTTTGGCTTTGCTGCTCTTGCATGGCTACCATTTCGGCCGTGGTCGTGGTGGCGCAGATGGTGTCCTGCTTCTCATTGGGCTTGGGTTTGCCGGACTACTGGTCTGGGCGATTCAGCGAAGCGGCAGATCGACTACTTGATTTGCCGGGGTCAAATCAGGACGACGTCAACAACATTTCCGAATCGGGATCGGGACGAAGAATCCACTATTTTCGGCCTGCGCGCCAGAAGGCACTCGCAGAGAGATAGCAAAAGACGCCGGTCAGTCCGGCGGAAGTCAGGAAGTGGAAGTGCTGGGGGCCGGCCGCATAGCTCAGGCGCATCCGCCATACATCTACGGCAAAGAACAAGGCAAAAAGGCCGAAGAAAAAACCTGTGACTTCGAGCCAGAGAATTCCTCCGACCCGCCCAAAGGGGCGTAAAAACCCGCCTACGCCGCGCCCGGCTGCTCGGGTCAGCTTGTGGGATGCTTTGCGGGCTTCCCGGACTTTTTCGGTGTAATTGGCCGTGTAGCCGGAGGATGGCATCTGGCCAGAGGGTGAAATTCCTACTGTTCCAGAGGGACTTGTCGAGTTTTGTTGGCGGGATTTTGCCTGCGCAGACTCCTCCGCACGTTGCTTTGCGATGCGTCCGGCGACGCGCACTCCGATGCCAAGTTTTTTTCCGAATTCGTTCGGGTTCATCTGCATCTGAAGTGTAGCAGTGCAATACGGGGACAGATTTCCCACATTTTGTGCCGCTTCCCAGTTGCCGTAGGCGCGAGTCAGAAGTAAGGTAGAAGAATCCTGGCCGTACCCGAGCTGGCGCTCCTTGTTCGCAGTTGGGCTTGAATTGGGGCGCAGTCCATGCAGGAGGGAAGAATGAACCCACGCTTGCGCGACCTGATCCAGCAGCTTGGAGAGGCCATCCACGAGTCGGTAATCGAGTCGGAACAAATAGCTGGAGTTGTGCAGAACATTCGTCGCCACGGCTTCGACGTTATGCTGATGCTCGAAGCGACCATCGGCCTCAACGATGTCACGAATGAGGCTGACCCGTCTTCTCAACAGGATGACCAGGAGAACGAGGGTGGTCCGTTCACCTCGCACGATGTGAATTTCCTCAAATCATTGCGCATCTCGGTTGAGGGTGAGGATTAGCGCGGAAAATTCGACTGGTTCTGGCGTAGCCATTCCATGGACTAAGATTCACCGGACGGTAGAATTCCGGGCGTTTCAGTTGTCCACATGTATCCTTTCGTTCCCCTCCTTCTCCTCGTTGCGCTGGATTTTCTCTTCCCAACTTTGACCCTTATTTACTGCCTGAATATTTGCCGTGAACATCTGTTATGTAGCTGTGGTATTCTCGCCCGTCTGGTAACCTCTTCTAATTTTTGGTTGCCAGAGAAGCCACCGTACCGCAAGGCGGAATGCGGTTTTGCGTTGAGGGATATAGCGGGAACGGTGGCGGGAATGGGAGATTTGGCACACAGATGAAAGATACCCTTGGAGTCTTGTTAGCAGGCGGTGCCGGCGAACGTCTTTTTCCCCTGACGCGTGACCGCGCCAAGCCCGCAGTGCCATTTGGCGGGCATTACCGCATCATCGACATCACTTTATCCAATTGCATCAATTCCGGGCTGCGCAAGGTTTACATCATGACGCAGTACAAAGCTTTGTCTCTCAACCGCCACATCCGCGAAGGTTGGACCGGAATTGTGGCGCAGGAATTGGGCGAGTTTTTCGAAATTATGCCACCGATGCAGCGAACCGGGGCCAACTGGTACATGGGCACAGCGGACGCCGTTTACCAGAATATCTATTCCATCGGGTCGGAGCAGCCTGAGTATGTCATCATCCTTTCCGGCGATCACATCTACAAAATGGACTACAGCCGGATGCTGGAACACCACAAGGAAACGAAGGCTGAGGTTACGCTCGCGACGTTGCCGATTGCTCCGGATGAAGTCTCGCGCTTTGGAGTCGTGGAAGTGGGTGCGAATGCGGAGATCCTGGGCTTTGAAGAGAAGCCTAAATCAACCTCTTTCCGGTCGCCCTTCAATCCCAATGCAGTGGATGCCTCCATGGGCATTTACATTTTCAATACCGAGACATTGCTGAAAGAATTAATCGCAGATGCGGAGGACCCGCACTCGAAACACGATTTTGGCCACAACATCCTGCCCAATCTTCTCGGCAAGAAAAAGATGGTGGCCTACAACTTCGTCGACGAGAACCGGCAGCAGGCGCTCTATTGGCGCGACGTGGGAACGCTCGATTCTTACTACGACGCCAATTTGGACCTCTGCTCGGTTTCGCCAACCTTCAACCTCTACGACAAACACTGGCCCATGCGAACTCGCGTGCGCCAGTATCCACCAGCCAAGTTCGTCTTTGGCGAACCGGGACGCACCGGAAAAGCAGTGAATTCGGTGATTACCGCCGGCGTGATTATCTCGGGTGCGGAGGTGATGAATTCGGTGCTTTCACAGGATGTGCGCGTTAATTCATACTCCGAGGTGGATTCGAGCATCATTTTCAGCCACGTCAACATTGGTCGGCATTGCCGCATTCGCAGAGCCATCATCGATCGCGATGTTCAGATTCCCGAGGGTACGGTGATCGGATACGACCCGGTTGAAGACAAACGGCGTTATTTCGTAACGCCATCCGGGCTGACGATTGTTACCAGGGACCGTTCGCTCTTTGAAAATCCAGTCGAACCGGAGTTTCAGGAGCGGTACTGACGCAGAGAAATGCCGCGCCCGAGCAGATTCAGAAGAGCGAATTGTTCGGGCGTGGACCCGATTTTGCTTTCGCATCCTAACTTAAAAGTCTGCATTTCCGCTCTGATCAAAGGCCTATATGGAAACCACCTATGGATATCCCAGAGGCCAGGTGGGACGTGCAACGAAGGCGGAAATTAAGTCACCAGCAAGCTGCAGATGGCGTGGTTACGCCGCTCGATGGAACGGCTGGATTTTGGGCCGAGGCTTCTGCGAGGCTTGCCACATATCGTAATCGGCCTGCAATTCGTACCAGATTTCTGCATGTGTTCCGAGCGCAGCGGAGAGGCGTAGGGACATGTCTGCGGAGATGCCCGCTTTGCCGTTCAAGACACGGGAAAGTGTAGCGCGGGAAACCTGCAAATGCTTTGCTGCCGTCGTTACGTCAATTTCACCCAGAAATTCCCGGAGCACTTTGCCTGGATGTGGTGGGTTATGCATGAGCATCGGGTTCTGTCTCCTAGTGATAATCCTGATAGTCGACGAGAGTCACATTCTCGCCCTCAAAGGCGAATGTCAAACGCCAGTTTCCATTCACCTTCACCGACCAATGGTGCTGCAGATCACCATGCAAAGGGTGCAATCCCCATCCCGGAGCATCCATATCACCTGGTATTTTGGACCGATTCAACTGAAAGAGCTGCACCGACAACTTGGCTGCGTGGGAGGGCTGAATGCCCGCTTTGCTCCCGGTCGTGAAGAATCTTTCGATGCCTGCATGCCGGAAGCTCTTGATCACTGTGTATAGTGGAGCGCGTCACGTTTCGGAAGTCAAGCGAAAAGCCCCAAAGTCCTTGCGGGCTTCTGTTTCCCGGTCAGTCACCCAAAATCGCTCTTTGAGTATTCCGCCATGGGATCACGGAACTAACCGCATCTCTCCTCCGTACAGCTACCTATGGGATGCGCAGGTACAATTAGTTGGTTCAACACCGGGATAGCGGTACCAGAGCGGAACGCGATCCGTTTGGGAAAGCGCCCGGCGGTTGTGCACCCGGAAGTTGCACCCGATGTTCGAAAGCAAATGCCATTGCGTTCGGATCCAGGATCGCCCGTTTCGCGCTACTTTGGCGCCGGCTCTACGCATATGACGGGACAGAGCGGGCTTGGACAAGGCGAGACAGGGCAGCTGGGAGTCAGGCGAGGCATGGAGGTAGGCGCACAGGTGGAACCCGACTGGTCGGAAGTCGTGCGCCGGTGCCTCTCCGGTGAATCGCCTGCCTGGACTGAACTGGTTCGGGCACACCATCGTCGCGTTTACGCTTTGTGCTATCGCTTCACGGGCTCGGGCACGGACGCCGAAGATCTGACCCAGGAAGTCTTCCTCAAGATCTATGCGAACCTGACGAGCTTCGACACGACGCGCGGTTCACTGCAGGTTTGGATCACAACGCTGACCCGCAACCTGCTCGTGGATCATTTCCGCCGCACAAAGAATCTCCGTGTCACGGGCTCACTCGACGAAGGCTGGGATGAAACCGGCGAACTCCGGCCGATCGACCGTCTCGAGTCCAGAGGTCCAACGCAACATGACCAGGCGACCCGCAGGGAACTCGAAAAAATGGTTCAAAATGCTCTCGCTCAGGTCTCGCCAGAGTTGCGAGAAGCTGTTATTCTTCGCGATCTGCAAGATATGGATTACAAGGAGATTGCCCAGGTGCTGGGCATTCCCGAAGGGACTGTAAAGTCCCGCATCAGCCGGGGTCGCGCGGAACTTGCGCGTCTCCTGGAACGTAACAAGAAGGAGGTGATGTAGTCATGGCGGAAAAGATCAACACGGGTTCCAGAGGCGACCGGGCCAACATACCGAATTCTCCGGCCTGCGGGCATTGGGAGACTCTGCTGGTGGACGCGATGGACGGGTTGCTGCGACCGGAGGATGAAGCTACTTTCTCCAGTCATATGGCCACATGTGCCTCCTGTACGGAGATGTTCGAGCAGGTTCGGCGAGGCCGGGAATGGCTGGAATTCCTGGCCCCTGAGCCAGAGGTTCCGGCCTACCTGCTGGACAGAATACTGGTTGAAACCGGGCATGGAAAGATGGATCCGGGCAAGCTGGTTGTGGCAGGCGGCCCAGGCGCCGGAATCAGTGTTTCAGGGAACGTGCTTACCATGACTCCGGCCTGGCAGCGGCCAGGTTTTGCGGCGAGTATGCGCCGCTTCGCCGAACCCCGATTGCTGATGACCGCAGCCATGGCATTCTTTTCGATTGCGCTCACTTTGAGTATGACGGGAGTGCGCTTCACAGGCATCAAGATGGCTGATTTGCGGCCGGCATCCGTTCGTTCCGCGCTTGAGAAGCGGATCATGACTGCTTCCACTCCCATTATTCGTTACTACGATCACCTTCGATTTGTGTACGAGGTTGAGTCCAGAATGCGCGAACTGCGCCGGTCGACAGAGACAGACCAGCAGAGCGAGCCGAAGGGTCAACAGCCCAGCTCACCGGCCGGGACTGGCGGCGAAGGCCAGACGCATCACAAGGACGGTGGCTCCAAGCTCAACCCTAATGATGCTCCACAGCAAACGGTAAACCCACCGGCTCCACTGTGGAGCGGAGATACATTGGAGGCGCGGCTCGATAATTCGACTGCGCTGCAACCTGGATTCAATGAATCATCCCCACTGACGATTTCGAAAAGCAAGGGCTATCCCACACACTCAGCGGTACCCGGTGAGGTCCAGACAGGTTTGAATGAACCTGAACGGATCGAGACTGGTTCAATCGAGACACGCGTGTTGGCAATGCCGGAACGGAGTACTTCATGCATTGCGTAAATCATCCCGGAACCGATGCTCAATCCTATTGCCAGCACTGCGGCAAGCCCCTCTGCTCGAACTGTGTACGCACGACGCCGAGCGGTGAAAAGTACTGCGACACCTGTTTTGCGACCGCAGGGGCCGCCAGCGTTCCGCCCGGCCAGATTCCAACGGGTCAGGTTCCACCCTTTTACATACCGCCGCGCGGTCCGAATCCATCCGCTGCGGCGGTACTGGGCCTTATTCCCGGCGTCGGCGCCATGTACAACGGCCAGCTCTTCAAAGGACTGATCCACGTTGTCATTTTCGCTGTCCTGGTTTCGATCACCGACCACTATGCGATCTTTGGAATCTTCATCGGTGCCTGGGTTCTGTACCAGTCGTTCGAGGCTTTCCATACCGCCAAGGCGCGCCGTGACGGCCAGCCGGTGCCGGACCCCTTCGGGCTGAATGAATTGGGGAGCTGGCTGAATATGGGATCATCAGGGCGCAGCACCACCGGTACGCCATCAGGAACCAATCCACCGGCTCCGTCTGCCACAGACTACGCTCAGACAGATCCGCCTCCTTACAGCGCTCCCTACACAAGTTCCTGGAGTGGATATGCGCCCGGAACCGGACCGATTCCACAGACACCGCCTTATTCCGAGCCATTCCGGGGGCCAGCCGCGGAGCCATACGGGGAGAACTATCCGCCTGGCGTGATCCCGCCGATTCCACCTGTCCCGCCATATAACTGGCGCCGCCGGGAGCCAATCTTTGCTTTCGTTCTCATCGGGCTGGGAATCATTTTCCTGTTGCAGAGTCTTGGATTCGTCACCCACCTGATGCACTACATCTGGCCGCTGATGTTGATTGGTCTGGGTGTCTGGCTGATCGTTCGTCGTGTTGGCTATACACAAGGAGGTCCCAAATGAGCCGATATTTCATAGTTTGCCGTCTGCGCTGGCCTGCGCTGCTTCTGTTGACTGGCGTGATTGCCTTGCTGGACCAGATGGACATACTCACCTGGGGCCGGGCCTGGCCGCTTTACCTGATCCTGCTGGGCGTTCTGGCCCTCGCTGAGCGCGCCGCGCTCGCCGCCGAACCTCCGCCCCCGCCTGGATTCCCTTACGCGCCAGGCTACGCTCAGGGATACGCTCCGGGTTATCCGCCGCAGGCAGCGGGATATCAAGCACCGTATCAGGGCCCGTATCAAGGCACGGCAACGGGTGCTTCGTCGGCCCAACCTGCTCCGCCGGCAACGACTGGAATTGTCCCGGTCCATACGGACCTTGAAATTGGAGCGAACGACCCTGGCCGCGAGCCTCGGAAAAGCTGGGAAGAGGAGGGACGATAATGGCGACACCACCACCCCCTGGAGGATATCCTCCAGGTTCGCAACAATCCGGACCTCCGCCCGGAGTACCACCTTACGGAGCGCCCTATGGCGGCGATCCGCGCAACTACTGGCGCTATCAGAAGGAACAAAACAAAGCTGCCTGGCGCGCCCAGCGAGATCTCTGGCGGGCGCAGAGGGATGCGCTCCGTGCCCAGAACCGGGCCATGCGCGTGCCTTCCGTGGCTGGACCGATCATTCTGATTGCAGTAGGAATCATCGCTCTTCTGCTGATCACCGGACGCGTGGATTCCGATCAGTTCTGGAACTGGTACGGCCATTGGTGGCCTCTGCTCTTGATCGGCATCGGCGTAGTGGCTCTGGCCGAGTGGGCGATCGATCTGCGCAGTGACCGGCCTCCGGCGCGCCGCTTTGGCGGCTATTTCGGAATCGTCGTCCTGCTGGTCATTCTAGGCATTTGCGCAGCCGGCTCGCACCGATTCTGGGGACCGCTTCGCGCGCAGTTCGGCGATGACAACGATGACTTCTTCAATGCCCTCGGAGAGCCGCAGCACGATCTCGATCAGGCTGTGCTTGATACCAAGGTCCCGGCCAACGCACAGATTGAGATTCAGAATCCGCGAGGAGATATCAGCATTTCAACGAGCGACAACTCCGATGTCTCGGTAGCAGCTCACCAGGTTGCATTTGCGAGCTCGGACGCGGCGGCCAAGAAGATATTCGATTCTCAGCAGGCCCACGTGACCGTCAGTGGCAATGCCGTGCTGGTCAAGGTGGACGCAAACTCCAGTGGCCGCACCAACCTCACCATTACGGTGCCTCGCACCGCTTCGGTCAACGTCAATGCTGGCCATGGAGGGCTCACCGTCGCAGGCTTGAACGGTAACGTCGATGCGGAAGTCCAGCATGGCGATATGGAGGCGACTGCGATTCAGGGACATGTCCACGCGAGGCTTTCGAATCACGGAGATTTTTCGGCTCACGATATTCAGGGAGATGTCACCGTTGAAGGCGACGGCGGCGACCTGACGATCTCGGACATTCACGGAAAGGTGACCCTGGAGGGCGACTATACCGGGGACACCCACGTCGAACGCGCCGACCAGACGGTACACTTCCACTCTTCGCGGACCGAACTGGATTTTGCGCGACTGCCGGGCGACATGTCGCTGAATGGCGACTCATTGCACGCTACCCAGGTCGTTGGACCAGTCCGGGTCATCTGCTCGCGGTCTAAGGATATTGAGATGAGCCAGGTATTTGGCGACACGCACATCGAAGATCATGATGCGCGAGTTGAACTCGATATGGCTGGATCATTTCCAGTGGAAGTAAAGAACAACAAGGGCGACGTGGAGGTTTCACTGCCTCCAGGCGCATCGGTTTCCGTGGACGCTCGGACCCACAACGGAGACATCGTTTCTGATTTTCCGCTGCAGATCAGCGGGGATGAAGACAAGACCATGACCGGTAATATCGGAAAAGGTGGACCGCGATTGGCGCTCTCGACCGAACACGCAGATTTGCGGTTGCGCAAGGGAGATGAAGCATCCGTGCTGACCTCTCCGCCTCCGCCAGCTGCGCCAAAGGTTCAAGCTGCTCCGAAGGCGCCGGCCGCACCTGCGGCGCCTCACTTGAAACCCTCCAAGGGTGAAACATCGACCCCTGTGGCACAGTAGCTGTCATCGCAAGCAACAGAGATTGGACGGAAAATGCCAGGGTCCTTCGCGAGAAGGACCCTGGCATTTCTCTTGATGCATTCAAGTGTTCTGGATCCGATTGAAGCAGTAGGTTAGGAGGCTTCCGCTGGCTCCAGTGCGAGCTTTTCGGTCACGATTGCTTCTGCCCGCGCCACTACTTCTTCCAATGTCATGTGTGTCGAATCCAATAGAACCGCGTCGTCTGCGGGCTTCAACGGAGAGTCCGCACGATTGCGGTCTCGCTCATCGCGCGCCCGCAATTCGCGAACCACTTCGTCTGGCTGGACCTCAGCAGCGGCGTCCGGGGCCATCTGGTCGTACCTGCGCAACCCTCGGACCTCGGGAGCAGCATCGAGAAATATCTTTACGTCAGCATGAGGAAATACAACCGTTCCTATATCACGGCCCTCCATGACGACCCCGCCAGCGGCTCCCAGTTCCTGTTGTAGACGAACCATCCATGCGCGAATCTGAGGGTGAACGCTCACCTGCGAAGCACCATCGGTCACGACAGGCTCGCGCAGCTGCCCAGTCACATTGGTGCCATCCAGGAAGACCAGATTCCCTGCCTCGGTTGGTTTCAAAGTGATATTGGTTTGGTGCGCGAGGGTTAGCAACGCCAAGGGATCCTGAAGTGAGATTTCAGAGGCAATCGCCTTCAGAGCAAAGGCGCGATACATAGCGCCTGTTTCCAGGTTCAGCAGGCCAAAATAGCGCGCGAGGTGGCGGGCTACTGTGCTTTTGCCGGCTCCCGCAGGCCCATCGATTGCGATGATGGGCCCACGGGGCTTGGAATTTTCGTAAGAGGAAGTTGAATTGGTCCCGGAGATCATTCGTTCAGAGGTCATCCGCGCCGTTTAGACTCCGCTGGTCGCGCCGATTTGGAATGTGACTTCGCTGACGATGACGCAGCACCCTTCGAAGTCACGCCCGCAGCGCGCACGGAAGTAGCCTTCGGAGCCTGCTTTGCCTGACCCGAGAAGCTATATCGCTTGGCTGCGCTGGTAGCCGGCTTCCGACCGTTGCTCTCGGAAGCAGAACGTTGCCCCGAGGCCGGACGCGACCCGGATCGCGCCGTTGTTCCGCTGCTTGAGTTCCTGGACGAACCATTCGAACCCGGCTTGAATCCAGAGACTGAGCGAGTCGATCCTCCTGATCCAGCCTTACCGGAAGTCCGGCTTCCGAGTCCGTTACCCGATCCAGACCCATTGCCAGTTCTTTTAGCCGCTCCGGAGGCCGAGTGCGCAGTTTTCGAACCCTTTTGAACCTTCCCGGGGCCGTCGACTGCCGGCCGTGCTGTCCAACTCGAATTTGCCCGCTTGGCGCCATTCGTCCCATTCGTCCCGTTCGCACGGTGAGCCCCATTCGATTTGACGCCGTCTCCAGCCACATGAGAAGACTTGCCGGCGTGGTTGCCGTTTCCATTGCTGAAGCTTCCGCCCCGTGCGGGTCGAGAAGGAGCAGCGCCACCAGCAGCGCTGCTTCGAGGCATGGGAGCGCGTCTGCGGTCACCGCTCGCGCCAGAACGGGAGTCACTTAAGCCGAGGCCTGTCCGGCTGCGTTCTCGCGGATGAGCTGCGCCTGCAGTTCTTGCCGCGCGTGGCCGTGGCGGAAGAGACTTTCCGGAACCGGAAAGCTTGCCTGTTGATTTGGCCTTCTCACCGTGGTGAGGAACCGGCGTTGGTTGGGACTTCGATTCACTGACTGGTTCTGCATGACCCTTTGTGGATCCATTGCTGTTTCCATTGCTGGATCCATTGCCGTTTCCGTGGCCCGACTGATGTTGCACCGAGGGCACGAAGGGCTCCGGATTGCGAGGTGCTGGGGCAACGCTTGCCGCGATCGCGGGCTGTAAGTTTTCCTCAACCGGAACGGCCACCTGTTCGTGCCCAACAGCGTGTACTTCTTCGTCGTGATCGTGCCCGTGGCCAAGGTAAGAAGCAAGGTACGCGGAGCCGCGGAATGAAGACAAAGACGAATTGATCTGGTAGCTCGGCACCGCCGGGAATTCTGGAAGCGTGCCCGCTACGTAGAACATTGGCGAATGGCCCATGGTCGTGGTGTGCACCTGACGCGTGGCAGCCAGTCCTCGGACGACTTCGCGGATCTTGCTGCGCGAAGTCAGGGGCGACAGGAACATTTCGACGTCTTCCATCGACGCCGCGATAACGGCTTGGAGATAGATGGATGCCAGAACGGAAATTGCCGTGACCTGTGAGGTTGAAGCACCTTCAGCGATCGCTTTCTGAAAGCGCTGGCGCAGTGGCTGCCAGAGCGCTGGTGAACCGACCTCGGGTACGACGGGAATAATGCGCAACTGCTTCCAGAGCTCATGAAGGGCGCGCAGCACTGCTGCTTCGGTGACTTCCCGACCCAGGGCGTCTCGGATCTGCGTTGCGGTCATGTTGGCAGAGTCGAGTTGCTTGGCCGCCTGAACGGCAAGCTGAGAAACCTGCCTGGAGCCAGTCAATTGTGGCGAACGGCGCCAGTCGCGATCCCCTCGCAGGGCATAAATATAAGGCAACACCCATCCGGCGACCACATAATCCGGCTGATCTCCGGGCTGCCCGGCCAGATTCAGACGGACTGCGACCCCATCGGCCTCCAGACGGACCAACAGGGTCTCGGCTGCCGAAATCAGTTCCAAGGTAGGTTCATTGGTTCGCTGGCCTGCGACGGCCTCTACAAAGGTAGGGGTTGCTGTAGGACCGCTCAATACTGACTGGACTGACTGGCCAGCCTGCGCGGAACGAGGCAGGAAAATACAAAGTCCCGTCTCCTCGATCCAGGTACGGACATCCTCAATCGTGATTGCCCCGTGTCCGTTTTGGCGCATCCGTTCGGCGCGCGCTGCTTCCAACTGCTCTGCTGTCAAAGAAAAACCTCATTTCCAGGCTGAATCGTAAACGCCGTAAACCACTCCACCCAGATCCCGGTGAAATCAGTTCTCCGTTAGGGGCCGGAGAAAAGCCGGGCATGGATGAGGCAGACAACGCAGACGATCTGGCGTACTTGCCGGGCAATTTCTCTCCCTTGGGAGTAGAAGTGCCACCCTTCAGCGAATTAGATTCTCTGAAAGGCCCGCTGGATCTCCTTCCAAGAATACCTCAAAGCTATTGGACGTCCATGGGGACAACTGGTAGGAAATTTAGTTTTTGATAATTCTTTTAGTAACCAATCCATTTTTTGGGATTCCAGAGGGGTGTTCACCTTGATCGCCGAGTGGCAGGCAATGGAGGCCGCAATCCGTCCACGCAGCGTTTCCAGATCCTGCCTTCGGGCGGAATTTGTTTCGGAACCTCCTGTCTGCTCAATCACTTCCGTCAGCATTCGCTCCAGTTCGCGACCCTCCAGACCCACCGGCGCAGCCTTCACGGCGAGGGTTCTGGGGCCGAAAGGCTCGGCTTCAAAGCCATTTTTCTCCAATTCGTCGGCAATATCGGCAAAAACTGCCATTTGCCACGGTTGAAGGTCCACCAGCAGGGGCATCAGGAGTCGCTGACGCTGGATCCCCTCGATATCCCTGCTGGCGAGGATTTTTTCAAAGAGCACGCGCTCATGTGCAACGTGCTGGTCGATGATCCAAAGCCCGTCGTCATTGACGGCCAGAATGAACGAATCCCGGAGCTGTCCAAGCGGACGAAGGGACCCCAGACTGTTCAGATTTGCCTGCTCCCGCCGCACCTCTACCTGAGCCGTCATCGTGGCTGTGTTCGCGATATCTTGCGCCTGTTCCTCCGCCAGAGTGTCTGCGCCGCAGGAGGAGATCGGATTGGCCACTGCCGGGCTGAACAGGGCTGTCGCCGCCTCAGCCCAGTTTTCGAGAGTGGACTCGGGCCCGAACTGGCCTGGGTGAGGTTCAAATGCCAGCGTTCCCGGCTGGGGAGTCAAACTTGGCGGGGTCAGACGGAAGGTCGAATCCGGACTCACGCCATCTGCGCCGGGCTCCCCGGGTGGAATCGGGGCGTCTTCGGAAGGTTTTGGCAGGTGCTCAACAGGCGACGGCATCAGGGTCGGGGAGGCGAGAGGAGCCGCGTCCAGTGCCGCAAGGAATCCAGCCGCCGGGCGCGAACTGATGAGGGCGGCACGAAGGCTGTCGCGTACAAAATCATGGATCCGGTTCTGTTGGCGGAAACGGACCTCAGTTTTGGCCGGATGCACGTTGACGTCAACTTCTTCAGACGGCATCTCCAGAAAAAGCAGGACCACCGGGAACGAAGTCGGAGGAATGATGTTGCGGTAAGCCTCGCTGATGGCGTGCATCAGCAGCCTGTCTCGAATAAGCCGCTTATTCACAAATATATAGATGGAATTGCGGTTAAGCTTTTGCAGCTCAGGTTTGGAATAGAAGCCGCTCAGGCGCAGGACTCCCAACTCACGCACAGGCTCGTTTGGATCCCGTTTCCATGGCGGCGGTTCCGGCAACCCGCCATGTTCGAGCGGAGCTTCGGCAGCGACAGGAAGCAGTTGTCCTAGAGTTTCCGCGCCAAATATCTGATAGATCCGCTCAGCTGACCTGGCAACCGGCGGCGCCTGGAGCAAAGTGTGCGTTGCTGAAAGCATTTCGAAGTGCTTTTCAGGATGCACCAAAGCATAGTGCGTGACGAGCGCTGTCACGTGCGAAAGCTCGGTCGATTCGGCGCGCAGGAATTTGCGTCGCGCCGGGGTGTTGAAAAATAGGTCCTGGACCGTGATCGAAGTCCCCGCTGGGAGGGCGGCATCTTCAACGCGAAGGATTTTACCGCCGGCGATTTCGATCCGAGATCCTGAAGAGCTTTCTGGCTCGCAAGTTTCTAATAGTAAACGAGATACAGAAGCGATCGACGGCAGTGCCTCGCCGCGAAAACCAAGGGTCGCAATGGAAAGCAGGTCGTCGGCCGTCCGCAGCTTGGAGGTAGCGTGCCGCTCGAAAGCCAGCAGCGCGTCATCGCGGTTCATTCCGTGGCCGTTGTCAGTGATGCGAATGAGTTTGCGTCCGCCCGCTTCGACCTCTACCCGGATCCGCGTGGCGCCCGCGTCGAGCGAATTCTCGAGCAGCTCTTTTACCACGGAAGCCGGCCGGTCTACGACTTCGCCGGCGGCGATCTGGTTGGCCACCTGGTCTGGAAGAACTCGAATGCGCCCCATAGTTCTTCAGAGTATCGCAGGGCGCCTTGCAGCCTGTGGAATTGGCGGCAAGGCACAGTTCGTCGTAGGCCTTACCTGATATTCGCTCGACAAAAACTCTTTCTTCTCTCATTCAGTGCAATCAGGCTTAGAAATGAAAGAACTTTTCGCGGAGTGCGTCTTCGTAGGCCTGCTTGGCCTCCTTGGCTTTTTCGCGGGCATCCTCTTCGGCTTCGTCGGCTTCCTCCCAGGCGTCGACATCGGCAACGGAATGATCGGCGACAGAAGCCAGCGCTTCTTCCCTGCGGATCGCTTCGACCCAGTTGTCCACCGCTGCTTTGTAGTTGGCTTGCATTTCGTCCAGTTCAGAGATTTCTACGGCCATAAACTCGCTCAACCCTCCAGCGAGTGAGTCTAGGCCGGAAATGTGAAGGGAAGATGTATTCCGTCCCTGAGACTCGTTTTGATTTCTGAGAGTCTCAGGGATTCTCTTTTCGAGGGAAAGACTTTTTCCCCGCTTTCCAGGCTAAGGCTTGGTTGCAAGAATGAGCGGGGATGGCCCCGGGGCTTCGAGGGTGCGGATGTCGATGAATCCTGCTTCCGCCAACCAGCCGGCGATCTCTTCGAAGGAGTAGGTGTCGCCGGTGTCCGTGTTGACGAGCATGTTCACGGCGAAGAACAATCCCTGGATCGGACCGGTCCTCTCCGGATTGACGAGGAATTCGGCGATGGCGATCGTTCCTCCGGGGACCAGGGCTGCAAAGGTTTTTGCGATCAGCGCGCGACTGCGCTCGCGTCCTTCGCTGTGGAGAATGTGGCCCAGCGTGGCCAGGTTGTGGCCGCTCCCAAAGTCGGCGTCATGCAGGTCGCCCTCAACGTAGGAGAAGCGATCGGAGAGGCCAAATCTCGCGACGGTCTTGCGCGTTACCGGCAGGACTCCGGGCCAGTCGACTGCGGTTACCTGAACATCTTCGGAACTTTGCGCCTGGGCGATGCCCCAGACTCCGGAACCCGCTGCGAGGTCAAGTACCCGCCACGGTTGGCCGTTGGCGCCGAAGTGGCGGGCGAGCGCCTGTGCTGAAGGGAAGCTCAAGGGAAAAATATCGTTTACGAAGTCGTGAAAGAAGCTGCTGCCTGATTCCTCCTGGTTGACGGCTGCGACAGGAAGGCCTGAGGCTACGACCTCGTTGAGGTTGAGCCAGCGGGGGATCAGGTGTTCGCTGCAGTGCCGGATCATTCCACCTTGAAAGCCGGGCTTGGTGCTGACGAGAAATGCCGCGCTCTCCG
>Ga0302319_10012067_pt1 | contig 16328 bp, 16 predicted proteins | sample Bog_T0_2_FD_203319 | JGI IMG/M metagenome (GOLD analysis project Ga0302319, IMG submission 203319) | Peat permafrost microbial communities from Stordalen Mire near Abisko, Sweden - Bog_T0_2 | ecosystem: Environmental > Terrestrial > Soil > Wetlands > Peat | place: Sweden: Abisko, Stordalen Mire...
CGCAGCACGGGGCGCGGGTCAATCAGTTCGAGCGCGCGCTACGCGGCCGCAATCGCTTGCTGGAGGAGGGTGCGCGCAACGTCACCTGGCTCGACGCGCTGGAGCGCGAGGCCGCCGAGCTCGGCGTCGCCATCGCGGCGGCGCGCGTCGAATGCGTCACAAGGCTGCGCGCGACGATCGCGGCCGGGCGCGACGACGAATCGCCGTTTCCCTGGGCCGACATCTCGCTCCAGGGCGAAGTCGAAACGCTCGCGAGCGAAAACCCGGCGCTTCGGGCCGAGGACCTCTATCGCGCGCGGCTTCGCGACAATCGCGGCCGCGACGGCGCGGCGGGGCGCGCGCTGATCGGGCCGCATGTCGCCGATCTGCTGGCGTTTCATGGGCCGAAGGGCGCGCCGGCCGCGCAATCCTCGACCGGCGAACAGAAGGCGCTGCTGGTCGGCCTCGTGCTCGCGCACGCGCGGCTCGTCGCCGACATGTCGGGCATCGCGCCGCTGGCTTTGCTCGATGAAGTCGCCGCGCATTTCGACCCGCGCCGTCGCGCCGCGCTGTTCGACGCATTGGAGAAGATCGGCGGTCAAGTGTTCATCACGGGCGCCGATCCCGCCGCCTTCGCCGCCCTGCGCGCGAGCTTGCACGAGGTGACGCCGGGCCACGTCGCGTCGGGCTGATCAGGCGTGGCCGGCCTCGGCGGACAGAGTGGCTGAGCTGGCGCCCAGCAGCGCGAGCGCGCGATCGTATTTGGCCGAGAAATCCGTATCGAAGATCAGCCCCGCGTCGACGGGACCGACGAGCCAGCTGTTGTTGACGATCTCGCTTTCCAACTGCCCGGACGCCCAGCCCGCGCAGCCCAGGGCCAGCACCGCGCGACTCGGTCCACCGCCCTGCGCGATCGCGCGCAATATATCGAGCGTCGCGGTGAGGCAGACTCCCTCGGCGATCTTCACGGTGGAATCGCCGGCGGCGTAATCGCTGGTGTGCAGCACGAAGCCGCGGCCTGTGTCGACCGGGCCGCCGCGCACCACGCGAATCTGCTCGACGCTCGGCGGTAGTCGAATCGCGTCGTCCTTGCCGACGATTTCGAGCTGCACCAGTAGCTTGGCGAATTCGACATCCGAAGCGCGATGATTGATGACGATGCCCATCGCGCCATCCTCGCGATGCGCGCACATGTAGACGACGGAGCGCGCGAACGGCCCCTCGCGCAAGCCGGGCATCGCGATCAGAATCTGACCTTCGAAACTTTGTGAAAGCGGGGGGCCGGCGGGTCTGCGCATGGAGCCATGCTAAACCGGTCTCGCGCCGTGTCAAAACGAAATCCGGCGCCGGCGCGAAACGCACGCCTCGCGAATTCGTGGCGTGCCTGACGGGCTTTCGCGGGCTAGGATGCGGCATGATCTCGAAACCGGCCTTCCTGGCGCTCGCGCTTCTCCTCTCCACCGCCGCCACGGCGGCGGAGCCTTTCGCGTCCGATTGGGCGCCCTCGCTGAAGTCACAGGCGCGTCTCATCGGCGACGGGACGGGGCAGGCGGGGTTCGAGGTGCGGCTTTCGCCCGGCGCCATCACCTATTGGCGCGATCCGGGCGAGGCGGGCGTGCCGCCGACGTTCGATTTCACCGGCTCCGTCAATCTGGCGAAGGCGGAGGTGCTGTTCCCCGCCCCCGAGCGCATAGCCGAATCCGACGGAAGCGAGGCGTTCGGCTACGAGCGGGAGGTGACGTTTCCCATCCATGTCGAGGCCGCCGATTCCTCGCGCCCGGTGAAACTGGTCATGAACGCGAACTACGCGGTGTGCGAGAAAATCTGCCTGCCCGCGCGCGCCGCGTTGAGCCTGGACCTCGCCAGCGGCGCCACGCCTTTCGCGGCCGAGTTCGCGGCGGCGCGGGCGCAAATTCCCATCGCCAAGGACGCCGGCGCGCTGGGGATCGCGGTGACCGCGCTTGACGCCAAGACTTGGCGCCTCTGCCTGCCCGCGTCGGCCGGCGCGCGCGATCTCTTCGTCGAACCGCCCGCGGGCTGGTGGCTGACCGCCAAGCCGGAGAGCGATTGTTTCGCGCTCGAGCTGCGTGAGGCCCCGACGGCAGCCAAATTCCCCGCCGACGTCAGGGCGACGATCGTCGGCGCGGTGGGCGCGACGGAGACGATGCTGAAATTGGCGCCGAAGATGTAGCTTCTCGCGCTCGCGTTGGCGTCCCGAGGCGAAGCCAGCTATCTTCGCGCGGCATGCCCTCGCCGCTCCGACTCATTCTCTGGATCACGCTGACCAGCATGGCGCTGGGCGCGTGTTTCGCCTTGTTTGAATATCACCCGTCCGGGCGCGCCGAACTCATCGCCACGGCGCTGCATGGCGCGATGATCGGCGGTCTCACCGCAGGCGCCCTTTCGACCACCGAGTTCTCGGTGATGCGGCGCGGCAACGGGGCTTATGTGCGCCGCTTGCCCTTTCTCCTCTATTTCGGGCTGCGCTCGGTTTTCTATCTCGGCGTCATCCTGGCGATCCAATACGCGATCAACCGGCTGCTGCCGACGACCGAGGGACAGGTCGCGGCGGTCACCCGGGTCGATATCGCGTTTTCGCTGGCGCTGAGCCTCGCCTTCAATCTGCTGATCAGCGTCAACGACCTGCTCGGTCCCGGCGTGCTGTTCGCGTTCGCGGCGGGGCGCTATCACCGCCCGCGGGTCGAAAACCGCGCGCTGCTGTTCATCGACATGCGCGGCTCGACCGGCATCGCCGAGCGTCTGGGCGAGATACGCTTTCTCGACTTCCTCAATCTCTTCATGGCCGACGTGTCGATCGCGATCGCCGAGGCGGGCGGCGAGATCCACAAATATGTCGGCGACGAAGTCATCGCGACCTGGAAGCTGACGCCGGGCAAGGACGCCCGCGTCGTCGAGGCTTGCTTTTCCGCGCTCGACCGGCTCGGCGCCAACCGCGCCATATACGAGCGCGACTTCGGCGAGCGGGCCGACTTTCGCGCCGGCCTGCACGCGGGTCCCGTGGTCGTCGGCGAACTCGGCTATTTCAAGAAAGAGATTGCGCTGATCGGCGACACCATGAACACCGCCGCGCGCATCGAAGAGGCTTGTCGCGAGGGTGACCATCGTGTGCTCGCCTCGGGCGCCTTGCTCGCGCAACTCGCCGGCCTGCCCCCCGGCGTCGCCTCGCTCGCGATCGGGCCGCTGAAGCTCCGCGGCAAGGAGCGATCGGTGGATGTGTTCGCCATGGAGAAAAGGCCGCGCGATCTCAAGCTCGACCGTGATCCGGGCCGGGCGCGGTCGGCCGCGCCCGTCTCCAGCTTCGATGCGGCCGAGGCGACGAAACATTGAACTTGATCCGCGGCGGCTCCGTCAGCAAGCGATCAACCTTTTCCGCGAGCATTTCGTCGGCGTGGGTCACGCGTTCGCGCGCGTGTAGCAGCTCCAACCACGAATCGATCGCGAAAGTCTCGATGAACAGTTCTTCGTCGCCGATGTTCTCGTAAAGACCCCAGGCGTAGGCGCCGTCGCGGCGTCGCGCGTGACCCAATTCATCGACGATGGCGAGGAACTCGGCGCGGTTCCCGACAGGGACGCGATATTCGAGCAGAGCCAACACCGGTCCCCGATTGTTCTCGAATTGTCGCGTCGGTACGGGCGCGCGCCAATGCAGGGGAGGCGAGAAGTCCGCCTCGTCGCTGGTCTGAAGCTTCCAGCTCCAGCTCAGGGGGATGCCGATGAGAACGCAGGCCGCCGACACGAAATAGGCGGTCGGCAGGCCCTGCAGCGCCGAGAGCTTTCCCCACAGCGCGCTGCCGACCGTCGTCGCGCCGAAGATGAATGTCAGGAACACCGCGAGACCCCGGCCGCGCGCCCAATCGGGCAGCGCCACCGTCGCCGAGACGTAGAGTTTCGTCAGCACCACGGTCCAGGCGGCCCCCGCGAGCAGACACGCGCAAATCGCGGTGACGGGCTCATGCGAGAACCCGAACAGGACGAGCGCGAACGCGGCGCCGACCGACCCCGCCGCGACGAGGCGGTCGGGTCCGAGTTCCTCTTTCGCCCATTTCAGCACGAAAGAGCCCAGCACGGCCCCGATGCCGATCGCGCCGAGCAATATGCCGTAGAGTTGCGGCCCCTGGACCATTTGATTGCGCGCGACGAGCGGCAGCAGCGCCAGATAAGAGCAGGCGAACGGAAAGAACGCGACGACGCGCACCAACGTCGCGCGCAGCAGGACATTGTTCGCGGAATGGCGAATACCCGCGCGCACCGCGTTGACCAACCGCTCCGCCGGCAGGCTCTCTCCGCTCTTGCGCGGCGCCCGCCACCAGATGAGCGCCGCGATGACGCCGACGTTGCTGAGCGCGAAGACCCAGAACGGCAGAGCGATCCCGAACGCCGCGATCGCCAGCCCGCCGAGGGCGGGTCCGACCGCTCGCCCCAGATTGAAGCCGACGCTGTTGGCGGAGGTCGCGCTGTCGAGATCCTCCTTGGCGACCAGCAACGGGACGGTTGAGCCCCAGGCGGGCGAGGTGAGCGCGCCGCCGACGCCGAGCAAAAACGTCGCCCCCAGCAGCAGCGCCGACGAGGCGAGACCGAGCGAGACCAGCAACGCGAAGACCGCCGACACGGCCAGAATGGCGATCTCGACCACGATCAGCAACCGCCGCGAATCGATGACGTCCGCCAGCGCGCCGGCCGGCAGCGTGAACAGGAACAGCGGCAGACTGACGGCCACCTGAACCAGAGACACCGCGATCGGATCGGCGTTCAGGCTGGTGATCAACCAGCCGGACGCGGTGTCGAACATGGCGGTGCCGACGTTCGAGACCAGACTCGCGGTCCAAATGACCGTGAACGCGATATGGCCGAACGCGCCCCAGCGCGAGCCCGGAGCATTTGTCGGCGCAGCGGCGGGTTCGGCGGTCAAGTCTGTTTCTCCAGGGCGCGGCGATGGCCCTCATATACCGCGGTCTCGAACGCCGAGAAGCCGTTCAGCGAGGTCGGGTCCATGAACGGAAAGATCTGCGTCGCCCAGAACCCGGTGATGCCGTTCCGGCGATCGATCCAATAGTAGAGATTTCCCAGCCCCGCCCAGGCGAGCGAGCCGGCGGGGCGGCCCGTCGGCGCGTCCTCGTCGTTGATCATGAACGACACGCCCCAGGATTTGCTCTGGCCGGGGAAGAAATCGACCGGGTTCGAAAGCCGAGGGTCCACGCTCGGCAGCGGCCGGACCTTCAAACCGCCGAGTCCGTCGCGCGCGGCCATCGCGATCGTCTCCGGCTTCAGCACGCGCGCGGTTTCGCCCGCGCCGTCGTTGAGCCACATCCGGAGAAAGCGCGTGTAGTCGGGCACGGTCCCATGCATGCCACCGCCGCCGGTGACGATTTCGGGGTTTTCGCGGAGTGGGCTGTCGAACGGCGTGGCGGCGCCGCTCGGCTCGCGTTGATGCATCGAGGCGCGCCGCGCGATCATCGAAGCGGTCGGCGCGTGGCGCGTGTCTTTCATGCCCAAGGGCGCCAGCACCCGCTCATCCAGGATCGCGTCCAGCCGCTCGCCGAGGATCGACTCCATCACCATGCCGCACCAATCGAGGCCGAGGCCGTACTCCCAGCGCTCGCCGGGCTCGAACAGCAGGGGAGCCATGAAGCCGCGCCGGGTCGCGCCGCGATGGCTCGGCTGGCCGTGCTCGTCGATCAGGCGCTTGGCGGTCGCGTTGGCGAAATCATAGCCGAAGCCGGCAGTGTGCAGCAGCAGCATGCGCGTGGTGATGGCGCGCCTGGGCGGGCGCAGCCTCAAGCCGCCCGCCGCGTCGAAGCCTTCCAGCACTTGCAGCGCCGCGATATCGGGCGCGTAATTTTTCGCCGGCGCGTCGAGATCGAGCCGGCCCTGCTCGACGAGTTGCAGCGCGGCCGTCGCCGTGATCGCCTTTGTGCAGGAGAAAAGCGCGAAAACGGTATCGCGCGTCATCGGCGCGGGTTCGCCGAGCCGCCGAACCCCCGCCGCGCCCTCGTAGACATCGCCCTCGCGATTCGTGACAATGGCGACGACGCCGGGGACGCCCGGATTGGCTTGTGCCACGCCTTGCAAAAGGGCGTCGGCGACCGATCTAAACTCGGCGTCCATGGCGTGTTATCCCTTCCTGACCGGCATGCTAGATAGACCGCGTTTTTCACAAAAAGGACAGCTCATGACCATCAAAGTCGGCGACAAACTTCCCCATGCGACTGTGCGATTGGTGACGGCGGACGGTCCCAAGCCCGTGACGACGGAAGAATTCTTCGGCGGCCGCAAGGTCGTCTTGTTCGGCCTGCCCGGCGCCTTCACGCCGACCTGCCACAAGAACCATCTCCCCGGCTTCCTCGCCGATGAAGCCGCGTTCAAGGCCAAGGGCGTCGCCGAGATCGCGATGACCTCGGTCAATGATTCGTTCGTGCTGTCGGCGTGGTCGAAGGCGACGGGATCTGACGGACATATCGCGTTCCTGTCGGACGGCAACGCGGAATTCGCCAAGGCGCTGGGTCTCGAATTCGACGCCTCGATGGGCGGCCTCGGGCTGCGCTCCAAGCGCTATTCGATGCTGGTGGACGACGGCGTCGTCAAGACGCTCAATGTCGAGGAATCTCCCGGCAAGGCGGACCTCTCCGGCGCGCCGCATCTGCTCGCTCAAATCTGAGAGCGAAACGGCAAATCATCAACTCATGAATAAAGGCCCTCCGCCGAAAGGCGAGAGGGCCTGAAAATTTGACTAGGCTAGAGGCGTTGGCCGCGTGGGGCTCGTCAGCGCCACTGGCGCCAGTGATGCCAGTCCCAGTAATGCCAATGATGCCAATGATGAGAGCCCCAGATTCGAGGCGTCACCATCAAGTCGTCTGGTGTGTGAACCCAAAATGAATGAAATGGGGCGCGCCTCTCGAGCGACGATACAAATGAATAAACGCCGCGCTCAATCGTCAAGCTTCGCCCTTCTGCGGCCGCGCGAGCAAGCCGACGACGGCGGCGCGGGAGTCGATTTTGCTTTGCAGCAACGCTTCGACCGTCGCCGCGATCGGCATGTCGATTCCGCGCGCGCGGGCGAGACTCATCAGCGCCGCCGCCGTCGTCGCCCCTTCCGCGAGCTTGCCGCCGCCGGCCTCCGCGACGGACTTGCCCCGCCCGAGCGCGAGCCCGAACGCGAAGTTGCGCGATTGCGCGGACGAGCAGGTCAACACGAGGTCGCCGAGACCCGACAGGCCCATCAGCGTGTGCGGTCGGGCGCCGAACGCTTCAGCGAATCGCCTGAGTTCCGCGAAGCCGCGCGCGACCAGCGCCGCGCTGGCGCTTGGGCCGAGCTCCAGGCCCGCCGCGACGCCGCAGGCGATGGCGAGCACGTTCTTGGCCGCGCCGCCGATCTCGACGCCGCGCAAGTCGGTCGAATGATAAAGCCGCAGATTCGGCCCTTTCAGCGCCGCGCAGAGCGCGACCGAGAGACCCTCGTCCAAGGCCGCGAGCGTGACCGCCGTCGGCAGGCCGGCAGCGACGTCGATGGCGAAACTCGGACCCGATAGCGCCGCGAGCGGCCAATGCGCCGCCGCCTGCCCGACGACTTCGCTCATGAACAGGTTCGATTTCAACTCGATGCCCTTGGCGCAGATCACCAGAGGACGGGGGCTCGGCAGCGCCGCGACGAGTCGCGCCGCCATCTCGCGCGTCGCCTGTGCGGGCGTGGCGAGCAGGATCGCGTCGCTGTTCCCCAGCGCCGCGAGATCGGCGCTCGCGATGACGCCGTCGGCCAGAGCGAAGCCGGGCAGGCGCGCGCCGCGTCGACCGCGTTGCAGCTCCGCCGTCGCCGCGGCGTCGCGGCCCCAGATCGCGACGTTGCGCCCGGCGCTCGCCGCCGCGTTGGCGAGCGCGATGCCCCAGGCGCCGGCGCCCGCGACGCCGATATGTTGAAAGGTCCTCAAGACCCACCCTTCCGTTTCGTCGAACGCGTCCTATCGCCTTCTAGCCAAAGGCGGCGCAAGAGCCTAACTAGGGGCGGGTCAGGAATGAAGCGCTTTGACCGTCTGCGAGCGACAGCGAAGCCATCCAGTGGGGGCTTGGCGCCCCGGCCTCGCCTGGATCGCTTCGCTGTCTCTCGTCATGACGGAGGCGACTAGGAGAAGACGATGCAAAATCTCGACGTTTCGACGATCGTTTTCGCCGTCGTCGCCATATTCGTGATTTTCAAGCTGCGCTCCGTACTCGGCACGCGCACGGGGACCGAGCGCCGGCCGATGGATCCGCCGCGTCCGCTGGGGCCCGCGGCGCCCAACGTCGTCGCTTTCAATCCGGGCCCGCGCTCCGCGCCGCCGCCGTCGGATCGCTGGAAGGGAATCGCGGAAGCGGGCTCGCCGATCGCCGCCGGGCTCGACGCGATCGCCCTGCGTGAGACGGGTTTCGACGCGGGGCCATTCGTCGCGGGCGCGCGCTCGGCCTACGAGATGATCGTCGGGGCCTTCGCTGCGGGCGATCTCACGACGTTGCGGCGCTTGCTCGCCCCCGACGTGCTCGCCAATTTCGCCAAGGCGATCGAGGCGCGCGAGGCGGCCGGCGAAAAGATGACCACCACCCTGGTGTCGATCGACGCGGCCGACATCGTCGATGCGCGGGTGATAAACGGCGTCGCCTCGATCGCGGTGAAATTCGCGGCCAAGCTCGCGTCCTCGACGGTCGACCGCGCGGGCGCCGTGGTCGACGGATCGACCACCTCGGTCGGCGATCACCTGGATATCTGGACCTTCGCGCGGACCCTAGGCGCGCGCGATCCCAACTGGCTGCTGGCGGCGACCGAAACCGTGCACTGACGGCACGCGCATGAGCGCGATCGACCTCGGGCCCGCGTCTTTCGACTCGTTGGCGGGTTTTGAAGCCGACGACGCGCTCGCCGCTTTCCAAACCTTCCGCGTCACCGCGCGCGCGATCCTTGAGAACGCCGCGCCGCTGCGCGCGGCGCTGCCGAGCGCGGAGGGCCTGCACGAAGCCGCGCGCGCGGCTCTGGCGCAAGAGCCGTCCGACGCCGCGGCCGCGCGACGGTTCTTCACGACCCATTTCCACCCTTTCACGATCGGTCGCGGCTTCCTCACAGGTTATTACGAGCCTTGCGTGCGGGGCTCGCTCGCTCCCACCGCCGACTTCACCGCGCCGATCCTCGCGCGACCCGACGATCTCGTCAGCTTCGCGGCGGGGGAGGGGCCGGAGGAGTTCGATCCCGCGCTCGCGGGCGCCCAACACTTGAGCGACGGCGGCCTCGCGCCCTATCCCGATCGCGCCGCGATCGAGGCGGCGAGCGCCAATCCGCTGCTCTGGCTCGCCGATCCCGTCGAGGTTTTCCTCATTCAGGTGCAAGGCTCCGCGCGCGTGGAGTTGAACGACGGCCGGCTCGTCCGGCTGGTCTATGACGGCCGCAACGGCCATCCCTACACCTCGATCGGCCGGATTCTGATCGAGAGCGGCGAAATTCCGGAAGCGGAGATGTCGCTGGCGCGGCTGAAAGCCTGGCTGCGCGCGAACGGGCTCGAACCGGGCGAGCGCGCGCGTGAACTGATGCGACGCAATCGCTCCTACATCTTCTTTCGCGTCGAGGAGGTCTTCGCGCCCGGGGCGGGGCCGATCGGCGGCGCGGGCGTTCCGCTGACGCCGCTGCGCTCGATCGCGGTCGACCGCACGCTCTGGTCCTATGGGCTGCCGTTCTGGATTTCGGCCGATCTGCCCTGGCGCGGCGACTCGCCCGAGCCGTTCGGGCGAATGATGATCGCGCAGGACACGGGATCGGCGATCCTGGGCGCCGCGCGCGCCGACCTCTATTTCGGCGGCGGCGACGCCGCGGGGACGCGCGCGGGCGCGATCCGGCATCCCGCCGATTTCACCGTGCTGCTGCCGCGCGACGCCGCGCGATGAGAAATCTGGACGAAAAACCGCGACGCTTCGTCAAACGGCGTCTCAGCGACGAGGAGATCGCGCTCTGGGCGGAAGTCGCCAAGAGCGTCGCGCGCCGTCGCGGCGCGACGCTGATCGAGCCCCCCGAACCGACCGCCGCGCCGATCCCGCCGCCGCCGGCGCTCGCCAAGGCGAAGCCCCTCGCCGAGCCGCCGCGCAAGGCCGCGCTGCCGCCGCCGCTCGCCCCGTTGGAGCGCCGGCTCAAGCGCGATCTTGGCCGCGGTCGCGCGGAAATCGACAGCGCGCTCGATCTGCACGGCCTCAATCAGGCCGAGGCGCACCACGCCTTGCGCGGATTTCTCGCGCGGGCGCAGGCGCAGGGCGCGCGGCTCGTCATCGTCGTCACAGGCAAGGGCCAACCCAAGGACCGCGCCTCTTCCTCCTGGATCGACGAACCCGGCGTGTTGCGCCGTCTGGCCCCGCATTGGCTGCGCGAGCCGGACATGCGCGGCATCGTGCTCGGCTTCGAGGAAGCCGGCCGCGCGCATGGCGGAGCGGGGGCGCTGTATGTGAGGTTGAGGAAGCGGGAGCGGAGGTAGGGCAGGAATCATCATTGCGAGCGAAGCGAAGCAATCCAGCCCCGAAGTGCTGCTCGTTCGGTTTTGTAGAGCCGAGACCGCGGCCACGGTGATGGGAATGCTCGGCATTTCGCATGGCCGGAGGGGCTGGATTGCTTCGCTGTCGCTCGCAATGACGGCGGAAGCAGTACGGCAGGCGCCGCCCAACCTTCACGCCGCGTCGATCACCCAGCTGTCCGTCCCTTCGCGCCACCAGGCCTCCACAGCATCTATCTCGGCGGGGAGGAACACGGAGAACGGGCCCGCGAAAACCGCCCAGGCGTCGGACAGACTCGGCGAAACGGCGGTGACGATGGGCAGATTCGCGAGGATCGCGGCGCGGAACGCGTCACAGAGGCCGGAACGCGCGACCTCCTGTTTGCCGAATTTGTTCAACACGACGAGATCGGCGCCGTCGGTGATCGCGCGCTCGACCGCCGCGCAGGCCGCGACGAGCCCGCTCGAGTCGAGGTTGCAGGCCGTCGATCCCGGCCCCAGATCCTGCGAGATGGAGAACACGGCGCCGCTCGCCAAATCCCGCAGCGCGAGCGACCCGCAACCTTCCTCCGCCGATGACTCGGAGACTTCGAGCACGCCGGCGACTTTCAAGCCGCGGCGCGCGCTCCGCTCCGCGAATTCGGCCAGCACGCTCTGAATGGTCTCGCGCGAGGCGCCACGAAGCGCCGCGATTCTCGGATTGGCGCCGAAAGTCTTCATGCTCGCCTCCTCAGGACTAGAACGAATATACGCCCGATTTCATGACCTCTCGTGCAGCCATCTGTCGCACCGCGTGCAGCGTCGCGTCGGCGACCGCGCGCCCCCGCGCGTCGATCCCGGTCCAGGACGCGAGCCGGCCGCGCGGATCGACTTCGATCAGTTTGACGTTGGCGGGAGCGCGAACGCCGTCGCGCGCGACGCCGCGCAGGACGCCGTCGATCGGGGCGAGGATCGGATGACCGTCGAGATAACCGAGCAGATAGCGCTGGAACACCCGCATGCCGATTTCGAGCGCGGTGTGCCACAGGCCGCCCTGACCCGAATACACGAAACGCTCGCGCCCGACGCCGCCGAGCGGCCGCGCCTTGCCGTCGGCGGCCGCCGTCGCGCCGTTTTCGACGAGCAGCCCCGTCTGGGCCGGATGGGTCTCTATCGCGACGTCGCAATTCTCGCCCACCATGAAATTGGGGCCGAGGCCGATCGTCAACCGCGCGAGGCCGCGATAGTCGGGCGTGATGCTGTGCTTTTGCATGCGCGCGTCGATGATCACGTCGGGCGACTTGATGCCCATCAGGTCACTCAGTTGCAGCGGCGTCACCGCGACGCGCCGGGGGTCGGCGACGACGGCCGCGATGCCGATCACGCTGTCGGCGGTCAGAGCTTCGATGTCCTCGATCGTCGCCGGATCGCCATAGAGCGCGTCGTGGAACGCCATCGCGCGGCGGATGACGGGCGGAAACGAGGCATGGCTGAGCACGACGGAGTAATGCGCGCGCCGCAGCGCGACGGCGACGGCGGAAGCGATCTCGTTGGTGCCGAGGATCACGACCAGCGGCGACGCGTCCGCGGCGTAAAACTTCGCGACATTTGGGTCTCTCATCGCAGCGCCTTTCCTGACGGCGCGAGCGCTGCAAACCGGGCGCCATGTCCAGGCGCCGAAAGTAACGAATGATTTCAGACGACTAGCTTGACGCGAGCGCTTTCGGAGCCCTTGTCGGATTGTCGGCAACCCAACATTACGTGTCGGGGGCGCGGTTCATTCCGCGTCGGGATCGTCGTCGGCCTCGCCGTTTTGCGCGAGTTTGACGAGCAGGTTTTCCTTCATTCCGCGCAGCGCGCGCACGGTCGCCCGCAAATCGGCCTCGTCGATGCGCTCGAGAATCTCTTTCTCCGTCGCGCTGACGTTCGCGCGGATCTCATCGACCAGCGATTGGCTGCGTTTGGTCAGGAACACGCGCTTCACGCGGCGATCTTCCTTGTCCGGCCGGCGAACGACGAGCCCGGTTTTTTCCAGCCGCGCGATCAGTCCGCCCAGCGCGACCTTGCCGAGATCGAGTTCCTCGGCGAGCGAAACCTGCGACATGCCGTCGGCTCGCGACAGAAAAGCCAGCACCCACCATTGCGAACGGGTGACGCCCAACGGTTTGAGCGCGCGATCGACGACGCTGCGCCGCAATCGGGAGACGTCGTGCACGAGGAACCCGAGTCGCAACTCCCAGTTCAAATCATAAGTCATGCCGCCCCTCTGATTGCCCGCGAGTCCCGCTATCGTTCCGAACGCGGCGATATGCAAGGTCGCGGAGAGCCGCGTCAGGCCTTCACGGGCTGGGTGGGCGCGGGGCCGCCGGGCTGATTGCGCATCCAGTCCGCCAAACGGCGGAAGGATTCGTCCAATTCGGCGCGCAGACCGGGATCGGCGATGGTCTCCGCCATCGCGCCGCGCATGCAGCCGAGCCACGCGTCGCGCTCGCTCTCGCCGATCGGGAACCGGATATGCCGCATCCGCAGTCGCGGATGGCCGCGCTCTTGCGAATAGAGCGGCGGCCCGCCCAGCCACTCGCCGAGATAACGCTTCAGGATCATTTTGGTCGGCGCGAGGTTGGAGCCATGCAGCGCGCGTATGGTCCGCGCCTCGGGCGCCGCGTCCATGCGCGCGTAAAAGGCCTCGACGAGCCGGTCGACGTTGTCCGCCCCGCCGATCCTTTCGAAGGCCGTCGCCCCGTCGCCCTCGTCTTGCATATCAACTTCCCTTCGCCCGCCTCTCAACATATCCTGCCGAGAGCGGCCAGCAAGGATGAATTCCTGCGTTCCGCTACGGAATGTCGCTTCCCGCCCTCTTGCCAAAAGCCTCGTGTTCTGCAAATGTTCTAATCGACGGAACGAAGTCGGCGTATGGGGCTCAAATGGTCGCGCGCGTTTCCACATTGGCTTTCGAAGGCGTGGAGGCGCGCCCGGTCGATGTTCAGGTGCAGATCGCCTCCGGCAATGTCGCGTTCATGATCGTCGGGCTCGGCGACAAGGCGGTCGCCGAATCGCGCGAAAGGGTGCGCGCCGCCCTGATCGCCTCGGGACTCGCGTTGCCGGCCAAGCGCATCACCGTCAATCTCGCGCCCGCCGACATGCCCAAGGAAGGTAGGGTTACGATCTGCCGATCGCGCTCGGCGTGATGGCCGCGATCGGCGCGATCCCCGCCGACGCGCTGGAGGGATACGCCGTGATCGGCGAACTCGCGCTCGACGGCGCGGTCAGCGCGGTCGCGGGCGTGTTGCCCGCCGCGATGGCGGCCAACGCGCGCGGCCTCGGCCTCATCTGCCCGGCCCCGTGTGGACCCGAAGCCGCCTGGGCCTCGGCCGACCTCGATATTCTCGCGCCGCGCTCGCTCATTCAGCTCGCCAACCATTTCAAGGGATCGCAGGTGCTCAGCCGCCCGACGCCGGCGCTGCGCGCGATCGGCGCGCCGCTACCCGACATGCGCGACATCAAGGGCCAGGAGAGCGCGAAACGCGCGCTCGAGGTCGCCGCCGCCGGAGGCCACAATCTGTTGATGAGCGGCTCGCCCGGCGCGGGCAAGTCGATGCTCACCCAGCGACTGCCCTCGATCCTGCCGCCGCTCGCGCCGCGCGAGTTGCTAGAGGTCTCGATGGCCGCGCTGGTCGGCGGCGGACCGCACGCCAAGCCGGGTGAAATATCGCTCGCGCATCACGGCGTGCTGTTTCTCGACGAACTGCCCGAATTCCAGCCGCAGACGCTCGACAGCCTGCGTCAGCCGATCGAGACGGGCGAGGTCGCGATTTCCCGCGCCAACCATCGCATCGTCTATCCCGCGCGCTTCCAGCTCATCGCCGCGATGAACCCATGCCGCTGCGGCCATGCCGACGAGCCGGGCTACGCCTGCGCGCGCGGTCCGAACGCCCGCTGCGCCGCGCAATATCAGAACCGCCTCTCCGGCCCCTTGATCGACCGCTTCGACCTGACGATCGACGTGCCTTCGGTCTCGGCGGCCGACCTGTTGCGGCCCGCGCCGGCCGAGGGGTCGGCGGAGGTCGCGGCGCGGGTCGCCGCCGCGCGCATGATCCAGCGCGAACGCTATCAGGAACTCGGGCTCCCCCATGTCGGCAGCAACGCCGCCGCCCCCGCGAGCGTCGTCGAAGCCATGGCGTCGCCCGACGCCGCCGCGACCGCCTTGCTGCGCGAGGCGGCCGAGCGCATGCGCATCTCCGCGCGCGGCTATCATCGCGTGCTGAAACTCGCGCGCACGCTCGCCGATCTCGACGGCGGCGGCGCGGTGAAGCGCGTGCATCTGGCCGAGACGCTCAGCTATCGCGCCGGCCCGGAGCGCGCCGCCGCGGCGTGAGCCCGAGAATCCCCGTATTTTGTTCCAGTCGCGGCAACAGAATATCAACCGCGTTCTGTCACCTTGCCCGAGCCGTCGATCCTGACGCCTTTGAGACCCCCGCCATGCTGGACTTCGTGGCCGATCCCTTTCTTTTCGACGCGCGTCAATGGGCGTTGCAGTCGGGACCTTTGCTGGCCCTGGCGCTCGGCATGCTGATCGAAGTCATGCGTCGTCGGCGGACCAGCGAGCTCAGGGCGACGACCGCCGAAGGCTTGAACGAGACGCTGCGCGATGAGGTCTGGCGCCTGAAGGAGGCGGCCGCCGCGCGCGACCGCGCCGAGGCGGCGAGCGAGGCGAAGTCGCGCTTCCTGGCGACCATGAGCCACGAGATCCGCACGCCGCTCGCCGGCATTCTCGGCATGGCCGATCTGCTGCGCGACGCCGCGCTCGAGCCCGAGCCGGCGAGCTATGTCGAGGCGATCCGCGGCTCGGGCGCGGCGCTCGCCAGCCTGATCGATCAGATTCTCGACTTCTCCAAGATCGAGGCCGGACGGCTCGAACTCGTCGAGGAGCCTTTCGACCTGCGCCGTCTCGTCGAGGGCATCGCCGAATTGCTGGCGCCGGGCGCGCAGAGCAAGGGCGTCGAGATCGCCGCGTCGATTTCCGCCGACGCGCCGCGTTTCGTCACCGGCGACAGTTTGCGCCTCAGGCAGGCGCTGACGAATCTGGCCGGCAACGCGGTGAAGTTCACCGACCGCGGCGGCATCGGCATCTCGCTGGAGCGCGGCGAGGGCGACCGGCTGCTGTTCAAGGTGATGGACACCGGCCCCGGCGTCCCGGCCGACCGTCGCGACAAGATCTTCGAGGATTTCGAGCAGGGCGACGGCTCCAACGCGCGCCATTTCGAGGGCACCGGGCTCGGCCTCGCGATATCCAAGCGCCTCGTGGCGCTGATGCGCGGGGAGCTTTCGCTCAGCGACAATCCCGGAGGCGGTTCGATCTTCTCCTTCGCGATTCCGTTGCCCGTCGCCGCCGACCCGACGGCGCCCGAGGTCCGCGAATCCGAAGCGGTGCGGCTGCAGGGGCGAAGCGCGCTCATCATCGCGGATTCGCCGTTCGAGGCCCCGGCGCTCGCCGCGCGCCTAGCGGAAGCCGGCGCCAAGATCGCGCGCGCCGAAGGGCTCGAGCAGGGGCTCGCCGCGCTGGCGGCCGGACCCGCGCCCGATCTCGTCATCGTCGATTGCGCGCTCGGCGTGGACGCGACCAACCGGCTCGCCGCCGCCGCGCGCGTCGCGGGCGCGCCCAAGAGCCTCGTGTTGTTCTCTCCGTTCGAGCGGCGCGCCTTCGGGCAGAACGCGCTGCACGGCTTCGACGGCTGGCTGGTCAAGCCGGTGCGGGCTCGCTCGCTGTTCGAAAGGCTGGCGAGCGAATTTCCCGCGGCCGCGCCCGCCCCGCCGGCGCCCCGCCCCCCGGTCGCGCCGCCGATGGCGCGCCCCCAGCAC
>Ga0302319_10012071_pt1 | contig 16324 bp, 16 predicted proteins | sample Bog_T0_2_FD_203319 | JGI IMG/M metagenome (GOLD analysis project Ga0302319, IMG submission 203319) | Peat permafrost microbial communities from Stordalen Mire near Abisko, Sweden - Bog_T0_2 | ecosystem: Environmental > Terrestrial > Soil > Wetlands > Peat | place: Sweden: Abisko, Stordalen Mire...
AGGATATTCACATGAACATTGAGGCGGATCTTACCCGCCGCATCGGCCCTGCCGGCGCCAAGCTCCACACCGCCCGCAGCCGCAATGACCAGGTCGCCCTCGATCTCCGACTCTTCCTCCGTGCCGAAACCGACGCCATTGCCACCCTCCTCCGCGTCCTGCAAAGGAGCCTCGTCGACCTCGCCTCCGCAAATATCGATGTCGTCATCCCGGGCTATACCCACCTCCAGCGCGCCCAGCCCGTCCTCTTCGCACATCATCTCCTCGCCTACGTCGAGATGTTCGACCGCGACACGCATCGTCTCGCGGATCTCCGCACACGCATCGATGTAATGCCCCTCGGTTCCGGCGCCATCGCCGGTTCCACCATCATCCTCGATCGCGCCCTCGTCGCCCGCGAGCTCGGCTTCCCCGCCATTACTCAAAATAGCATGGACGCCGTCAGCGACCGCGATTTCGCCTGCGAGCTCCTCTCGGCAATTGCCATCGCCGGCATGCATCTCTCACGCCTCAGCGAGGATCTCATCCTCTGGGCCTCCACCGAGTTCGGTTTCATCGTCATCTCAGACTCCTTCTCCACCGGCTCCAGCCTCATGCCGCAGAAAAAGAACCCCGACGTCGCCGAGCTCACACGCGGCAAAACCGGCCGCCTTTATGGCAACCTCCTTTCCCTCCTCACAACCCTCAAGGGCCTCCCGCTCACCTACAATCGCGATATGCAGGAGGACAAGGAGCCCATCTTCGACTCAGTCGACACCATCAAGGCCGCCCTCGAGGTCAATGCCGCCATGCTCAGCGAGATCAAGGTAAACGGCCACCGCGCTGCCGAGGCTGTCAGCGACCCCATGCTCCTCGCCACCGATCTTGCCGACTACCTCGTCCGCGCCGGAATCCCCTTCCGCCAGGCACACGAAGTCATTGGCAAGCTTGTCGCCCATTGCATCGAGACCGGCCTATCCTTCCCCCAGTTGGATCTTGCCACTTTTCAATCCTTCTCCCAGGCATTCGGCCCCGACATCTTCGATTCCCTCAATCTCCGCCGCGCCCTCGAAGCGCGCCAGGCCCCCGGCGCCCCATCTCCCGCCAACGTCCAAACCCAACTAACCCGCTGGCGGAAAGCCCTCGGTTAAGCCCTTTAACCACTCGGCAGGAGCCATTGATCAACGATTTGGCCGCTTGGGTCTAAGTCCCATCTTTGCTACCTTTGCTCCCTTCTGTTCATAATCCCATCCCTCTTCAGCCTCCATCCGTGGTTCAATCCCCATCCATGTCCCAACCGACACCCTTCCAATCCTTCATTCAGAACGGCCCCGGCTGGGACACCATTGACAACAAACTCCAATACGCCAACGACTACCTTCAGGTCTTCCTCTCCAGCGTCCGCACCCCCTCCCGTCCCGATGGCGCCCATTGGACCGTAGTGCATCGCAAAGCCGCCGCCGTCGTCGCCCCCATGACCCCCGATGGTCGCCTCCTCCTTATCCGCCAGGAGCGCATCCCCATCCGCGCAGCGCTTTGGGAATTCCCGGCCGGTCAGATCGACAATCCCACCCATCAGGATGCCGATTCCATCCGCGCCACCGCCTTCCGCGAGCTTCGCGAGGAGACCGGATACGAACTCGCTCCCGATGGCGAATTGATCCCCATGGGCTGCTTCTTCTCCTCCCCCGGCTTTACCGATGAGCATTCCTATCTCTTCCTCGCCCGAGGCGTCGTCCCCAGCCCCGCCGGACCCAGCCATGACGAACACGAGGCCATCCAGGAGTGCCGCGCTTTCACGCTTCCCGAACTCCGCCGTATGATCGCCGAAAACGAAGTCCGCGACGCCAACACCCTCTCCACCTTCGCCAGATTGACAGTCCTCGGCTTTGTCTAAACACATGTAGAGTGCATCCCCGTCGGGAACGTCCTTAACGGGCCGCTGCCCCCACTTGAACTCACACTTTAACGTGAACATGAACCCCTCTGCCTCCTAGCCCGGGTGCGCCATTTCTCAACCTGCCCCCGATGCCGAAACTGGACAAAATCTTCCAATTCCGCGAGTCCGAGCAAAACCCCGAGGCCGTTAAGCCATTCCTCGACCACCTCGAGGACCTCAGATGGACGCTCGTGAAGATAGCCATCACCCTTGTCATCGGCATGGCGGTGGCATTCGCCTTCCAGGGGCCACTGGTGGAAATTGTCCAGCGCCCCCTGCGCAACGTCGACCCGACTGCCCCTGCGCGCCTTCAGGTCCTCAGCGTCACCGATCCCCTCGTCATAATTTTCGAGGTCTCCTTCTACGCCGGCATCGTCATCACCTTCCCCATCCTGCTCTACTACCTCGCCCAGTTCGTTCTGCCCGCCCTATCCCTTCGGGAGCGCAAAATCATCGGCCCCGCCATCCTTGTATCGTTCGGCCTCTTCGCTGTCGGCGTGCTGTTTTGTTATTTCTGCATCCTCCCGCACACCCTCGAGTTCTTCTTCGGCTACGCCAAGTCTCTCAACTGGGCTCCCACCTGGCGGGTTCGCGATTACTTTGCCTTCGTCACCCAGATTACCATCGCCTTCGGCCTGGCCTTCGAGTTGCCGGTCGTCGTGCTTCTTCTCGTTTATTTCCGCATATTGAGCGTCGCTTTCCTCCGCCGCACCCGCCCCTTCGCCATCGTTATCATCCTGGTTCTGGCCATGGTCATCGCACCGACCCCCGATATGATCACATTCCTCTCCCTCGGCGTCCCCATGTGTCTCCTCTACGAAATATGCATCTGGCTGGGCTGGTTCGTGGAACGCGGCCGCCTCAAAAAGGAAACCACATTGCCGGAATAACAAGTACCCCGCACCCTCCCAGCTTTCCCATATACCTCCCATCGGTCCCATCCCTCTTATAGTTCCTATCCCATCTTCAATCTTGGTAAACCGGCGGTTAAAAAAAGAGAACCGTCCGCCCTCCTTTCCTGTTGCATTTATACCAACAACCCCCATAAGCTCCCAGTACCCGCATGAAAATTCTGCTGTGTTCCCTCCTCCTCATCACCGCGGCCTCCTGCTATGCCGACATTCAGGACCCGCCCGCCAATGACTACGGCCCAACCCGCAAACTCGCTCGCGCGCTGGCCAATCTCTGCCCTGTCAGTTCCGCCACGGAGATTCCAAACACCATCGCCCTTGTCAACGAGCGCGAGGGCAATTCCGCGGCCGTCACCTATGGCTTCGTCGAGGGCTTCGGTAAATTTTTCTGCCGCATCGGCTTTGGCGCTTACGAGTTCGTGACCTGGCCGTTCCCCACTTACAAAGGCTCCTATCGCCCATTCTATCGTGACAACGTCCCGTGGGTTCACGGCGGCTTCGAAGAGTTCCCGCCTGAACTCGGCTGGAAGAGCACCTACAACTACAATCAGAGCTCAACCGCCTACTAAAAGCACAACCTTTGCCTTTCAAGGGGCTTTCGTCCAACCAGGGCGAAAGCCCCTTTTCTTTGCCCCAGTATGTCGCCGCCTCCAGGCGTGGTAGTCCGTACTATAAGTCCTCGTCAGGAAACTCGACCCCCTCTTTAGCGTCGCCCTCTCAAATGCCACCATCATCCCCACCAGCTCCCATCCTCCAGTTCCCGATCCACGACATCGCATTCGGCGGCAAGGGCGTCGGTCGCGCAGAAGGCCTCGCGATCTTCGTTCCCTTCGTCATTCCAGGAGAACAAGTCACCGCCCGCCTCACCAAAAAGAAGAAGAAATTTGCCGAGGCATCCCTCATTTCCATCGACCAACCCTCCGCTGATCGCGTCCAGCCACCCTGTCCCTACTTCGGTGCCTGCGGCGGCTGCGCCTACCAGCACATTCAATACGCCCGCCAGTTGGAAATCAAATCCACCCAGGTCGAACAAACCCTCCGTCGCCTCGGTCGCCTGGCCCATGTTCCCATGCGCCCCGCCATTGCCTCCCCGCGCGAATACGGCTATCGCAACCGCATCCGTGTCCACGCCGAGGACGGCCTCGTCGGCTTCTACCGCCTCGACCAGCATGAAATCATCGATATTGCCGAGTGCCCGATCGCCGCTCCCGCCGTCAATCAGCAACTCACCGCCCTCCGCCGCGATCTCAAGAGGGAAGGGGAGGGGGCTTCCGAGGGCGACTACATCCTCAGCAGCCAGGGCAAGGGCGAATACTTCGTCCAGACCAATGACGCCGTCGCCGTCGCCCTCCTCGACCTCGTTGGCAGCCTGGTACCGCCCAGCGCGAAAACGCTCGTCGACGCCTATTCCGGCGCCGGCTTCTTCGCCCGCGGCCTGGCATCGGGTTTTACCCACGTCATCGGCATCGAGGAGAACGAACGAGCCGTCGGATACGCCCGCCGTATCGCTGGCCCCAATGAAAGCTACGTCGCTGGCGACGTTTCCATCCGCCTTGGCGAAGTCCTTGGCTCCGTTTCCGGCCCTGACACCTGTCTCATCCTCGATCCCCCCGCCGCTGGCGCCGCTTCCCGGGTACTCGAGTACATCCTCGGCGCCACTCCCGCGGACATCATTTACGTCTCCTGCAACCCCTCCACCCTCGCCCGCGACCTGGAGGTCCTCTGCCGCACCTACAAACTCCAATCCGTAACCCCCCTCGACATGTTCCCTCAAACCGCCGAAATCGAAGTGGCAGCCCATCTGTCCCTGTGAATCGAAAATCACAAACGATGAACAGATGACCAGGACGGAATGAGGCGAAGCCTACTTGCACCGACTCTTTCACTTTCACTTGAACCCCGCCCGAAGGCGCACCCTCTCTTTGCCCATCCTGTATTTCCTGTTCATCTTTCTAAAAAATTCCCTCCCCCTTGGTCTTTGCTAATCTCCGGTTCCGTCCCACCGCCCATGCACAATAAAATGCGATACCGCCGCTTCGGCCGCACCGGCCTGCAAATGCCCGTTCTCACCTGTGGAGGCATGCGTTTCCAGCACAAATGGGACGATGAAGACCCATCTGCCATCCCCCCCGATAACCAGGCCAACCTCGAGGCCACCATCCGTCACGCCCTGGCCCTCGGCATTAACCACATCGAGACCGCCCGCGGCTACGGCACCTCCGAGATGCAACTCGGTCGCATCCTTCCCGCCATCCCGCGCGACGAGATAATCGTCCAAACCAAAATCACCCCGGCACAGACCGGAAAGGAGCTCCTCGACACATTCGAAAAGTCAATGGCTTACCTCGGCCTTGACCATGTGGATTTGCTATCTATCCACGGTATCAACAATGAGGACGTTTACGAGATGGCCATGCGCAAAGGCGGCTCCCTTGACGCAGCAAGAAAGCTCCAGTCGGATGGGCGCGTTCGGTTTATAGGCTTTTCCACACATGCTTCGTGTAAAATTATTTTGCGAGCAATCGCCACCGGCGAGTTCGATTACGTCAACCTCCACTGGTATTTCGTCTACGATCTCAACTGGCCCGCCATCCAGGAAGCCACGCGGCGCGACATGGGCGTCTTCATCATCAGCCCCAATGACAAAGGCGGCAAACTCTACGAGCCGCCCGCCAAGCTCGCCGCCCTATGCGAGCCCCTTAGCCCCATGATTTTCAACGATCTTTACTGCCTCGCCCGTCCCGAGGTCCATACCCTCAGCATCGGCGCCGCACGTCCCTCGGACTTCGACGAACATATCCGCGCCCTGGGATTCTACGACGATGCTGTCGCCGTCATCGCCCCCGTCGAGCAACGGCTTCTTGCCGAGATGGATGCCATCCTCGGCCCCGACTGGCGCCACCAATGGACCCGCGGCATCCCCGAATTCTCCGAAGTCCCCGGCGAAGTCAACCTTCTCGAAATCCTCCGTCTCTGGTCATTGGCCAAATCCCTCGACATGGTCGAGTACGGCAAAATGCGTTACAACCTCCTCGGCAACGCTGGCCACTGGTTCCCCGGTCGCAACGCCGCCAACTGGGACCGCGCCGCCGTCGCCCAGGCTGTCCGCCAGAGTCCCCTCGCTACTCGCATCCCCGCCATCCTTGAGGAAGCCCACAGCCTCCTGTTCGGCGAAGAACGCAAACGCCTCAGCCAGTCCGACTAGCCCATTGTAAAGAAAACTGTGGTCGTTACGCCAACGAAGGCGCGAAAGTGTGTACCTGAACCTACACTTTAACTTAGATTAAACAGGAACCCCTCCGCCCACGCAAATTGGAATGGCACGGTATTCATCAAACCGCCCAACCGCGCTACCCCGCCCCCATTATGTCCTTTCCCTGATGTCCCCTCGTCCAGGCCCGGTCAATTCCACAACCGCGCCAAGTCCGGATCCGTCCGCGCATTCTTCTTGAACGACGAATTGATCTCAATCGCCGCCTTAATGCACTGCCGCGCCGTCGTCAAATCGCCCAACTGCGCCTCATAACAGGCCAGGTTGTAGTGCAGAATCCCCGTCCTCCGGAGCCACTCCGGCGCGTTCAACAGCACCTGTACCGCGTCCGTCCCCTTCTTCAGTTGATGCAGCGCAAACGCCCGCTGCACCGTGAACTCGTTCTCCTCCGGATAAAGGGAATTCCCCTCCTCGGAGAGCGAATTCGCCTCCTCCCAGCGCTTCAGGTGCAGCAGCACTCGCACCCGCGCACGCAGCACCGGCGAACTATCCTGCGCTTCGTCTTCAATCGTCTCCAGTTCCCGTAGCGCGAGCACCGGCAATCCCAGGTAAAGGTATCCATCCGCCGCGAGTAAAGGCCTCTGCCATTCCCGGGACCCATGGTCCGTCGGTTTTTGATTCAGGTATAACATTTTCTATCCTCCCGGTTCGCCTCCGCCTTGGAGGCCGGTGCATACACGCCTAGACCCAATTCCCGCAGCAGATGCTGCCCGTGCCATTCGCAACTCTCGCCGCGCATCCCCTTCCGCGCGATGCAGCGGAAATGAAGCAGGCATCTTTGGACCTTGTTCATGGCTCTCCCTTGACAGGAAGCATTGGCGATGCCATCCCCGCTTTCCTTGGGATAAAGCCCTGAATCGCCAAAAAAATGTCATAATTCGCGACACATATGTTCGCTTTTCCGGACGAAAAAGCAAATTCCACCCATCAGGCATAAGAGTCATATGCCCCATAGGCCCTGTAATGGCCCTCTCCTTTGCCGTTCGCTAGACCATCCCGCTCGGTACCCGCCGGAGATGCACCGCAAAGAACTCCACCTGCGAGAACCCCAACCGCGGTACCACCGTCCATCCATGGCTCGCGGCATACTCACGCAGGTTTTCCGCTCCCAGCGCCTTTAGCGGCGCCAGTTCCGCCGGCACGGTGATCAGGCACCGCCCAGTCTCGTTGACCAGGATCTGGATGCGTCGCGCCAATGCGTAGAGAAGCGGGTCGTCAATCGCCATAGTCACACTTTCCCGGCAGCAAGCCGGTCCGGCAATCTTATTCCGGCCGTTTCGTGGGAAATGGTCGACCGCTCGAGTCGAGACGGGCGCAGCTTCGGCTGCTCCAGTTTAAGCGGCCTCGGTCTGGCTCGCACCCGGCAAAGTGTCAAAACGGAATACCAGGCCGCCCAGGTCCAGAATTCCGGGTCCTTCGGAGTTTCCCCGGAACTGGCTTGGGATGGCGTATTCGCGTCGGTTCGCCATTTTTGTCGCTTGCACCAATCCGGCTTCACGCAGGATGCGGAGGTGTTTCGACACATTATACTGTGAAATGCCCAACCGCTCCGACAGGTCGTTTACCGTGAGCGCCTGGTCCAGGAGGGTTCGGACGATGCGCAGTCGGCTGCGGTCTGCAAGTGCCTTTAGGGCTGTGATCCAACGTTCTTCTTCAATCATTTACGTACTCAAACTACAGGGGTTTGTCTGAAGGTGGGAAAATATCGTCATGCGACGGTTCGGCAACTGGAATTTGTTCTAAACTTGAAATTTTGCGTCCATGCTGATTTCCGCATTCAGCACTTTCGATACTGGGCAATGAGCTTTCGCGCCATTGGCCGCGGTTTCCAGTACCGCTTTATCGGAGCCATGGCTCGTTACAGTCACATCGAGGTGCACTTTCGTAATTGCAAAGCCGTCCGCCCCCTTGTCCAGTGTTACCGCTGCCGTCGTCTCGATCTTTTCAGCCTTGATACCCACTTTCCCCAGCTCCGCCGAGAGGGCCATCGAGAAACAGCCCGCGTGGGCCGCAGCGATCAGCTCCTCTGGATTGGTCCCGATCCCGCTTTCAAATCGGGATACAAAGGAATATTGCGTATCTTTCAGTACGCCGGTTTCGGTGGATATAAGCCCTTTTCCGGTCTTGAGGTCACCTGACCAGACGGCCTTTGCGCTCCTTTTCATCCAAGTGTTTCGAATCTGCCCCTCCGGTAGGGGGTATCGATCCCATTTTTACCGCAATGCCTGCACGCCTTCCTTCGTCAGTCCCATTCGAAATTTCCAATTTCCAATTTCACAAATCAATGGGTCATTCTCTAGCATCCCCGATTCTCATGCCCACGGTCTTCATAAAAACATACGGCTGCCAGATGAACGAGCGCGACTCCGAGCAGGTCGCCCGCATGCTCGTCGCCCGCGGATACCAGCTCACCGAAACCGAGCATGACGCCGACGTTGTCCTCCTCAACACCTGTTCCGTCCGCGACATGGCCGAGCAAAAGGCCATCGGCAAAATGGGCATGATGGGAAATCTCCGCAAGACCCGCCCTCACATGGTTTTCGGCTTCCTCGGTTGTATGGCCCAGAGCCGCGGCGCGGAGCTCGTCCGCGGTCTCGGCCACGTCGATCTCGTTGTCGGCACCCAGAAACTCCATCGCGTCGCCGATTACGTGGACGAGATTTTTGCCCGGCGCGGATCCAGGTCCATGGACGACCCCCGCTTTTCCATCGTCGATACCGCGGACGAGGATGGTTCCCAGGAAACCATCCGCGATCACCTCCTCGGCCCCGGCCAGGTTACCGCCTTCGTCTCCATCATGCAGGGCTGCAATATGCATTGCACCTTCTGCATCGTCCCATCCACCCGCGGCGCCGAGCGCAGCCGCTCCATCCCGGAGATCGTCCGGGAGGTGAGGGGACTTGCCGGGCGCGGCGTGCGTGAGGTCACCCTCCTCGGCCAGATTGTCAACCTCTACGGCCGCCACGAATTCCCGCCTGACGGCGGCAAATCCCCCTTCGTCCAGCTTCTGGAGGCCGTCCACGAGGTCGATGGGATAGAGCGCATCCGCTTTACCTCCCCGCATCCCATCGGCTTCCGCGACGATCTCATCCAGGCATTCACCCGCCTCCCAAAACTCGTCGAGCATATCCATCTCCCCCTTCAGTCCGGTTCCGCGCGCATCCTCAAGGCCATGCATCGCACCTACACCCCGGAAAAATACCTGGACCTCGTCGACCGCATCCGTGCCGCCCGCCCCGGTATCGCCATCACCACCGATGTCATCGTCGGTTTTCCTGGCGAGACCGATGAGGACTACCTCGCCACCCGTGCGCTCGTCAACCGGGTCGCCTTCGATAACGCTTTCATCTTCCGCTACTCAAAGCGTCGCGACACCCCCGCTGCCGAAATGCCTGGCCAGGTCGACGAGTCCGTCAAGGAAGCCCGCAACCAGGACCTCCTATCCGTCGTCAACTTCCTCGCCCACACCCGCAACGATGCCCTCGTCGGCACCTCCGTCCAGGTCCTTTGCGAAGGCCCCAGCAAGACCAATCCCGACCGCCTCATGGGCCGCACCCGCACCAATAAAATCATAATCTTCGACGGACAACCCCGCCACGTTGGCCAGCTCTTTGACGTTTACATTTCCCGCGCAACCGGCTTCAGCCTCTACGGCACCCCATGATTTACCACCACCTCGACCTCCGTTTCGTTAGTTTAATCTCGGGCATCTTTCTGATACTAACGCATTCTACCGCCCTCCTGACCCCCGGCCCCGTCCAGAGGTGGCTCCGTAAGCTGCCCCGTTCCAAAATGGCCGGCGCCATCTTCCTGATTATCGATGCCGTCTGGGCCCTCTTCCTCGTCGCCACCATGGATCTCGGCGAGTTCAGCCACCTGCGCACTCTCCTCCTCGTCGTCATCATGGTTTCGACCTTCCTTACCTTCCGTTACGTCGATGAATTCCTGGCCGTCCGCGCCCTCGGCATCCTCCTCCTTCTCCTGGCCGAGCCTCTCATGGAAGCCGCCTTCCTCAGGCCGGAAATCGGCCGCCTCCTGCTCGTCGCATGGGCCTATGCCCTCGCCGTCATTGGCATGGTCTGGGTCGGCATCCCTTATGTTTTGCGGGACCAGATCGATTGGCTTCGCAAATCAAAAGCCCTCTGGAGCCTCGCCGCCGTTGCCGGCATCCTCTATGGCGGTCTGCTTGCAGCCTTCGGCTTGATGCACTAATCCCGGCTTACCTCGCCTGGGACACCACGTCGTTCAGCTTGAAGATCGGCAGGAACATCGCGATCACGATGCCGCCCACGATCACACCGAGCACCACGATCAGCAGCGGCTCGATCAGCGAAGTCAGCGCATCCAGTGTAGCCTCGACTTCCTCATCCCAGAAGTCCGCCATCTTCTCGAACATCACATCGATCTTGCCCGTCGATTCACCGGCGGACAGCATTCGCAGCAACATTGGCGGGAAAATTTTCTCCTTCGACATCGCGGTCGTCATCGGGTCGCCCTTCTCCACATCCAGGCTCACCTTCTTGATGGCCTGCTCCATCACGGAACTGCCTGACGTCTCACCCACGATCTCCATCACTTCCAGGATCGGAACGCCGCTTCGGATCAATTGCGCAAAGGTCCGCGCAAACCGGGTCATGCAAATCTTATGCGTCAGGGGCCCAAAGATCGGCATCTTCAACTTCCAGATATCCCACACCTCTTTGCCCCGCTTTGTGTTCAGCAGATATTTGATGCCAAAGAAAGCGCCCGCGCCCCCGCCAATGATGTAATACCAGTTCGACCGGATCGCATTGCTCAGGTCCAGCAGGAATTGTGTCGGCGCAGGCAGGTTCGCCCCAAAGTCCTTGAAAATGTCGCCGAACACCGGCACCACCCGGACAATCAGGAAAGTGGTAATACTAAACGCGATGCAGACCACGATGACCGGGTATGTCATCGCAGATTTGATCTTCTTGCGCAGCCGGGCGCTCGCCTCGAGGAAGCCCGCCAGCCGGTCCAGAATCTCTGCCAGCAAACCGCCGGACTCGCCCGCCTTCACCATCGCGATATAAAGTCGGCTGAACACCTTCGGGTGCTTGCAGATCGATTCGTGGAAGGAATCGCCTCCCTGGACTCGTGCCGAGAGATCGCCAATCGTCCGCTTCAGCCCGATCTGCTTGCTCGGATCGCACTGCTCATACAGCGCCGTCAGCCCCGATACCAGCGGCAGACCCGCATCGATCATCGTCGCCAATTGCCGGGTAAACAAAACGATATCCGTCTCCGACACCTTCCCGATGCGCGTCGCCGACTTTGTGACAGACTTCTGCTGGATCGAGAGCACCATCAGCCCTCGAGTCATCAGCGTATTGATGGCATTTTCTTCATTCAGCGCTTCCTGGAGTCCGGCAACACTGGATCCATTGGCGTCACGAGCTTGATAGGCAAAGGTCAACATGGGAGTTCCCCCTTGGAAAGCAGAATAAGTGCCACACAGAGAATCGAACCCAGATCCTCAGCCCCGTCGCCCCCCGGCGCGGCAAGCCCTACAATTAGCAATTATCAATCCCCCCCAAATCCCTTCTTGCCAAATGCTTTTCCCTGTCCATATTAGCGGGCTCAAAAGAAAATATGGCTACAGAGACCAAGAACTTTCAGAGCTTCCAGATCCACGACAAGGATACCGGCAGCGCTGACGTGCAGATCGCGCTCCTCACCCAGCGCATCAACCAGCTTACCGAGCACCTCAAGACCCACGTGAAGGACCACTCCTCCCGCCGCGGTCTCCTCATGATGGTGGCGAAACGCCGCTCCCTCCTCGATTACCTCAAGGATACGGCGACGGATCGCTACAAAGTCGTTCTCGAGAAGTTGAACCTGCGCAAATAACTTTCCCGCAAGGCTTTTCCCCCAGCTCCATGCCCCGGTTGGCATGGAATCTTCGAGGCAACCAGATTTCCGTTCGGGACATCTCCCGGCGGATTGCAACAAACAGAAACCAAATCCCGTCGCCTACTCCCCCGGCCAGTCGGAATTAGACGCAGCCCCGCGCTTTCACACCCGCTTCTCCCTTTTCGGGCATCGGTGCGAAGGCGCAGGGCTACGCGCTAAATTTCGGCGGTTCGGTGGAAATGTGCGGCGGTTTCCAATACCACCATGCCTACTACAGTAACGGGCCGCATCGGCTCCCATGAAATGACCATCGAGACGGGCAAACTTGCCCGCCTGGCCGATGGCGCAGTCACAGTTCGCTCCGGCGATACTATCGTCATCGTCACCGCCGTCTCCGCCACCAAGGTCAAGCCTGGCCAGGATTTCTTCCCCCTCACCGTAGACTATCGCGAGAAAGCCGCCGCCGTCGGAAAGATCCCAGGCGGTTACTTCAAGCGCGAAGGCCGTCCCAGCGAGAAGGAAATCCTCACCTCTCGTATGACGGACCGCCCGCTGCGGCCCCTCTTCCCCAAGGGCTACTTCTTCGACACCCAGATCATCGCCACCGTCCTTAGCGCCGATGGTGAGCACGATCCCGACATCCTCACCATCAACGGCGCCTCCGCCGCCCTCATGGTGTCGGATATTCCCTTCGCAGGCCCCATCGGCGCCGTCCGCGTTGGCCGCGTCAATGGCGAGTTCATCGTCAATCCCACCCACTCCGAGCGTCAGGACAGCGACCTCAACATGGTTTACGTCGGGTCCGAGACCGAGATCATCATGATCGAGGGCGAGGCCAACGAAGTCCCCGAGGACGCCTTCATCCAATCCCTCGATTTCGCCCAGGCGCACGTTCGCACCCTCGTCTCTCTCCAGAAGGATCTCGCCGCAAAAGCCGGCAAGCCCAAGCGCACCGTCAATATTATGCTGGCTCGCGAGGAGCTGCTCGAGATCGCCTACCAGGTCGCAGGCGACCGTATCGAGGCCGCCATCTACACCCCCGGCAAGGTCGCCCGCCTCAAGGCCGTCGATGCCCTCAAGGAGGAAGTCCAGAACGCCATCCTCGAGAAATTCCCGGATTGTACCCCGTTCGAAATCTCCCAGGCTTTCGAGTACCTCGAGAAGAAAGCCTTCCGGATCTCCATCCTCGACCGCAAAACCCGCTGCGATGGCCGTGCCATCGACCAGGTCCGCGACCTCGAGGCGGAGGTCGGCCTTCTGCCTCGCTCCCACGGGTCCGCCCTCTTCCGCCGCGGTGAGACCCAGGCTCTCGCCCTCGCCACCCTCGCTCCGCTCGAGGAGGCCCAGATGCTCGACGCCTACACCGGTGGCGAGCAGGAGAAGCGTTTCATCCTGCATTATAACTTCCCTCCCTTCTCCGTCGGTGAGACCGGCCGCACCGGTTCCCCTGGCCGCCGCGAGATCGGCCACGGCGCCCTCGCGGAGCGTTCCGTCGAGCCCGTCATCCCGTCGGAGACCGAGTTCCCGTACGCCATCCGTATCTCCAGCGAGATCATGGAATCGAACGGGTCCACCTCCATGGCCAGCGTATGCGGCGGCGTCCTCGCCCTCATGGACGCGGGTGTCCCCATCAAGAAGCCCGTCGCCGGCATCTCCGCCGGACTCGTCACGGAATTCAGCGATGACGGCAAGCTCCAGCGTTACCTGATCCTCTCGGACATCCTCGGCAGCGAGGATCATTATGGCGACATGGACTTTAAGCTCTGCGGCACCGATGCCGGCGTCACCGGGTTCCAACTCGACCTCAAGCTCCCCGGCATCCCCCTCTCCATTATGGCAGAGGCCATTGCCCGGGCGAAAAAGGATCGCTTCACCGTCCTCGCCGTCATGAACGGCGCTCTCGCAACTCCGCGCGCCGAGCTCAGCCAGTTCGCGCCCCGCATCGAGACCCTGCAAATCCCGGTCGAAAAGATCGGCATGCTCATCGGTCCTGGCGGCAAAACCATCAAGGGCATCACCGCCGAGACCGGCGCGGAGATCAACATCGAGGACAGCGGCGCCGTCCACATCTACTCGAACAACGGCGAAGGCCTGCAGCGTGCCAAGGAAATCATCGCCAGCATGTTCAAGGAGATCATCATCGGCGAGACCTACCATGGCCGCGTCACCGGCACCAAGGAGTTCGGCGCATTCGTCGAAGTCCTTCCCGGCAAGGAAGGCCTCGTCCACATCTCGGAGCTCGCGGACTTCCGCGTCAAGTTTACCGAGGACGTCGTCAAGGTGGGAGATATGGTCTGGGTCAAGTGCATCGGCATCGACGACAAAGGCCGCGTAAAGCTCTCCCGCCGCAGTGCTATGAAGGAGCGCAACGAAGAAGCCGCCGCTCCCGCCCCGGCCCACGCCGGCGCCGCATAAGCGCCAGCCTTCACCAATTCCGAAAAACCTTGAAACGCCGCCCACTCACCTGGGCGGCGTTTTCATTTGTGAAACAAGCCATGCCACCCGTTCGCTGTCCCTGGGATGTATAAGTCCCATTGGTCCCATCCGTCCTATCTCCCCTTACAAATTTCCCCATTCCGCCCTTGAACAACCCCCATCCCCCCTGATTCCCTAGTCCACCCTCCTCCACCCCATGCCCAATCCCCTCATCGGCGTTTTCTACCACTGGCTCGGCGGCCTTGCCTCCGCCAGCTTCTATATCTTCTACCGCGGCGTCAAAAAATGGTCGTGGGAGACCTACTGGCTCGTCGGCGGCTTCTTTAGCTGGATCATTGCCCCCATTGGCCTTGCATGGCTCCTTGTTCCGGACCTCTGGTCCACCATCCAGGCCGCTCCCGTCAGCACTATCGGATGGGCCTACTTCTTCGGCGTCTTATGGGGTTTTGGAGGGCTCACTTACGGCCTCACCATGCGCTACCTGGGCCTCGGCCTCGGCATGGCAGTCGTCCTCGGCTTTTGCGCCGCCTTCGGCACCCTTGTGCCCCCGCTGGTCTCGGGCCAGCTTGCCGTCATCATTCATACCCACGCGGGCCAGACAATCCTGCTCGGTGTCGCCATGTGCCTGGCGGGCATTGGCGTCAGCGGGATGGCCGGCATGTCGAAGGAGAACGAACTTTCTCCCGAGGAAAAGGCCGCCACCATCAAGGAGTTCGCCTTCGTGAAGGGCATGCTCGTCGCCACCTTCTCCGGCGTTATGAGCGCCTGCTTCTCCTATGGTCTCCAGGCCGGCAAACCGATCGAGGCCCTCGCAAAGGCCTCCCTCCTCAGCCATGGCGGCAGCGATCTCTGGCAGAATCTCCCAGTCCTCGTCGTAGTCCTCTGGGGCGGATTCACCACCAATTTTATCTGGTGCGTCATCCTCAACCTCAAGAATCGCTCCGGCCACGAGTACCTCAACCTCCGCCCCAGCGCCGTCGGCGAGGTCAGCATGGCCGAGGGCGTCATGCTCTCCGCCGCTGCCGAGGAAAACTCCGTGCGCAACTCCGCCGCCTCTCCCGTGGAGTCTGGTGCCCCTCCGCTCATCCCCAATTACATCTTCTCCGCGCTGGCCGGCGTCTGCTGGTACCTGCAGTTCTTCTTCTACAGCATGGGCGTCACTAAGATGGGCAAGTACGACTTCAGCAGTTGGACACTCCACATGGCCAGCATCATTATTTTCGGCACCCTGTGGGGCATCGCCTTCCACGAGTGGAAGGGAACCAGCACCCGTACCCACATCCTGATCGGACTTGGCCTTGCCGTCCTCATCGGTTCGACAATCGTGGTAGGCTACGGCAACTACCTGGGCGCCACCCATTAAGTGTAAGGTAACAGTCTCTCTCGCGCCCCAATCAGCGCGCCAGCGTGTATCCGCCTAAGGACGGATCTGCCTCAGGCACGACTTGAGCATGAACTTGCACTTGAACATGAACCCCTTCCAGGAGTCCGCATCATCCCAGTCTTTTCCGTCTTTGCCTTAAATCCCCTCCCACGCAAAGGCATAGGATATACTCCTGATAGATCGAAAAGGTCCGATACTGGTTGCAAACGGAAACTATAAGCGTTTGCTAGGGTTGCATCGACGAGGTTCCCTATTCCCAGTTCCCCTGTGCCACTCTTCACCAATCCTCCAATCACGCGCGGCCTCCCGCTCGGCGGATGGATTTGCGCGATCCTATGCTTCCTTTGCCTTCTGCCAGGCAATGCATTCTCGGCGGCGACCGACAACGTAGCGCCCAACCTGGGACGCGGTCTGCGCCCCTTGGTCGGCGAATTCAAGAACCGCATCCAGGCTGGAGAAAGCGAATCGCAGGGGTTCCGCGAAGCCATAGGGACCTCCATTCATGTCCAGGCCGATGTGAACAACCGGGTGCT
>Ga0302319_10012072_pt1 | contig 16321 bp, 10 predicted proteins | sample Bog_T0_2_FD_203319 | JGI IMG/M metagenome (GOLD analysis project Ga0302319, IMG submission 203319) | Peat permafrost microbial communities from Stordalen Mire near Abisko, Sweden - Bog_T0_2 | ecosystem: Environmental > Terrestrial > Soil > Wetlands > Peat | place: Sweden: Abisko, Stordalen Mire...
GTGGTTGCCCGCCGACGAGCACACCACCCCGGCCGCGATTTCCTCGTCGGACAGCTGGACCAGCAGGTTATAGGCACCGCGCAGCTTGTAGGAGCGCACGATCTGCAGGTCTTCGCGCTTGAGGTAGACCTGCGCGCCCGTGATCGCCGACAGCCGGTCGCTGTGCTGCAACGGGGTGGGCGTGACCACCGGGGCGATCCGCTTCGCCGCACCGTCAATGTCAGCCGCGGTCAATGCAGGCAGCGGCGACCTACTCTGGCTCAGTTCAGCGGACACCGGTCAATGGTGCCACGCATTACCTGCCACCTGGGTAATCGGCTCAGCTCACCGGCGTCAGCACGAACACCGGAATCTGGCGGTCGGTCTTCGTCTGGTAGTCGGCGTAGTCCGGGTAGGCGGCGACGGCGCGCTCCCACCAGGTCGCTTTCTCGTCGCCGAATACCTCGCGAGCGTCGTAATCGCGGGTGACGCTGCCGTCCTGCAGCTCGACCCGCGGGTTCTTCGCGATGTTGTAGTACCAGACCGGGTTCTTCGGGGCCCCGCCGAGTGAAGCGACGACCGCGTACTCGCCGTCGTGCTCGACACGCATCAGCGGCGTTTTGCGGAGCTTCCCGGTCTTGGCGCCGACCGTGGTCAGCAGGATGATGGGCATCCCCTTCATGTCCGCGGCGTCGGCACCGCCGGATTCGGCGTATTTGTCGGCCTGATCGCGGGACCAATCCCAGGGGCTGGGTTCGTATTCACCTGAAAGCGGCATAACAACCACTCTAGCTGACCGCGAAACGGCAACTGGCGACACATTTCCCGAGAAGCGACGTCGGCAGTTGCACTCTCGCGGCAGCAGGTCCACGCGGGCACTCACATCGCTTGAGCCAACGCCAGGTGTCCCTCGAACCCGAATGACATTGCCATCGCGCGGTAACGCTGGGCGAAGTCGCGATACGACGCCTCGTCGCCGCGAGCCCGGGCAAGCAATGCCCGAAGCCGCAGCAACGCAACGTCGAACAACACAAAAGCGGGCTCGGTGGGTACCGCGGCCAGCTTCTCGACCGCGGCGGCCGCCTCGTCTACATCGGCCGGCTGACCTCGTTGCAACAGCGCTTCCACCAACGCTGTGCTGGCCGCCCCGCGGAACCCCATGGTGGTTTGCTGCTCAGCGGTGTCCCGCAACAGCGTTATCGCGCCATCGACATCGCCGGTTCGCGCCTGCTCCTTGGCGCGTTCGACATTGAGCTGGCGCACGGCCGCCTGGTTGATCCGGTTATGCAATGCGGTCTTGAGCGACTGGGCAAGCACCTCAAGACCTTTGGCACGCTGCGGCTCCTCGAGTTGCGCCAGTATGAGGCCACGCAGGAAACGAGCCGAAGCCAACGCAAACTCGTCCGCGCGCTCTTCGGCGGCGCGAAGGTTAGACTCCGACACGCTCAGCATCGCGGCGTCGGGTAGCAAGAGCCCGTTGGCCACCCCAATCCCGTGGATATACAGCATCAACGCCGCCCGCAAACCGGGTTCGATCTCACTGCTCATCGCGACCGCGGCATCGACGTCGTCCCGCCAACCCGGCGCACCTCCGCACATCCGTGCGGCGGCCCGTTGCATCGTGGCGAATGTCAGCGGCGAGCCAAAGATGATAGCGTCCTGCGCCATATCCTCTCGCGAATCCGCGAGTACCCGATCGGCCAACCGCACGACTTCGGTCAGCTCACCGGTTCCGAACTTCGCCGTGAGGGCCGCCAGCACCAACCCTACGGACAATATCGAGTCGCCAAGTGAGTCAGCGAGACTCATCAATTCGCCGACCATCTCGGCGGCCTGCCGATAATGTCCGTGGGCGACCAGCGCCGACATCTGCCCGGTCATACCGATGGCGAGCGACGCCTTGTCATCGGCAGCGACCGCCAGCTCATGCAGCTCCTCGAAGCCCCCGTCGGTGGCGCTCGCGCCGACCCGGAAAGCGGTGAGGCACAACAGCGCCCGCGGCGCGATGCGCATCGGAGCCCGTCCGGCGTCGTCGTTCGGCAGCCGGTCGGCAACGCTGCGTGCATGTTGCCAGCTCTTCCGCGCCGCGCGGATGTCGCGGCGGGTCAGCCACGTTGCGGCGCGCATGTGCCAGCCGAACGCGGCAGCCAACTCACCGGCGGCCTCCAGGTGCTGGGCAATCAGCGCCGCGTTCTCGTCCGCCGATGCCGGGTCGCGCTCTGTGAGTGCGGCCGCCAGGCGGTTGTGCAGCGTGGTGCGGCCCGCTTTGAGCTGCGAATGATAGGCCACCGCCTGGATCAGGGGGTGACGGAATGCATGCTCCACAGTCCCGGTGAAAGTGATCTGTTCGATCAGCTCGGAGCGCACCAGCTCGGCCAGCGTCGAGGTATCCGCCAGGGTCGCCAACACATCTGCGCGGAAGCGGAATCCGATGACGGCCGCCGCGTTCAACGTCGCTTTGGCCGCGCTGTCCAGCCGGTCGATGCGTGCGGCGATCGCCGCCTGCAGGGTGGCCGGTACGGTCACGTCGGTTGATCCACCCGTATTCACGTGCGCGCCGCGGGCACCCGAGAGCACACCCCGATCGGTCAGATCACGCACGATCTCCTCAACGAAAAGCGGGTTTCCGCCGGCACGTTCGGCAATCCGCGTGGTCAGGTCGGCCACTGAGGGATCGGTGCCCAACAGTTGCGTGACCAGCGCCGTGGTCTCTGAGAAATCAATCGGTGCCAGGGAAATCGTCTGCGCTCCGGCGAGATTACCCAACGCACCGGCGTACTCGGGACGGTAGGTGAGCAACACCAACGCGGAGGTTTGTGGAACGACTGCCAGAAAGTCGGCCAGCAGTGATTCGCTGGTCTTGTCGATCCAGTGCGCGTCTTCGATGACATAGACGCTGGTGGTTTTGGTGGCCAACGCGAGCGTACTGACCAGTGCTGTCAACCGCCTTCGTCGGGCATCGGGGGCGATATCGGGTAGCTCGTCGGTCGGGTCACGGATTCCGAGCGTGTCGTCGAGAACCACCTGGTCGGCGGCATCCGCATCGCGGACCCTGTCGCGCACGGCCGCCCTGGCCTCTTGGTCGCTCATGCCCTCCACCCCGAACGCCGCCCGCAGCAGCCGGGCCACCACCAGGAACGGGACTTCGCTGGTATGCGATTCGCAGTACGTCGAAATAACCCGATGCCCGCGGGCCTCCGCCATCGCCACGATTTCGTCAACGGTGCGGCTCTTGCCGATGCCGCCGGCCCCCACCACGCCCACCACGCGGCCACGGCCTGCCGTCGCTTGATCCAGCATCGCGCCCAACGCGGCGAGCTCCCATTTCCGCCCGACCAGCGTCGACACCCGTCGCTGCAGGTCCGCGCGCGGGCGCCCGGCTTTCATCGCAAGCAGCGGCCGGGCTGGCACCAACGCGTCGGCGCCCTTGACGTGGCCGCCCTCCGGTTCGCCCAGCACCGCGACATCGGCAACCAGACGCGCGGTCGACTCGCTGAGCATCACTCCCCCGGGCGCCGCAAGGGATTCCATCCGCTGCGCCATGCCGACCTGATGACCGACGGCGGTGTAACTCCACGGGCTGGAGCCGACATCGCCGGCAATCACCTCGCCAGAATTCAACCCGACCCGCAGTTCGATGTGAACACCGTCTCTGCTGTGTACCTTCGCGGCGAGCTCGTGCGCCGTTTTCTGGATGTCCAGGGCTGTCAAGCACGACCGAAGCGCGTGATCCTCCAACGCAATCGGTGCGCCGAAGACGGCCATGATGCCGTCGCCGGTGAACTTGTCCACCGTGCCGCCGTAACGGTTGACTATTGCAGCGCAGCGATCGAACAGGTCCGCCATGATCTCGCGCAGTCGCTCCGCCCCCACCGCCCGGGCTATCCCCATCGACTGCACCACGTCGGCGAACAGCACCGTCACTTGCTTGTATTCCGCGGATTGCTGCTGCGTTATGGGCGCGCCGCAGCCATCACAGAATCGCGCGCGTTCCCGGAGTTCGTTCCCGCAAGCCGCGCAGGCGGCATCCGCTGTCATTGGGCCCCTTGATCTCGAGTACCCCAACCAGATGCTGCAAGAATAGGGTCTTGCAGTCGTCTGGCAAACCAGTAGAGACCCAATCGATATCTTTGGGCCGGTTGCGTTAGCCGCCCAGGCATCCCGGGCCGAGCAACGCCTTGAGGTCGCCCATCAGCGCCGGCGATGGTGTGACCCGCAGCGATTGGTCCAGCTCGAGGGTGGTGATCCGGTCCCCACTGATGAGCCGCAGGTGCACCTGCGAGGTACCGGGGTGGCGCGCCAGCACCTGCTTGAGCGCGCTCACCTTGTCGAAGGTGCACTGCCGGGTCGGCAGGCTGACCGCCAGCGGGCGATCCATTTGGGCATTGGAAAAGTCGGGCACCACGAGGTCGTTGGCGATCAGCGAAATCCGGTCGTCCCGGATCGCGACCTTGGCGTTGACCAGCACCACCGCGTCGTCGGCGATGTCGGAGCCGTAGCTGGAGTACGCATGCGGGAAGAACATCACCTCGATGCCGCCGGCGAGGTCCTCTAATTGTGCTGATGCCCAAGGCATTCCGTTTTTGTTGACCCGCCGGTTCACCGAAGCCAGAATGCCTCCGACCCGTACCTGCGAATCGTTGGGGACATCGCCGTTAAGGATCGCCGGGATGACGGTGTCCACCTGTGCGGCCAGCAGGTGCGCGACCCGGTTCAGCGGATGCCCGGACACGTACAGGCCCAGCATCTCGCGCTCTAAGGCCAGCTTGTGTTTGTCTTCCCACTCGTCGTCGGGAACCTTGATGGTGAACACCGAGTCTCCGGTGCCGGTCCCGTCGTCGCCCCCGAACAGGTCGAATTGGCCTATCGCCTCGGCCTTCTTGGTGCCCAGAACCGAGTCGACGGCGTCGGTGTGAACCAGGAACAGGCCTTTTCGCGGATGGCCCAGCGAGTCGAATGCGCCCGCCTTGATCAGCGACTCGGTGACCTTCTTGTTGCAGGGGCCGATTTCGATTTTGTTCAGGTAGTCCGAAAAGTCGGTGAACTTGCCTTTATCGCCGCGACTGTTGATCAGTGAACCCACCACGTTGGCGCCGACGTTGCGCACCGCGCCCAGGCCGTAGCGGATGTCGGAACCCACCGATAAGAAGTTCAGCCCGGACTCGTTGACGTCCGGTGCCAGCACCGTGATGCCCAGCTTGCGGCAGTCGGCCAGGTAGACGGCCGCCTTGTCCTTGTCGTCGCCGACCGAAGTCAGCAGGCCGGCCATGTATTCGGCGGGATAGTTGGCCTTGAGGTAGGCGGTCCAGTAGGAGACCATGCCGTAGCCCGCGGCATGCGACTTGTTGAACGCGTAGTCGGCGAACGGCAGGATGGTGTCCCACAGCGCCTTGATCGCGCGCTCCGAGAACCCGTTGGCCTGCATGCCCTCGGAGAACCCCTCGAACTCCTTCTCCAGCACCTCACGCTTCTTCTTGCCCATGGCCTTGCGCAGAATGTCGGCTCGGGCCAGCGAGTAGCTGGCCACCTTCTGCGCGATGCGCATGATCTGCTCTTGGTAGACGATGAGGCCGTAGGTCTCGGAGAGGATCTCGCGCAGCGGTTCCTCGAGTTCGGGGTGGATGGGTTTGATGGCCTGCCGGTTGTTTTTGCGGTCGGCGTAGTCGTTGTGGGCGTTCATGCCCATCGGACCCGGTCGGTAGAGCGCAATGACGGCGACGACGTCCTCGAAAACGGTCGGCTGCAGGCGGCGCAGCAGATCGCGCATCGGGCCGCCGTCGAGCTGGAACACGCCCAGGGTGTCACCGCGGCCCAGCAGCTCGTAGGTCGGCTTGTCGTCCAGCGGCACGGCTTCCAGATCGAGGTCAATTCCCCTGTTGGACTTGATGTTCTCCAGCGCGTCACCGATGATCGTCAGGTTGCGCAGACCCAGGAAGTCCATCTTCAGCAGCCCGATGGCTTCGCACGACGGGTAATCCCAGCCGGTGATGATGGCGCCGTCCTGCGGCCGCTTCCACAGCGGGATGGCCTCGGTCAGTGGCTCACTGCTCATGATCACCGCGCAGGCGTGCACGCCGGCGTTTCTGATCAGGCCCTCCAGACCGCGCGCGGTCTGGTAGATGGTGCGGACGTCGGGATCGGTTTCGATCAGACCGCGAACCTCGGCGGCTTCCTTGTACCGCTCGTGAGCCGGGTCGGTGATGCCCGACAGCGGAATGTCCTTGGCCATGACCGCCGGCGGCAGCGCCTTGGTGATCCGGTCGGCGATCGCGAACCCGGGCTGGCCGTAGTGGATCCGCGCCGAATCCTTCAGGGCCGCTTTGGTTTTAATGGTGCCGAAGGTGATGACCTGGGCGACCCGGTCGTGGCCCCACTTGTCGGCGGCGTAGCGCACCATCTCACCGCGGCGACGGTCGTCGAAGTCGATGTCGATGTCGGGCATCGAGGCGCGTTCGGGATTGAGGAACCGCTCGAACAGCAGACCGTGCTGGATCGGGTCGATGTCGGTGATACCGAGCACGTAGGCGACCAACGATCCGGCCGCCGAGCCCCGGCCGGGGCCGACCCTGATTCCCGCCGACCGCGCGTAATTGATCAGGTCGGCCACGATCAAGAAGTACGACGGGAAACCCTTGGAGCAGATGACGTCGATCTCGAAGGCCGCGCGGGCCGCGTAGCCGTCGGGCGCACCGTCGCGAAACCGGCGGCTCAGCCCGGCGTCCACCTCGTGGCGCAGCCAGGACGCCTGGTCGTGCCCCTCGGGCACCGGGAAGACCGGCATCCGGTCGCGTGGCGCCCACACGTCGGCGTAGGACTGCACCCGCTCGGCGATCAACAAACTCGAGTCGCAGGCGCCGGGAACCTCGTCGTCCCAGATCTGGCGCATCTCGGCGGCCGACTTCAGGTAGTAGCCGTCACCATCGAACTTGAACCGGTTCGGATCCGACAGCGTCTTGCCGGTCTGCACGCACAGCAACGCCTCGTGGTTGTGCGCGGCGTCGCGGGTGACGTAGTGGCAGTCGTTGGTGGCCAGCGCCGGAATGTTGAGCGCGCGGCCGAGCTCGATGAGGCCTTCGCGCACCCGCTGCTCGATGGACAGGCCGTGGTCCATCAACTCCAGGAAGTAGTTGTCGGCGCCGAAGATCTCCCGCCACTTGGCCGCGGACTCCAGCGCCTCGCGGTGCTGGCCGAGCCGCAGCCGGGTCTGCACCTCTCCGGACGGGCATCCGGTGGTGGCGATGATGCCGCTGGCGTTTTCGGCGATGATCTCGGCATCCATCCGCGACCACTTGCCCAGCTGGCCCTCGAAGGACGCCAACGAGGTCAGTTTGAACAGGTTGCGCAGCCCGGTGGCGTTCTCGGCCACCATCGTCAGGTGCGTGTAAGAACCGCTGCCGGACACGTCGTCGGACTTCTGGCCCGGGTCACCCCACAGGATCCGGCGGGTGTCAAAACGAGAACCGGGAGCGATATAGGCCTCGACGCCGATTATCGGCTTGATCCCGGCGGTGGTCGCCGCGTTGTAGAACTCACTGGCGCCGAACATGTTTCCGTGGTCGGTCATCCCGATCGCGGGCATTTCCAGCCGGTGGGCCTCGGCGAACATCGGCGAGATCTTCGCGGCACCGTCCAGCATCGAGTACTCGGTGTGGTTGTGCAGGTGTACGAAGGACCGCGACGAAGAACCGCTCATAGGGACGCCAGTCTAAGACCGAGGACCGACGCGTCCCCGGCGTGTCGCCGAGCGTGTCTCGGAAGCCCGCTGCGAGCCGTACAACCCCAAGCGGTTCTATCGTGGGGCTATGACCCAGACAGACGCCCGGTCAGCGGAATCGTCGCCCTGGTCGCCGCGCGAGTGCGAGTTGCTCGCGGTTACCTTGCGGCTGCTGTAGGAGCACGGGTACGAGCGGTTGACGGTGGACGCCGTGGCCAGCGAGGCCCGCGCCAGCAAGGCGACGGTGTACCGACGCTGGCCGTCGAAGACGGAATTGATGCTGGCCGCGTTCATCGAGAGCGTCCGCCAGGTCGCGGTCGCGCCGGAAACCGGCACCTTGCGCGGCGATTTGCTGCAGCTTGGCGAGGCCTGCTGTGCACAGGGTTACCAGCACGCCAGCACCATTCGCGCCGTGCTCGTCGAGGTGTCGCACCACCCGGCCCTCAGTGACGCCCTGCAGCATCAGATCCTCGATCAGCGCGAAGCCCTGGTTCGGCACATACTGCAGCAGGCCGTCGACCGCGGCGAAATCGCCAATGCCGCCCTTCCCGACGAACTGTGGGACCTGATGCCGAACTACCTGATCTTCAGGACGATCATCCCCGGACAGCTGCCGAACCGTGAGACGGTGCGGCTTCTCGTCGATGACTTCATCCTGCCCGGGCTCACCCGCACGAGCGGGTCACATTGATCGCATTAGTCGCATTAGCCACATGGGTCTCTCGATCGGAAGACACCGCGTTGGGCCGCCTATCAGCGACAGCTGGGTCGTTTGCCGCGCTGGGTACCGGATTTGTCGCTGGGAGCCGGGCAGGTCGAACATGCCCTCCGATCCAGAGACGCGTGTGGCAGATGTGACGACAGCCGCCGCGAGCCGCCGCGCCCGGAAAAGTGTACGGCCGCGTCGTTTGTCCGGTCCGGTACCGTACTGTCAGCGCATGCCGATGACGCCGGAGGCGCTGAACCACAGCGCGGGGCCGGCCAAGTCGCCCGCTTACCGAAAGGCCAACGGGTGAGGCGGATTTCACTCGAGTCGATCGTGCGGCGCCGCTGGATGGTGCTGGTCGCGGTGATCGTCGTCGCCGGGGCGGGATTCGGCATCTATCGCCTGCACGGAATCTTCGGCTCGAAAACCGGCCCCTCGGCCAACAGCGGTCTCTCCAACGAGATCGTCCCGTTCAACCCCAAGCATGTCGTCCTCGAGGTCTTCGGCGCGCCGGGCGCCATGGCGACCATCAACTACCTGGACGTCAACGCCCAGCCGCAGCAGGTCAAGGACGCTCCCCTACCCTGGTCGTTCACCATCACGTCAACCGAGCCCGCGATCGTCGGCAACGTCGTGGCGCAGGGCAACGGCGACACCCTCGGGTGCCGCATCACCGTCAACGGCGAAGTCAAGGACGAACGCACCGTGAACAAAGTCGACGCCTATACCTTCTGCCTGGACAAATCCGGATGAGCGACCCAGTGACCCAAGAGAAGCCCCCGCGCCCCTCGATACCGCACACCATCCGCCGGCTTTCGGTGCCGATCCTGCTGTTCTGGATCGCAGTCGCCGCGATCACGAACATTGCGGTGCCCCAGCTGGAGGACGTCGGAAAAGTCCACAACGTGGCGCTGAATTCGCCGGATGCCCCGGCGCTGAAGGCCATCAAGCAAATCGGCCAGACGTTCCACGAGTTCGACACCGACAGCACGGCCATGATCGTCCTGGAGGGTGATCAGCCGCTGGGCGCCGACGCCCACCGGTATTACGACTCGTTGATCCGCAAGTTCGAGCAGGACAAGAAGCACGTCCAGCATGTTCAGGACTACTGGGGCGACACCCTGACCGCGGCGGGATCCCAGAGCAGCGACGGCAAAGCCGCCTATGTTCAGGTGAACCTTGCGGGCAATCAGGGCTCGGCGTTGTCCAACGAGGCAGTGGGCGCGCTGCGCGACATCGTCAGCCAGACCCCACCGCCGTCGGGCGTCAAGACCTACGTGACCGGCCCGGCCCCGCTGATCTCGGATCAGTTCGACGTCGGCAGCAAGGGGACCGCGAAGGTCACCGGGATAACCGTCGGCGCGATCGCGTTGATGTTGCTGTTCGTCTACCGTTCCTTCTTCACCATGCTGCTGGTGCTCATCACGGTGCTCGTCGAGATGTCCGCCGCCCGGGGAATCGTCGCCTTCCTCGGGAACATCGGGGTGATCGGGCTCTCGACCTACGCCACCAACATCCTCACGTTGCTGGTTATCGCCGCCGGAACCGACTACGCGATATTCGTCGTCGGCCGCTACCAGGAAGCGCGCGGGGCCGGCGAAGACCGAGAATCCGCGTACTACACCATGTTTCACGGCACGGCCCACATCGTGCTGGGATCTGGCCTTACCGTGGCCGGCGCGGTTGCCTGTCTGGGATTTACCCGGCTGCCCTACTTCCAAAGTCTGGGCATGCCTGCCGCGATAGGCATCCTCGTCGCGCTTCTCGCCGCGCTCACCCTGGGTCCGGCGGTACTCACCCTGGGCGCATTGGTGGGGGTCTTCGAACCCAAGCGCGCGATGAGGACCCGCGGCTGGCGGCGGATCGGCACGGCCATCGTCCGCTGGCCCGGCCCGATTCTGGTGGCCTCGTGCGCGCTGGCCCTGATCGGCCTGCTCGCGCTGCCCGGGTACAAGTCGAGCTATGACGTCCGCCCCTACATGCCCGAAAGCGCGCCGGCCAATGTCGGCTACACGGCAGCCGAGCGGCACTTCTCCCGCGCCCGCCTGGAGCCCGAGCTGCTGATGCTCAAGTCGGACCACGACCTGCGCAACCCGGCGGACATGCTCATCCTGGACCGGGTGGCCAAGGCCGTGTTTCACGTGCACGGCGTCGCCCAGGTGCAGACCATCACCCGACCCCTGGGCACCCCGATCGACCACAGCTCGCTCGCGTTCCAGATCAGTTCGGGCAGCGCCGGCCAGCAGGAAAACCTGCAATACCAGCGGGACCGCGCGAACGACCTGCAGAAGCAAGCCGGCGAACTCGCGAAAACGATCGGCATTCTCAAGCAGCAGTACGTGCTGCAGCAGCAGCTCGCCGCCTCTACTGACAGCGAGACCAAAAGCTTTCACGACACGCTCAGCACGATCCAAGACCTGCGCGACAAGATCGCGAATTTCGACGACTTCTTCAGGCCGCTTCGTAGCTACTTCTATTGGGAAAAGCATTGTTACGACGTCCCCGCCTGTTTTGCGCTCAGGTCGGTCTTCGACGCACTCGACGGTATCGACCGGCTCAGTGAAAGATTTGAGGACCTCACGGCCACCCTGGACAAGCTCGACGCGCTGCAGCCGAAGCTGGTGGCGCTGATCCCACCCCAGATCGCCAGCCAGGAGGTCAACCATCAATTGACCTTGTCCAGCTACGCGACCCAGTCGGGCATCTTCGCCCAGCAAGCGGCCGCGCTCGACAACGCCACGGCGCTGGGGCGGGCCTTTGACGCCGCCAAGAACGACGACTCGTTCTACCTGCCTCCCGAGGTGTTCAAGAACCCCGATTTCGAGCGCGGGCTGAAGCTGTTCATGCCACCCGACGGCAAGGCCGTCCGGATGATCGTCACCCACGAGGGTGATCCGTCGACCACCGAGGGCATCGATCACATCGAGCCGATCGCGAACGCCGCGCACGAAGCCCTGAAGGGCACACCCATGGCCGACGCCCAGATTTATCTGAGCGGCACCGCCGCGACCTACAAGGACATCCAGCAAGGCGCCAAGTACGACCTGTTGATCGTCGCCCTGGCTGCGCTGAGCCTCATTCTGCTGATCATGATGATCATCACGCGAAGCCTGGTCGCCGCGTTGGTGATCGTGGGCACGGTTGCCCTGTCGTTGGGGGCGTCGTTCGGGCTGTCCGTGCTGGTTTGGCAGTACATGTTCGGGATCCAGCTGTATTGGGTGGTGCTCGCGCTGGCCGTGATCCTGCTGTTGGCGGTGGGATCGGACTACAACCTGCTGTTGATCTCCCGGTTCAAGGAAGAGATCCATGCCGGATTGAAGACCGGCGTCATTCGCTCGATGGCCGGCACCGGCTCGGTGGTGACTTCCGCCGGCATCGTCTTCGCCGTCACCATGTGCGCGTTCGTGTTCAGCGGCTTCCAGGTTCTCGGCCAGATCGGGACAACTATCGGCCTCGGGCTGATGTTCGACACGCTGATCGTGCGTTCGTTCATGACGCCTTCCGTCGCAACGCTTCTCGGGCGCTGGTTCTGGTGGCCGCAGCGGGTGCGCCCGCGTCCGGCCAGCACGATGCTTCGCCCCTACGGCTCGCGAACAGCGGTTCGCCAGCTGCTGCTCTGGGAGGACGACGACGCCGCGGTGATGCCCGTGGCCCACAATGGCTGACGTGAGTCGCTCATTTGAAGATCTGGTGACAGAAGCCGATTCGGTATCCGTCGACGGTTGGGATTTCTCCTGGCTGGACGGCCGCGCGACGGAGGAACGACCGTCCTGGGGCTACCAGCGGCTGCTGAGCCGCCGGCTGGCGGACGTCTCGGCCGCATGTGACGTCGACACCGGTGGTGGCGAGGTGCTGGCGGGCGTCGACACATTCCCGCCCACCATGGTCGCGACGGAATCGTGGCCGCCCAACGCGGCGCTGGCCACCAAACTCCTGCATCCGCGTGGCGTAGTGGTCGTCCGGACCGGGGATGAGCCACGGTTGCCGTTCGCCGATGAGGCGTTCGACCTGGTGAGCAGCCGCCATCCCATCGACGTGCGGTGGAACGAGATCGCCCGGGTGCTGCGGGCCGGGGGCACCTACCTTGCGCAGCAAATCGGACCCGCGACGATGTCGGAGCTGGTCGAATACTTCATCGGGCCGCAACCACAGAAATGGGCCGAGTTGCACCCGGATGTCCAGAGCGCGGGCGCGCAGGCCGCCGGGTTGCGGATCGTCGACATTCGGATGGAGCGGCAACGGGCCGAGTTTTTCGACGTCGGCGCCGTTATCTACTTCCTGCGCAAGGTGATTTGGACAGTGCCGGACTTCACCGTGGATCGTTATCGGGAGAAGCTGCGGGCCCTGCACGAACGGATCGAGGCCGACGGGCCCTTCGTCGCGCATGCGTTGCGGGTGCTGGTCGAGGCCCGCAAGCCCGAGTGAGCGCCCGTCACGCCCCGTCAGCCCTCTTCGCGCAACACGTCCAACGCGTCCTGCAAATCCTGCGGGTACGGGCTGACGATCTCGATCCGCCGGCCGTCGGCCGGATGGGCGAAGGCCAGCGACCGAGCGTGCAACCATTGCCGCTGCAAACCGAGCCTTTTCGCGAGTTTCGGATCGGCCCCGTAGACCAGGTCGCCGCAGCACGGGTGATGCAGCGCGGAGAAATGCACCCGAATCTGGTGGGTGCGACCGGTTTCCAGATGCACGTCGAGCAGGCTGGCGGCGGCGAACGCTTCCACCGTGTCGTAGTGGGTGATGCTGTGCCGGCCATCTTTGGTGACGGCGAACTTCCACTCGTTGCCGTGATGGCGGCCGATCGGCGCGTCGATCGTGCCGCTGGACGGATCCGGATGTCCTTGCACCAGCGCGTGATAACGCTTGTCGACGGTGCGCTCTTTGAACGCTCGCTTGAGCGCGGTGTATGCGCGCTCGGAGATCGCCACCACCATCACACCCGAGGTACCGACGTCGAGGCGGTGCACGATGCCCTGCCGCTCGTGCACGCCCGACGTGGTGATCCGGTAACCCGCGGCGGCTAGACCGCCGAGCACCGTCGGCCCGGTCCAGCCCACCGACGCGTGCGCGGCGACCCACGCCGGTTTGTCAACGGCCACGATGTCGTCGTCGGAGTAGAGAATCCGCATGCCCTCGATGTCGACCGGGGTGTTCTCCAGCGGCGCCGGCGCCTCGGGCAGGCGGACCTCCAACCAGGCACCAGGTGTCAGACGGTCGGACTTTCCCGCCTGCACGCCGTCCAATTCGACGCCGCCGTCTTCCGCGAGGGTGGCCGCGGCGCTGCGGGACAGTCCCAGCAGGCGGGCCAGCCCCGCGTCAACACGCATGCCCGCCAATCCCTCCGGGACGGGCATCGAGCGGTCAGTCACTGGTCTCGCGGTCCTTGCGGCGGCCCACCGCGTCGAAATCGAAGCCGAAAATCGACAGCACGACCAGCAGGATGGCCCCACCCACCACCGACGGATCGGCGACGTTGAACACCGGCCACCAGCCGATCGACAGAAAGTCCACGACGTGTCCCCGAAGCGGTCCCGGTGCCCGGAAGAAACGGTCAACCAGGTTGCCCGTCGCCCCGCCCAGGATCATTCCGAGCCCGACCGCCCACCAGGGCGACACCAGCCGTCGCCCCATCCAGAAGATGCCGCCCACCACGCCCGTCGCGACCAGCGTCAGCAGCCAGGTGTAACCGGTCGCCATGGAGAACGCGGCGCCGGAGTTGCGGACCAAAGTCCAGGTGACCGTGTCGCCGATGATCGACACCGGCTGGCCGGGGGGCAGCAGTTTGACGGCCAGAATCTTGCTGACGATGTCGAGTGCCAGCACGACCGCCGCAACCGACACCAACAGACGAAGCCGCCGCCTCGGCGCGGGGGCTCCCGTTTCCCCAGCGTTGTCAGCTGCCTCAGCCGAAGTCACCGGCTCAGCGGATCCCATTGGTTCGTCAGGCACTCCTCCATCATCCCTTAGTCGCGCGTGCGGGATGATCGGACCGTGACTCGCCTTACCGTCATCACCACCGGAGGCACGATCTCGACCAGCACCGGCGCGGACGGCGTGGCCCGTCCCACCTACGGCGGCGCGGAGCTGACGGCCGGGCTGGACGTCGATGTGGTGGACCTGATGGCGATCGACAGTTCACAGCTGACCCTGGCCGATTGGGATCGGATCAGCGCCGCGGTGCGGGCCGCGACCGCTGCGGGCGCCGAGGGAGTGGTCGTCGCGCACGGCACCGACACCATGGAGGAGAGCCTGCTGTGGCTCGACCTCACCTATGCGGGTGACGTCCCGGTCGTGCTGACCGGCGCCATGCGCAGCGCCGATGCCCCCGACGCTGACGGCCCCGCCAATCTGCGCGACGCGCTGGCGGTGGCCGCCAGCCCGTCCGCCCGCGGCCTCGGCGTGCTGCTGTGCTTCGCGGGTCGGGTGTTGCAGCCGTTGGGATTACACAAAGTCGCCACCCAGGACATGAGTGGCTTCGCGGGTGAGCTGCTCGGCAGTGTGGCGGGCGGTGTGACGCTGACCGGCGCCAAGACGCGGCCTTACGTGGGCTCGCTGAGTGCCGCCGATGCCCCGCGCGTTGACATCGTGGCCGCATACCTGGGCAGTGACGCGGTGGCGCTGGACGCGTGCGTGGCCGCCGGCGCGCGCGGTGTGGTGCTGGAGGCGCTTGGCTCGGGCAATGTCGGGGACGCGGTGGTCGACGGCGTGCGCCGGCATTGCCGGGATGGGGTGGCGATCGCGGTGTCCACCCGGGTGCCCGGCGGGCGGGTCAGCGCGGGTTATGGTCCCGGGCACGATCTGGTGGAGGCCGGTGCGGTGATGGTGCCGCGGCTGCGGCCGCCGCAGGCCCGGGTGCTGCTGATAGCGGCGCTGGCCGCGGGACTACCCGCGGCCGACGTCATCGCCCGCTGGGGCTGACGTGTCGTCCTGGGCTTTTAGCGCGTCGACATAGTCCGGCCAGTCCAGGCTGTCGGTCGGGTTCGCGTGGGTGAGGTCGCCGGTGTCTCCGGGAAACGTTTTCGCGTGGCCCGGACCCGAACCGCGGGTCTCGAACCTCACGGTGACCACGCCGTGCCCCGCGCCCTGCACCCAGCCGTGCCCCAGGTCGGGGTGGGTGACGTCGTCGCCCACGCGCCACGCCGGGTCTTGGGGCGGCGGCAGTGTGGCGAGTGAGGTTTCCAGCGAATGGTCGGTCTCGAGGGCGTCTTGGGCCTCGAGCTCCGGGAACAGCGACTCCTGGCGCACGTCGCTCAACCCGGAAAACCCAACGCCGAGTAGGCGGATGGGGCCGATCTGCAGCGGGTCCAGCAGCAGCCGTCGGGCCACCGCCGTCAGCGCGCCGGGTTCGGTAGTGGCGTAGGGCAGCGTCGCCGAGCGGGTCAGCGTGCTCATGTCGGACTTCTTCAGCTTCACCGTGACGGTGCGCGCGCCGCGGCCGTCTCTTAGGAGCCGTTGGTGCGCGTGCTCGGCGATCGGATCGATGGCGTCGCGCAGCTGGTCCAGGGTGGTCAGATCGACCGCGAAGGTGGATTCGGCGCTGATCTGCTTGGCTTCGGCGCGCTCGGCCACCGGGCGGTCGTCGATACCGCGGGCCAGCCGGTGCAGCGCCGGCCCGATCGTCGCGCCCAGGATGTTGGCCGCCTCCGCGTCTTTCAAGGCGGCCAGCTGTCCGACGGTCTCGATGCCCAGGCGATTCAGCTTCTCCTCGGCGACCGGGCCGATACCCCACAGCTTGCGCACCGGCAGGCCGCCGAGCAGCAGCTGTTCTTCGGTGCGGCTAACCACGCGGATCCCGTCGGGTTTGGCCAGGCCGGAGGCGATCTTGGCGATCTGCTTGCCCGAACCCGCACCGACCGAGGCGATCAGGCCTGTTTCTTCGCGCACCCGTCGGCGCAGGTGCTCACAGAACACCGCGACTTGGA
>Ga0302319_10012073_pt1 | contig 16320 bp, 10 predicted proteins | sample Bog_T0_2_FD_203319 | JGI IMG/M metagenome (GOLD analysis project Ga0302319, IMG submission 203319) | Peat permafrost microbial communities from Stordalen Mire near Abisko, Sweden - Bog_T0_2 | ecosystem: Environmental > Terrestrial > Soil > Wetlands > Peat | place: Sweden: Abisko, Stordalen Mire...
GTAGTAGAGAGTCGGCTGAACGCTCTCGGGCGGATTATTCACGTTGTTGAAGATGCGATTGCCCTGGTAGCGATCGTAGTAGATACCGCCGCCGGTACGAACGACCATGCGTGAATTACCGAAAACGTCCCAGGCCACGCCAAAGCGCGGGCCCCATTGTTCGCCGCGGTCTTTCATAAGGTACTTGTTGCAGCCACCTTTGGACGCCTGGCAAATGCCGTCATAGGGATTACCGCTGCCCGGAACTTCGAGTCCGATATCGTAGACCGGATAGTAGGCGCCGGTCAACGGGTTCACAGCGGAGCGCTGATTGTTAGCCGGATTGATGCCGGGCGTGAAGAGCTTGGGCGCCTGAGCCGGGTTGTAGTTGGCCAGAACGAAGGTAGACGCCTGCAGTGAGGCATCGTACTGAGGCTGGTACCAGGAACCGCGAAGACCGTAGTCGAAAGTCACATGAGGGGTAACCTTCCAGGTGTCCTGAACGAACTGCTCGATGTTCCAGTAGCGATACAAACCGTTGATATAGCCACTGGACTGATCGAAGGTCTGATACACGCCGTACAGCATATTCGAATAGCCATAGCCGGTGTCGATCGGGTTAGCGGTGGTGTCACCCCAGTTGTAGCTGCCATTGTTATCGTTGAACGACGTCTGGTTCTTGCGGCTGCGCTGCAGATAGACGCCAGCCTTGATTGTGTGCTTGCCCCACACCTTGGTCAGGTTGTTGCTGATGTCGATAGTGGTGTTGTAGTTCACGAACGGCGCGTCGGCTGTACCGAAAGAAGGGCTGTTAGCGAGGTGCGATCCGCCCACGTTGATCTGCGGGATGTAATCGTCCTGGACGGCGCCTGGGTAGAGCAGTGGAAGATGTACGCCCGATGCCGTAGCCGTTAGGGTGTTTCCCGTCTCGAAGATGTTGATGGTGTTCTTCGTCATGCCGATGTTTAATTCGTCGGTCATGGTCGGGTTCACGATGTAGGTGGCGCCTCCGGCAAAACTGTAACCGGGAGTAGGAGTGTTGATCTTGTCGAGTGGAATGTTCTCGCCGAGCACGAATGCTCCGTACACGTTTACCGTGGGCTGAAGATTGTTGATGTAATGGCCGAAGACGCGGAGATTCTGCGTCACGTTGTAATCCATCCGAAGAAGATCTTCGCGGCGCGGGTTCTGGCCGGACACCTGAGAGGAATAGTTATATCCGACGCCCGAGGTATTGGGCAGCGGCAGCAGGTTAGCCAACGCCTGGCCCGGAGCGTAGATCTGGCTGGCGGGAATGATATTGCCCGGAACCGGCAACTGCGTGTTGGGATCGCGAATGGTTACAGGCTTGCCGTTATTATCGACGCTTTGCGAGAAATTGCCCATGCGTTCGAGCGCGGTGGGAACGGTAACGTTCTTTGCGGCGGTCGGGGCGAGTTGTTCCTGCCATTCCTCGCTCCAGAAGAAGAACAGCTTGTTCCGCGTCTTTTCGAATACCTTCGGAATGTATACGGGGCCACCGATGGTATAGCCAGGATCGTTATAGCGATAGAGCGTGCGCTGAAGGCCGCGCTCGTTGTTGATAAAAGTGTTAGCGTTCAGATCGTCATGCCGATGGTAGATGTATCCGCTGCCGTGAAAGGCGTCGGTGCCGCTCTTGGTGACCATGGCGATTTGCCCGCCGGCGTTGCGGCCGTACTCTGCCTGATACTGACCGGTGAGAACCTTGAATTCCGCGATGGAATCTGTGCTGACCGTGACATTCTGGCTTCCATCGGCGCCGGTATCGATATCGCCGATACCGTTGATGGTGAGCTGGTTCATGGTGCCTCTGTTACCGTTAACATACACGCCGCTGAGTCCGCCGGAACCGCCGACCGAGACATTGGCAGTACTGAAGACGCCGGGGATTAGCTTCGCCATGTCGAGGGGATTGCGGCCGTTCACTTCGATGTTATCGACCTGCTTCCCGACAATGGCTTCGGACCGTTCCACACTCTCGGTTTGAAGCAGCGCCTGGGTGGCAGAGACCTCGACCGATTCCGTGACCGCGCCCACCTGAAGGGTCAGATCGCCCAACGCCAGTTTGTCCTGAGCGTCGAGAGGGACATTGATGCGCTCGAGCTTCTTGAAACCTGTCGCCGTTACTTCGACGGTGTAATTGCCGGGAAGCAGACCGGCGAGACTGAACTCGCCCGCGTCATTAGTCCTGGTTACGGTGTTGACTTTTTTGTCCTTTTCGATCGCAGCGACACCAGCGTTGGCTACCGTTGCGCCCTGCTGATCGACGACGCGGCCGGACATGGACCCTGTGATGTTCTGCGCATAGCCCTGAACAGCGAGCAGCAGCAGTGAAACAAGTATCGGCAGAGATACTTTTCGCATTCTTTAAAGCTCCTTAAGTTTTGAAACTGAAAACACGACGAACGCACCAAATCGCCCTTTTTGAGAAACGATTAGCTCTGGAGGGTAGCGAATATTGAAGAAAACCACAAAACACGAATGTTGAATGCCCCACGAACGACTAGTACGTGTGTGGAGCTTATATCAAATCGACACAGAATGCAACCGGCAGGAAAACAAAAGTGCGAGGCTCAAACTTAAGCGCTTAATTTGATTCACAAAAGCGCCCACCGTTTCAATTTACGGCGAATTAGTGTGTTATTTGGCGGTCGTGAGTTGCTTCAGGAGCTGTTCGGCGAGGTCGCGGAGGTTAGAATCGTTACTTTTTGCCGCGAGGCGAAGGTGCAGTTCGGCGCCGGCCTTGTCGCCTTTGTTCGCGAGGACGCCGCCCAGGTCGAGTTGGGCATGGCTCAACTCAGGCCTAAGCCGCACGGCTTCAGTATATTCGCGCAGGGCATCGTCGATCTGTCCCCGGCGTTCGAAAAGCGTACCGAGCAGGTCGTGGGCTTCGGCAAGTTTCGGGTTGAGCCGAAGCGCCGCCTCAATCTGCACTTGAGCCTCGGAGAAATGGCGAGTCGAGTTGAGCATGGAGCCGTAATTGAAACGAGCCGCCACATCATTGGGACCCAGCTGGACGGCCTTGTCGAATTCATAGCCTGCCTCGCGAAATTCCTGTTTCCAGACAAGCAGATTCGCCAGATTTCCGTGCGCTTCTCCATAATTGGGAAGAATTCGAACTGCTTCCCGAAACTCAGCCTCGCCCGACGCGGGATCTCCGGTTTGAGCGAGTGAAATACCGATAGCGTTATGCGCTTCGGGCATTTCGGAATCGAGCGCGAGCGCACGTTTCAAAGAAGCGATGGCGTTTCGGAAATCGCCCGCATCCAGTTGGGCCTGGCCGAGGGCGTTCCAGGCGCGCGGATCGGAAGGTGCGGCCGCAGCGGCGCGGCGTGCGGCGGCGATTTCCTGGGCAGGCTGTCCGGCGTCTTTGAGGGCTGTCGCGTATTCGAGCAGCGCGGGCACGTAGGCGGGATCGCGGCGGAGGGAATCCTGAAAGGCCGCAAGCGAGCGGGAAGGCTGCCCGGCCGCACGGAGGGCTTCAGCAAGTTCCAGATAAGGTTCGGGCCTGGGCGAGCGGAGCGCTTCCATCGCTTTTTCAAGGGCGGGAAGGCCGGCGCCTAAATTGGCCCGATCCCGCACCTGCGCAAGTGCAAGGTAAAAGCGATTCTCGATAGTGTCAGGCAGCGGGTTGGGATAACTGGGCACAACCTCGCCGTGGTAAGAGTTCGTTGCATCTTCGTGGCGCTCGGGAAGATCGGCCAGCAGATCGCCCGGAGGTTTGTTGCGCTGGATCAGGTGATCGGTGACCACGATGTGAACGATATCCTCGGTGCGGCGCTTCGGCATGTGGCAATCGATGCAATTGACCGCGGATGTATGGCGGCCAGCGGCGATCTCGGCGGTAAACGAGGCCGCGTGGCATTGCCGGCAAATCGCGTTGTAATGTTCAACGGCCTCGCTGCCATGGCGAATGTCATGCGGATCGTGGCAGGTGGTGCATTTCAGAGCGCCGTCGCTCTTGACGAAGCACTGCGAGGCGCGCATTCGTGAAACGGCGCTGGCGGTCTCGAAACGATTATCTTTATTCGGGCCCGGGGCTTCGTCGAAGGCGAGCACGAAAGCGGCAAGCGGTTCGCCGGGCTGGTAGCTGAAGTCGGGCCGCTGGTAGCGTTTGATGGCGTGGGGCAGGCGGTATTCGGTGGTCTTTAGGTGGCATTGCGCGCAGACTTCGAGCTGGCGGTCGTTATCGAGCCGGGCGGGATTCACGATAGCGGCGCGGATAGCGGCGGGCTTCGATCCGGGCGTGCTGGCGAGTGTGACGTGATGCTGGCCCGGACCATGGCAGCGCTGGCAGTCGATGCCTTCGGGCAGCGCGCCGGAATAGACGGGCCGGTCTCCCAGGCGGTCGTGACCGGGCGGAGTGTTGGGATAGGCATTGTGGCAGAACATGCAGTCGTAGGCGATCTGTCGGCGGGCGTACGGATAGTCGGATGTATCGTAGCCGGGGTTCATGGCCCAATAGCCGCCTTTTTCGGCGTACCATGCGAGCGGAAGTTCAAGGAGCGTTCCATCGGGATTGCGATGGAGGTAAGTGCGCATGTGGTTGCCGGAGCCGACAATGTAATCGATCTGCTTCTCGTCGATGTTGGTTTGCTTGCCCTCAAAGCCTGGTTGGTAGCGGCGCTGGATGAGAACCCCGTTCCGGTTCAGCATTTGATAGTAAGTATCGGAAGCGGGATGATAATAGCTGTTTTTGTTTGTGAAGTCTTCGAGCGGGATTTCGGGGCGGGGCGCCGAGAAAGACCGGCCCATGCCGTTCTGCTTGTAGGTTTTCGCGATAGCGGGATGGCAGGCGGCGCAGAGTTTGGGATTGGCGTATTGCGCGGCAGCGGGTGCCGCGAAGACGAGGGCCAATGAGACCAATAATCTCATGGCTTAATGAGCTGCTGCAGAAGCTGCTGCGCGATCCGCGCCAGCGTGGGGTCGGCCGCGGTGGAAGCTTGCCGCAAGTGTTCGAGCGCACCGGCAACATCGCCTTTCTTCGCAAGCATTGCGCCGAGATCGAGCTGCGCCTGGCTCATATCGGGCCGGATGTGAACGGCCGCTTCGTATTCGCTCAACGCTTTATCGGGCAAGCCCTGTTGCTCATAAGTGCGACCCAGCATTTCATGCGCCTCGGCAAAATTCGGGTTAGCCGCGATGGCGGCCTCCATCTGCGCCCGGGCTTCGTCGAGGCGTTTTTCGCGGCTGAGCACGGCGCCATAGTTGAAATGAGTGTTGGCATCGGCGGGCGAAAGCCGAACCGCCAGATCGAATTCATAGAAGGCCTGTTTGAGATCATGCTCGAGATCGAGCACACCGGCGAGATTTCCATGAGCTTCGCCATAGTTCGGGAGGATTTGGATGGCTTCCCGGAATTCGGCCTCGGCGGCCGCCAGGTTCCCGCTTTGCGCCAGCACGATGCCCAGGCCGTTGTGCGGCTGAGGCAGCTCCGGGCCCAGCGCGATCGACTTTTTCAGAGCTTCGAGCGCCTGAGGCGCCCGGCCGAGATCGAGATCCACCTGGCCGAGTTCATTCCATGTTTTCGAATTGTCGGGCGCCGCCTGGGTTGCCCGTTCAAATGCTTCGGCGGCCTGGTCCAGCTGGCCGGCAGCCCGGTATGCCGCTCCGAGTCCAAGCAGCGATGCGGGGTAGCCGGCGTCGAGCCGCAACGAATCGCGATACGCGGCAATAGCGTGCTCCGGCTTTCCGGCAGCTTCATACGCAGCCGCGAGTTCGTAATAAGGTTCAGGCGTCCGCGGGTGAACGGCGTTGAGCGCGGCAACCAGCTGTGGGATGCCGGCGGCCAGATTGCTCTTATCGCGAACCTGCGCAATCGCCAGATACATGCGGTTTTCGGGCGTGTCGGGCAGCGTCTCAGGATAGTAAAGCCGCACTTCGCCGCGATAGCTGTTGGCCAGCGTTTCATGGCGTTCGGGAATATCGGCCAGCAGATCCGCCGTGGGTTTAAAGCGCTGGATGTAATGATCGGTCTTAACAATGTGGACCACTTCGACCGGACGCCTTAAAGGCATGTGGCATCCGGTGCAGCCGGATTCCGCCGTGTGTTTCTTTGCGGCTATGAGCGCGGTGAAAGCGGCGGCGTGGCACTGTCGGCAAACGGCGTTGTAATGCTCGGCGACTTCTTCGCCGTGGCCGATGTTATGGGGATCGTGGCAGGTGGTGCATTTGAGGGCGCCATTGCTCTTCAGGAAGCACTGCGACATCCGCAGGCGCGAGGCGGTGCTTACGTTCTGAAACCAGTTGTCGCGTTCCGTGCCGGGAGCGTAATCGAAGGCGAGTTCGAAGGCGGCGAGCGGCTGTCCGGGGCGATAAGAGAAATCGCCGCGGTCATAACGTTTGACTACATGGGGCAGGGAAAATTCCGTGGTTTGCAGGTGGCACTGGAGGCAGACTTCGGCCTCGCGCTCCGGGGAAAGCTTTGCGGGGTTCACGATGGCCGCGCGGATATCCTGCGGATCCGCCCCCGGTTTTCCGGCCGCCTGAATGTGATTGCGGCCCGGCCCGTGGCAGCGCTGGCAATCCACGCCCTCCGGCAGTTCGCCGGTGTAGACTGGCTCCTCGCCCAGGCGGGTGTGCGTGGCGGGGATGGTTTCGTAGCCGTTATGGCAGAAGATGCAGTCGTAGGTGAGGGCGCGCTGGCCGTAGATATGGTCGGGCGAATCGTAACCGGGCGCCATCCACCAGTAGCCGCCCTTTTCGGAATACCATGTCACGGGCAGCTGCAGAAGACGGCCGTCGGTGGCGCGATGAAGATAGGCACGGGCGTGGATGGCCGACCCGAGAAAGTAATCGATCTTCGTTTCCTCGATGTTGGTGGGCTTGCCTTCGTAGCCAATCTGATATCGCCGCTGGAAGTAATCGTCGCCGCGCCGGATCATCTCAAAGTAAGTGTTCGAAGGCGCGTGATAGAAGCGATTGTTTTTTGTATAGTCTTCGACGGTGTTTTCGGGGCGCGGATGGGCGAAGGACTTCGCCATGCCAGTCTGCCGATACGTTTTGAAGATGGCCGCGTGGCATCCGAAGCAGAGTTTCGGATTGACGTAGCCATCCGTCGCGGGGTCCAGGACGGTTCCGGGAGCTGGCTCATCGGCTGCATAAATGGATGCGGCAACGGCGATGCAGAGAAGCGATGCTGCGATGGCGCGCGGCCGTGACGAACGAATCACGTTAGAAGGTTATCAAGCATGCTGCGCGATCTCACAGACGCGGGCGTCATGAGTCAAGGTGATCGGCGCGAAGGTAAACTCTGTGCGAGGCCGCTCCGGATCCGGGTCGCGGCATCGCGAAGGTCCCACGTCTGTTTCCCTCCGGCCATTGCGGAGTTCAAAAAGGCCCGCGGTATTTATCAGAAGATTATTTCGAAGGACGGCAAAACGAAAACGGAAACGATAACGGGCACGGACTCCGCGGGCAAGCCTTATGCCGGGAGAACAATGGTCTACGACAAACAGTGAACCGGGACAGTCGCGTCCCGGCCTCAGCTTTCGAGTTGTGCGTTTATTAAAACGTGACTCGCCCAGAGTGCGGTTCGACGCTTCCAGGATCGGGACGTATAGACAACGATGCCATTCCCTTTTCGCTGCATCGGGGACTGACCGCCCGCGCTGCCTGACTGAAGCAGGCATGCTGCATAATAGTATTCAACTTGCGTGGCATGGCTCTGCGTTTGATCGCTGCTATCGTGCTCCTGAGCGGAATGGCGGACTACCTTGCGTTCGACGTCGCGGATCCCCTGGCGCCGATGAGCGCCGCAGGAACTCCGAGCTTCATCTGCACAAATGTCAATCTTCATTTAAGTCCGCCCACCATCATGGGCACCGATACTCACGATGATGGGTGTATCTGTTGCGCGGCGGGCTTTACGGCACGTCGAGCCGAGCTTCCGGTGGCCGACGTAGTCACTGCAACGAGCACTTTGTACATCCTTCCGCCCTCCGATCCGTCGCTCGCCCGAGTCGATCCTCCTCCCCGCGCATAGTCACCTCCACTGGGGAGACTCAGCGGCCATGCGCAGCCGGCGGTAAGACCCGTAACAGATCGCGAGCACCGATGCCGCCGACAGGAAGCCGACCGTGGGCTTAATCGTCTTGCTCACTGCCTTCCAGTGCCCCCGACGAGTGCATTGAACACATTCGAAGGACCGTTTTCACGCTGCCCGGAGTATTAGGAGTGGAGATCACCACGCCCGACAAACGGGCCTGCAATATCCGCGAGAAGCTCGACTGGGTTGCCGACGTCATCGTTCACCTTGAACCTTGCGCAGGAGGAACTACCGCAGCAATGAAAAAAACACAATTCGCTTGTCAGGGTCTGCTGATCTTCGCCTTTTCGGTCCCTGCGCAAACTACCCCCGACCCCGTGCCGGACGCTAACCCCGCGAGGCCCACGGTGTCAACACCGGCTACGCTGACCCCGGTAGGCTATCTGCAATTCGAAACCGGCTCGCTCGGGGCGACCACTTCGCCGGAGTTCGGGACCCGCATCGGCATCAATCAGGTCACTAAACTGACCGTGATGCCGCGGCTGGAGTTACTCGTTCTGACCGAGCCGTATATCCACAGCAGCAACAGCAAAGGTGGGGACAAGGAGATTCATCCCGGCGAAGTGTTTGCGGGCGCACAGGCAGTCCTGCTGCCGGGCGATGGCGCCATGCCGACGATCGCGGTCAGTTACATCCGCAGGTTATATGAGAGCCCGGCGCCGGAGCTGGACATCGGAACGAATCGGCAAAGCGGCACGATTCTGCTCAGCAACGATATGGCCGGGTTTCATTTCGATGTGAATTTCATCGTGACTGAAGAAACCGAGTTTGGCACACGCCGGGCGCAAACCGGACAGACGCTCTCAATTTCTCACCAGCTGAAGAAGTTCACCATATCCGGCGAGCTCTGGCATTTCACGCAGCCGTATTTCGCGTCGAATGCCGTTGGTAACCTGTGGGCGCTGTCATATCCGATTCGCCGAAATCTGGTGATCGATGGAGGGTTCGATCATGGGCTCACCAGCACTTCAACGCATTGGGAGGAGTTTATCGGCTTCACGTACCTGTTGCCGCATCGGCTCTGGCGAAGGTGAGAGGCGGGTATTCACCAGCTCCACGTGTAGCCGATGCTTGAAGTTGTGTACCAGGGGACCGTGACTACCTTGCTGTAGCTTTCCTGAATCCAGATCGAGTTGTGGTCGTTGAAGTGAACGATAGCGCCAAGAGAGAAGCCGCTGTCGAGGCGGTTTTGCACGCGCGGGTTGCCGGTATAGCTGGTGATTCCGGATTGAATCCAGGTATACCCTGTGACGACCTTCGTCGCGGGAAGAGGAAAGTTCTTCATCAATCCGGCGGATTCAGTGTGTTCGCCAAAGGCAGTGTGCAGGAATCCGTGAGATCCACTGTTCTCGTAGGTGTACGCAAAGGTTAGTTCGTCGCCAAATGGATACTTCTTGAGGAAACCAAAGGTGTGACCGATACCGATGTTGTAGTTCGCTCTCGGGATCAGGCCAGGACGATCGAAGTCGGAACCGAACATGACGAAAAGGTCTGTGCTGGTGCCCTCTGGCGCGGGCGCCGCTGCCAACGCGATGGGCGCCTGCGTAGAGGCGGTGGGTGCCTGTGCACGGCCGCTGACTGCTGCCAGACCCATTAGCCAGACAACTCCGCACGTCAGCGCAAGCGCCCCTCTCGCGCGGATGCCTGTCACTCTGCGCCGATCACGCTTGCCGCGGCGATGGGAAATATTCGGGTGGCCTCCGAGTATGCCTGGAACTGCCTGATGAAATCGTTGCATAGGATTCCAGGGTAGACGCGCCTGAGGAGGTTCGTCTGGCAAAAAGCGGACATGATGCCGAAGCGTGAGAGTGAGCACGCCACGCCTAATGTCCGAAAATTGCTAAGTCCAACATTAGATCCTCACGAAATTGATATGGCAAGCACACTGTCCGACCTATGCCGACGAATCGCGAGCTGTCGGCGCCGTCAAGGTCGTGTCCGAAAATTGCCGGAAGCGCAACCTGATTTCTCCTACGATAGAGATTATGGGTGCTGCGGAGCCCGATGCCAATTACCTCCCTCAAGGCATCGTGACATCGACTCAGGGAGTCTTCTCGCAGAATCCGCAGGATGAGCCGGGCCCGCGGCCGTCAATCTGGTGGCAAGCGATCTACAGTCGAGATCGGCGCTTCGACGGACGGGTCTTCATCGGCGCGACGACCACGAAAATCTACTGCCGCCCCATTTGCCCGATCCCGTTTGCAAAACCCAATAACCTGGTGTGGTTCTCCTGTGCGGCTGCCGCCGAGGCGGCGGGATTCCGCGCGTGCCGGCGATGTCGTTCAGAGGCCTCTCCGGGAACGCCCGCGTGGCTGGGGACTTCGGCCATAGTATCCCGCGCGCTCAGGCTGATCTCCGAAGGCGCCCTGGACGAAGGCAATGTTGACGATCTCGCGGAGAGAGTCGGCATTGGGGCACGACAGTTGCGGCGCCTGTTTCATGAACATTTGGGAACGTCGCCCCTGAAGATCGCGATCACGAACCGGGTCCATTTTGCCCGGAACCTTATCGAGGAGAGCGATCTGCCGGTCACGCAGATTGCGCTGTCAACGGGATTCACCAGCATTCGGCAGTTCAATCACGCGGTGCGGGCGATCTGTGGGCAGTCGCCAACCGAACTGCGCCGGGTACGCGGCGAATTCGCCGGATCGCACCAGGGCGGACTGGTCATTCGGCTGCCTTATCGGCCGCCCCTCGATTGGCGGGCGTTGCTGATGTTCCTGAAAACCCGGGCCACGCCGGGAGTAGAGGCTATCCGGGACGGATCTTATCAACGGACAATTCGAATCGGCGACACAACAGGTATCATTGAGGTCCGCGCGGACCATGCCGAGCCGGTCCTGACCGTACGGATAGAGCTACCGCGTTACCCGGACCTGATGAAGGTTGTGGAGCGCGTGCGACGCATTTTCGATCTGGGGGCCGACCCGCTTCGAATTGCCGGCGATCTCTCGAGAGACCAGAAACTGAAGTCACTCTTGAATTACAGCCCAGGCCTGCGGGTCCCCGGAGTTTGGGACGGCTTTGAACTGGCGGTTCACGCGGTGCTTGGCGAGCAACTGTCGACCAATGAGCCGACGAAGCTGGTCGGACGGCTGGTCAGGACATTTGGAACGCCGATACGGTGTGCGTCTCCCGATCTCACACATTTGTTTCCGGAACCGGAAGACCTTGCGCAAGCTGACCTGTCGAGGGCGGGCATACATGGCTCCCGCGCCGCTGTCCTGCGCTCGCTGGCCCGGGCAGTGTCCGGCAATGAATTGAAATTCAGCGCCTCAAGCACCCTGGAGGAAGCGATCTCACGCATCTGCAGCGTTCCTGGCATTGAAGAAGGCACGGCCCACTATATTGCGATGCGGGCGCTGAGCGAGCCGGATGCGCTTCCGTTCTCCGATCCGGGACTTCGGACTCGGCTCGGGGGCGGCGGGAATCCGGTCTCAATCCTTGAAGTTCAGAACGCTGCGGAAGGTTGGCGACCCTGGTGTGCTTACGCCGCCATGCACCTTTGCGCCGCGACTCTGCCAGACCAGGACGCGGAGAGACAGTCAATCAAAGGGCGAACCGGATAGCTCAGCGAGTTGTTTTGCAATGGCCTGTCCGAGCGCCGGAACTGGCGCCGGTGACGATGGTCCAGGCGCTCATCGGGTGCGTGGATTGTGGGTCAGATTCTCGAACAGGAATAGGCCGCTCTTGCCTCCGACCACGAAATCGAGGTCGTTGTCGCCATCGATATCGGCGACGGAAATCTGCATGCCGCCGCCCGTCCGAGTGCCGTAGTCGATGATGTGCTTCACCCACTCGACACTGCCGTTGGCATCCGGTTTCAGGTACTCGTACCAATAGACACCGAGCGGTTCGCGCTCGCCGGGGTCCCGGCCGTTATGCGCCATGAAGCGCTTGCCTGTGAGCAGGTCCGGCCTGCCGTCGCCGTTGAGATCGACCAGCGTCATGGCATGGCTCTGCGACCAGCTTTCGTCGATGATGTGTTTGACCCATTTGCCGTCGGCGGTTTGCTCCATCCAGAAGATGCCGTAGTTGTGGGCCAGCGAGGTGATCAGGTCCGGACGCCCGTCTCCATTTACGTCGTGAACGTAGATGAAGCCGGTTTCGCCGAGATCCCAGTCGGGGTGGAATTTCCACTCGCCGGTACGCGGATCGGGGGGAGCTTGGAACCAGCCTTTGGGAGTGAGTATGTCGGTGCGGCCGTCCTTATTCACGTCACCCGCGCCAATGCCGTGCCCGTAGGATTTGTCGCTGACAATGTGGCGGACGAAGCCGCCGTTCTTCATTTCATACCAGGAGAGCGGGGCGTTGGCGTTGCCGAATTCGGGGAGGATTTCCTGGGCTTTTCCGTCGTTGTCGAGATCGACCGCAAAGCAGAATTCGATATTGAAGCCGCTTTGGATTTCGTGGCGCTTCCATTGGGCGGCCTGGTTTTTGCCGGGGTTCTCATCCCACCAAAGGCTCTTTGAGAACCAGCCACAGCTGACGACATCGGGGTAGCCATCGCCGTTCACGTCGAGCGGGAGGTCGCTGAAATCGTCGATGTAGTTATTGGTGAAGAGGATGTCGCGGAAGTGGTGCCGGGTCCAGGCGGGACCTTCATACCAGTTCTCGCCGGAGACGATGTCGAGGTGACCGTCATGGTTTATATCGGCGAAAGCGGCGGGCTCGTTCTGGCTCAGGTCGAGCTGATGTTTGGCGAAGGGGATTTCGTCGTCGGGACGGGTAGCCGTCCAGGCTATCGCCGCGAGGAAGATGAAAAGGAGAAGGAAAGCAGCGGCTACAGTGGTCTTCATGCGAGTGATTCTATCTTTTGAGCGCGTGGGGAGGAGACCGGATTTGGTTCCCCACAACCGGATGTGGTGGTATTGGGCTGAAGCGGCGCTGCGCGTTGTACGCTTAACCCGCATGTTTTCCATGACATGGGTTTTGGCGTTGGCCTTGCACTGGTGACAGCGAAGTTAGCGAGGCTAAAAATGAAAACGACGGTAGTAAGCATATTAAGAAGGTCGGCTCTGCCGATGCTGGCGATGGGTGCGTTTGCGATCCTGAGCCCGGTCGCGGCAATGGCGCAGCGGGGCGGTGGGCACGGCGGTGGCGGAGGAGGGGGACACGCGGGTGTGCACGCCCAGGGATTCTCCGGAGGTGGGCGCGTTTATTCGGGTGGGGGCGTCTATGGGAACCGCGGTTACGTGGGCGGCGGCAGATATTACCGCGGCGGCGTGGGCTTTGGTTTCGGTTATGGTGGTTATCCTTACTATGGCTATCCTTACTACGGCTATGCTTACGCGCCCGGCTACGCGTATAGGCCGTCCTGCGTTCAGGGCTATGATAGCTATGGAAATCCCATTCCAAGCCCTAACTGCTATACGAATCAGGCGCCGTATCCGCCGCCACAGTACCAGCAGCAGTATCAACAGCAGCCGCAATACCAGCAGCAGCCGCAGCAACAGTACTACAGCCCCAATCAGGGTCAGCCTTACGGCCGATAAACGCAAATATCCCCGCCAGCCCCTCACTCCTCGGGGGCTGGCGGCTTAATCGATGACCTTCGCAAGCTTCCCGGCTTCAGCAGGTTTCACCTTTGCCTGGGAATTTACGTGGCGCACGTTCTCAACGTGCCGTGTCGAGACTTTCTCGACACCGGTTTTTGCGAATGGCCGGGCGTCGGCAGAGTGCCGACGCGGCACGAAGCGCTGTTAAACGAATGGCAGCGTCCGCTAGCGGCTACATAAGCAACGCAATCGCAACTTCCCACAAACAGCCTCGGCTTTAGCGACAGACTTGTGAGCAAGGCGTGCTCCGGCCGAGGTCTTGCGGATTAGCTTCCGTGCCTTATCCATGGACATGGTGCATACAGGCGGTTCCGGCGTCTGCCGATCCGGGGCGAAGGTTTACGACGCGCTGCTGCTGCGATGCGCCGCGAGTTGTTAGGCGGAGCGGGCCGATGATTTCGGGTTCGGTCACTCGCAACGCGGCTGGATTGGCGAGGGGAAGGCCCTCGCGCGAATCCGCCAGGGCAGGCTCCCTGTTTCCCGGACGGCACGTGATTCGACCAAAGGAAACCGAGCGCACGGGCAGGGTGAATGCCCGAAGCCAAGCTCGGTTCAAAGGACTAAAATTGGAAAGGGCGACGGGTTCTAACCTCTTTCCGAGTCGCGCGTCATCCGATCGCGGTGGTTCTCCGCTTGCCCTTAGGGGACAAGCGGACAGCTTCGGCCTTCCGGTTCCAGAACGAGCAGGGGGCTCTTGGCAGTCGGAGTGCCGGTTGCCTACTCTACCTTAGTGGCCAATAATCCGCTTTGCCAAGAAACCTTCGGATACCTTTGGCAATTTTCTAAGTTCAGATGCCTTAAACTGGCCATGCTCTGGAATCATTTCCTGGATGTTTGGTCGAGTTCCGTGCTACTCAGGAACTCAAACCGTCGAGGTTGAGATCGAACGACAGGGCTTTCCGGATTTCGACGAGAGTACTCTCCGGCAGCTTTCCAATCCTGCGCTCCAGACGAACCGTCGGAACGGACCCGATGCCCTGTACGTTAGCCACTGACGCGGAATCCAGGAAACTAAGTTTCGGAAGAGGGATCTCGTAGCGACTCTCTCTGATTTGCGTGGTCAAAGGAATGTAGATGACCAGCGCCCTGGGCGCGTCTGCGTCAAACCGCGATACAACCACTAACCGGCCGCGTCTTCGCCGCCAAACCCAGATCGACAAGCCAGACCTCACCGGGACGTGGGTTCATCCAGAATATCCAGCACGTCCTGCTCGCACGCCCTCGAACGCAGCACATCGAGTGCGTCCCGATCCGCCAGCCCGATCATCTCGCTCACGCGCTAACGGACCTGATTGGCCGTTTCGGGATTCCATTGATGAAGTCTCTCGTTTAGTGTCTCCAGCAGTGCTTCCATTGAGATTCAGCCTCAGTACAATTCTACGCCTCCACGGCTTTCGGTTGTGGAGCGCTGCCTTGGTGCCAGGCGATCCGGGGAAGTGTTTCGCCGCTCGGGGCGGATCGTCCGCCACTCGGAGAAAGCTGCCCGCTTGGGGGACATTAAGCGTAGGACGTTGGGGCGAGAAACGCCTTAACTGTCGAAATAACTTGCCCCGACCCGAACGGAGCGTCGGCAGGGTACCCTCCGGGTCCGACCTGTACCGGCAATCGTTTGGCATTCGGCGGCGGTCCACGAGGTTTCCGGTCGCCAGAGCCGGTCGCGGGAGAGCGACGAAAGCTTCCGAATGCCCTTTCTAACCTCTTATTTCCACAATTCCGTATAAATCCGATTAACATGAAAACGCATTTAAAGTAGAATAGTTCCTACCATGTATGAACGCGTCCTCAAGCCCTTTCAGATCGACGCCGCCCGCCGCATAGAAGGCAACCCCCAAAGCCCCCTGTCCACCCAACAAAGTCTGCTCCAAAAAGCCATTTCCCCAACCGTCTCATAGCCTTTCAGGGCTAAGTAAAGAATGCATAAATTCGGGGGAAAAGTGAGTTTTTCCAAACGAACCCCAGAAGTTGCTGAAAACAAACCAACTCCTCAAAAAGGGGAACCCGGGAAAACCCGGCGGAACCCGAGCGAACCCGGGAAGACAGCTCCCCTTTCTCACTCGCTGGAGCCAGCGGACGCGGACCCAGCAGTACCCAGCCCCGGCCGCCAGCCCAACCCCCACCGCAACGCCGTCACCGCCCAGCAAACCGCCTTAAACGGGGATATGTGAATGTGACGCCGCCGGGCTTCGGTCGCCTGTATTACTGCACAATCTCCCGGAACCGCGCATACCCACCGCGGCTCACCGGGATCTTCGCCCCATCGCTCAGCACCGCCACCCAGGTGTCCTTCGTATTCGCGTCAATCCGAACAATGCGGTCCACATTGACCAGATACCCGCGATGCAGACGGAGGAACCGGCGCGGATCCAGTGCCGCCTCAAGACTCGAAATCGTCTGCTGCTTCAGCCACGATTTGCCTTCGCTGCGCAGAGAAACGTAATCGTCCTGCGCTTCTGCGTAATCGAGTTTGCCCACCGGAATCACGCACACCCGCGAACCTTCTTTAACAACGATGCGGTCCAGATAATCGCCGGGAGCCCGCGCGGCGGCGCGGAGTTCCTGATGAAGAGGCGCCCCGGTCGCCGCATTCGATTCCCGCAGCCGTGCCCGCACCCGCGCCAGCGCAGCGCGAAAACGGTCCGCGCTGAACGGCTTGAGCAGATAATCCACCGCCGCCGCGTCGAACGCCCGCATCGCGTATTGATCGAATGCCGTGAC
>Ga0302319_10012075_pt1 | contig 16318 bp, 12 predicted proteins | sample Bog_T0_2_FD_203319 | JGI IMG/M metagenome (GOLD analysis project Ga0302319, IMG submission 203319) | Peat permafrost microbial communities from Stordalen Mire near Abisko, Sweden - Bog_T0_2 | ecosystem: Environmental > Terrestrial > Soil > Wetlands > Peat | place: Sweden: Abisko, Stordalen Mire...
GTTGGAACAGAGATTGCGGAGTTGTTGAAGCGTTTTGATTGGGACGGCGTGAACTTGGCTGAGTTGTATTTTGAGTCGCTCGAAGGAGCGGACAATCCGGCGCGCTTTACACCGATGAATGACGACGTGCGGAGGGATTATAAGAAGCTGAGTGGGAATGATCCGAAGGCGCTGTTGGATCCGCGCGCGCCGGCGGCGGAGCTGCGGAAGTTTCTGGATTATCGAGCCGGCCTAGCGTCGAACTTGCAGGCGAAATGGCTGGATGAGATGGAGAAAGCGCGGGCGCAGAAGCCGTATCTGGATATTGTGCTGACGCATATTGACGACCGGTTTGAGCCGGGAATTCGCGATGCGTTGGGTGCGGACGTGGCGCGGAGTTTGCCGTTGATTGAAGCGCGGAAGATTACTCTGCTGGTGGAAGACCCGGCGACTTTGTGGAACTTGGGGGCCGAACGGTATGCGAAATTGGCGGAGGAGTATCGTGCGCTGACTCCAGACCAGGCGCATCTGGCGGTGGATATTAACGTGGTGGAGCGGTATCAGGATGTGTATCCAACGAAGAAGCAAACTGGGGTGGAGCTGTTGGAGCTAGTGCATGAGGCGGCGGTGTCGTTTTCGCGGGTGGCGCTGTATTTTGAAAATTCGCTGGAGAAACAGGATTTGCGGTTATTGCCAGCGGCGGCGAATACGGCGTCGGCACAGGTGGATAGTGGCGGCGTGTTGACGGTGGATTCGAAGCTTCCGACGCGGGTGGACTGGACGGGCGCGGCGGAGATGGATGGGGCGCTGTGGCCAGTGCAGAATGCGCGGACGATTTTGGCGCCGAGTGGGAAGCATAGGTTCGAGGCGAGCGCTTTTCAGCCAGGGGTGGTGATTGCGGATTTTAATGGAGAGATTCGGTCGGCGGTAGGGGCGGCGGATCGGGCGGATGTTTCGTATTTCAGTAAGAGCAGGGCGGTGGCGGTGCTGGGGAATGCGGTTAGGCGGGTTGAGGTGGATGGGGTGAAGTTTGCGGGCCCCACCGAGGGTTCCGTGGTTTTGCCGGCAGGGGAGCACAGGGCGGTGTTTTATAGGTGATTATCGCTTGAGGGCTTGATCGAGGCGTTTCCAGATTTCAGATGCGGGGACAGTGGTTAACGTGTCTGTTTCAGCGAGCGATGTACCGGTCCAGCGGGAGAGGACGCGGTTCTGAGGATCGACCACGTAGATTCCGGCAAAACCCCAGGCGGCGTAGGAGCGGCATTTCTCGCTCACGAATGGGAGAGTATCATCGGGTGAGAGAATTTCAACGATTACGTCAACGGCCTTCGTGGGATAGGGCTGTTCGACTTCACTTTTGGTAGCAATGACGTCTGGTTTGGGACGAGCGCCCGGATCAATTCTGAGTTCGACTTCCGACCCCGCTATGTAGCCGGCTTCGGTGAGTAACTCCATCACGATGCGCTGTAAAATTCCGTGAACCCACGTTGGCATACCTTTGGGAATGGCGCGACCGTACCAATATTCATAAGAACGGTCACTGTTCTCGTAGCGGGCTTGAAATTCCGCTAGAGTGAGATTCTCGGCTACGGCAACCATGCTTCTATTTAAGCATTTACGGAGGTGGATGCGGAGTATCGGACGGGTTGGACCAACCACTTACTTCGTGCGTGGCACAGCTAGTGGTTGTTTTCGATGACGGGATGTTATGTAGTAATTGAGGCGGCGGTGGTGAGGTGGCCGCCGCGCGCGGTGAAGTCGGCTAGCAAGGTGCGTTCGGCGGACGGGTCGAGGGTTTGGATGGCGTCCGTCACCAGTTCCACGCGGGCACCGGTTTCGAGCAGGCCCATGGCGGCGCATTTGACGCAGTATTCGGAAACAACGCCGTAGACGACGTAGCGATCGGCGGCTAGTTTTGCGAGCAGAGGGCGCAGGTTGGGATTTGTGAAGCAGTCGAGCATTTGCTTCTCGACGATGATTTGCGACATTCTTGGCTCAGGCAGCAGTGTGGCGGCGCACTTTTGCTGACCGACCGTTCCCGCCACGCAGTGGGGTTTCCAAATTTTGAATTCGGGGTCGTCTTCGGTGTGGGCGTCGGCGGTGGAGACGATTTGATACGAGTGCAGGGCGGCGTAGCTGGTGAGTTTAGCTAAATTGTCGACGATGTTTTCAGCGCCCGGGACGTACAAAGCGCCGGCGGGAAAGACAAAATCGAGCTGAGTATCAACATCGAAAAAAACGGTTTTCATGAGCGGCCGGCGGGTTGCATTTCGTCACGAACGTTTTGCGCCATGGTGACGAGATACGGGGAAAGTTCAACCGGGTAGGGATCAACCTTTTCCAGCTTGCGCAGGCGCGCGGGCAACTTGGCGATCATGGCTTGGCCACGTTGCTGAATGCCGGCTAGAGCGGGCATAGATTCGATTAATTCTCCGCTCCTCAGGATGGGCCGCAAGAGCGGCTCGCCCTCAAACTTGTCGGTGCATTCGCCATAATGCGCGACAACATCGCGATCGGGATAGCGATAAATTTGCTTGGCTCCGGGCAGCGTGCTCTTATCGGCACTGAATTTGGCGGTATAGAAAACTTCGCCATCGCGCTTGAGCTCGACCATTTTATAAACGGCCGAAAGGGCGGGGGCGTCGGCGGATGTGGCGAGTTGGGTACCGACACCGAAGGCGTCGATGGGCGCACTGGCTTTGACAAATTCGGCGACGCGGTATTCGTCAAGGTCATTGGTGGCGAAGATTTTGGCATGCTGCAAACCGGCGTCATCGAGAATTTTGCGGACCTGGCGGGCCAGTTCGCCAAGATTGCCGCTATCGAGACGTACGCCCCAAATGGGCTGGCCCAGTTGCGCGGCCAAGTGAGCGCCGGCGATAGTGTCATAGGTGTCGATGAGAAAGACGGTGGATTCGCCGAGCAATTTCTGGAGTGCGCGGAAACTGCGCTCTTCGTCTCCGAAAGCCATGGTCCAAGAGTGGGCGGCGGTGCCGAACACAGGGACACCGAAAAGGAAGCCGGCTTCGGCGTTACTGGTACCGGAGGAACCGCCTATGAAGGCGGCGCGTCCGGCGAGAACGCCAGCGCCGGGCGAATGGGCGCGGCGGCTACCGAATTCAACGATGGGCCGGCCTTCGGCCGCGATGACGCAGCGGGCAGCTTTGGAAGCGACCATCGTCTGGAAAACAAAAGTAGAGAGCAGATATGTTTCCACCAACTGCGCTTCGATCAAAGGCGCGCGCACAATGGCGATGGGTTCGTTGGCAAAGACCGGAGTGCCTTCGGGCAAGGCAAACAAATCGCCGGTGAAACGGAGCTTGGCTAAGAACTCAAAAAATTCACGAGGAGCATGTTTAAATTGCGCGAGAGAGCGAAGGTACTCAATCTCGTCTTGGCGAAACTTGAGTTCGCGCAAATATTCGACGGCTTGCGCCAGGCCGGCGGCGACCAGGAAATTGCGCGGCTCCGGCAAGCGGCGAACCGATAACTCGAAGGTGGCGATCTCCTGGGTCTTGCGTTCGGCAAAGTAACCCGCCGCCATCGTGAGTTGGTAAAGATCGGTATTGAGTGCGGACATTCTGGCGGCGTCTGTTGTTTGGCTCGGAGGCTGGCTACTTCTTGGCGGCGGCCGGCTTCACTTTGTCGCTTGCTTCCAGGATATCGTTAACAGCCTTGGCGTCGAGCCGGTAGAGGCCAGGTTCGGCGCCACGGCGTGCCAGATAGCCGTCGGAAGTTTTAGAGAATTCGGCTTTTTCGACGCGTTTTCCGTCGCTCGAGACGACGGTGATGGAGACTGCTGGGGTGGTGAAACCTTCGGCTGGGAAAGCGGTGGCGGCCAGATCGCGCAACTGGTCGATTAAGCCCTGCACGGCCGCAGCGTCCATGATTTTGCCGTTGAGTTTCCAATCGGAGCCGATTTTCTCGAAGGTCTTGCCTTGGATCTCAACCCGGTTTGGATCGTTAAAGCTAAAATCGAAAAGTTTCTTATTACGGAACTCAGCGAGCGGCTTTTCCACTTGCTTGCCGAGATCGGCGGATAGCTTGTAAGCGCCGGCCACAACGCTGCTCTTGCCGAAATAATCGTCGCCGTTCTTGCGTACTTCCAGGGTTTGTACGCCGGTAGAATCGGTGAGCTTGACGGTAGCGACGGGTTTGCCGGATGAAAAACTCTTGGCGGCCTTTTCGGTATCCTCCGCTTTGGCGGTGAGATCCATTTTGGATTCGTTGAGCTTGCGGAGCAGTTCTTCCACTTGGAAATTGTCCGCGCGGTACGGCTGGGGTTGCACAATGGTCCATTCACTTTGACCGTTCTTCGCGAATTCGATGTCGGTTTTGCCTTCCGCGAGGTGGATGCTGGTGAGTTGGCCTTGGTCGAAGGTCAAGAGACGCTTGTCGCGAAGATCGTTCAGACCTTTATCGAACGATGTTTTGAGCGACGACGGCGCGGCGAACACTTTTGGATTACCGCCAACGCGGACATAGACCATGGATCCGCCCGGGATGTCGTCGCCAATGAAAAGCTGGTCGGAACGGCCACCTTTTTCGTGAATGGAAACGGTGACGCTAGGATTGGTGAGGCCATACTTGGCCACATCGCCAGGCTTTTCTTCAACGACGCTATCGCCATTAGCCGGCGAGAGAGCATTCGCCACGCTCGAGACAGCGTCCTGATCGGCGGGATACGGGGCCGGCGCGGTGATGGTCCACTTGCCGGATTTGCGTTCGAGCTTGACTGCGGAGCCGTCTTTTTTCTGAATGTCGATGGAATCGAGCGCGGTGTCGGAGACGTTGAGAAGGACGGGATTGGCGGATGCGTCGTCCTTTTTGTCTTTGCCCCAATCGGGATTCTTATTGCTCCACCACAAAAGGCCGCTGAGCGCGGCCAACACGATTGCCGCGATGAGTAACTTTTTTGTGCCCATAACTATCTGCGTTTCATGAATACTGCGATGCCGGCTACGATGATGAGCAGAGGGAGACCGAAGAAATCGGAAACTTGAATGGGCCCAATCGCTTTCGGATCGAGTCTGCGGTCTTCCGGCTCTTTCGCGCGGATGGAAATCAGATCTTCGTCGGAAGAAAGCCAGTTGATGGCATTGAGAGCAAGGTCACGATTGAGCGCGGTGCTGATGATATCGTTGGCGAGGAAGCCGGACGTGCCAATGACAACGAAACGGCCGTCCTGACCGGCTTTTCCGGTATTGTAAGTGCCGGCGGCGCCGAGGACAAACGGGCCTTTCTTGTTCTTCGGATCGTCGAGCCGTACGCGCCCGCTGGTGAGTTCAGAGGTGGCTACAGCAGAATCAGAGGTGGAAAAGAGTTTAGTGACGGTTGCCTTGCCCGCGTTCTTCACTTCGAGAGAACGCACGATGGGCAGAATAATGTAGTTGCCTTTGAGGTCGTTGACGATCGGGTGATCCTCGTAATGATTCACCGGCGGATTTTCGGGGCCGTAGATTTGCACCAGAGCGGTGTTTTCGAGGACTAAATCTTTGTCGAGGGTGACGCCCCACGATTCAAGCAGGCCCGTGAGGGCGGTGTTTTCGGAAATATGCTCACCGCGAATATCGAGCGGCGGGTCAAGCAGGAACAGCGCGCGACCGCCGTTCTCAACGTAGTTCTTGAGGGCGGTGACTTCATTGGCGGTGTAATCGGCTTTGGGACCAGCCACGACGGTCACTTTGCAATCGTCTGGAACAGCGTTCTTATCCAGCAAGGTGATGGCTTCGGGTTGATAGTTGTCGCGTTCCAAAAGAGTCTTAAAGCCGGAAAGGCCCGAGCCTTCCGTTTGATCTAACGCGTGTTCTTTGCTGCCCGCCACGAAACAAACTTTGCGAATGCCTTTGGAGATCTTGAGGAAGGCGCCGGTGATGCCCTGTTCATCGAGAGACTTGGCCTCTTCGCGCTGCTGGCCTTCTTCTACAAACGCGGTGCCTTGGAAACGGACTCCATATTCACGGGCCTTGATGGGTTCGCGCCGAATATCCACATAGTTCACATGGATTTTGGTGGAGAGATTCTTGTAGCGGTCGAGAATGCCCTTGGCTTGATCGAAATGCGTGGAGAGATCAAAATACGTGATGGTGGCGTCTTGCTTCAGGTTGCCGACGACCTTCTGGGTTTCTTCGGAAAGGGTGAAACGCTTGTTGCTGGTTAAATCAATGGGCTTGTTGAAGCGCACACCCAGATAGTTCACAGCGCACAAAATGCCGATAACGACAAGTGTGTAGAGTCCGGCGGTGGCGCCGAAACGAGCTTGCTGAGCGGCTACGGTGTTCTTATCGGCTGCCATCTATGCCCTCCACCGCAGTGATTCAAGCGAACGTGTTGTCAAAAAGAGACCGAGAAAAATCATGGAAAGGTAGTAAATCAGATCTTTGGTGTCGATGACACCGCGCGAAAAACTTTCCATGTGACTGACGATGGAAAGATAACTTACGATTCGAATCGTTGTGGAATCGCCCAACGAAGTGGCCCAATTGATAATCCAGAGCAGCAAGGCCAAACCAAAACCGACCGCGCCGGCTACGATTTGATTTTTGGTGAGAGAGGAAATAAAGGCGCCAAATGCCAACAGAGCGCCGCCTTGTAGCAGGAGTCCGGCGAAACCGGAGACGACCGGCTTCCAATCGGGTGAGCCGTAAATGAAGAGCCAGGAGATATCGAGAAGCAACACGCCCAATAGTGCTGCGTACATTAATACGGCCGCGAGCCATTTGCCTAAGACGATCTCGATATCGTGCACAGGTGAAGTGACCAGCAGTTCCATGGTTCCCTGCCGCTTTTCTTCAGCGAACAGACGCATGCTAATGAGCGGGATGAGGAACAGCCCGATTACGGCGATGTTGCCAAACAACGGTGCGATGACCATTTCGTTCACACTCATGGGCGCCGCCTGCCCGCGCATTTGCGAAGCCATGGTGTCCTGAACGAAATACGAACTCGAAAGCCAAGTAAACCAGCCGCTCAAGAAAGCGAACAAGGCAAGGAGCACCCACGCTATGGGAGATACGAAATACGAATAAAGCTCTCGCCGGCAAATTGTCCCAACGTTTCTCATTGTTGTTCTCCGGCCTGTTCGGCGGCGGCAACGGGCTGGGGCGCGGAAGATTGCTCAGCGCCGGTCAATTCAATGAAGACTTCTTCGAGCGTAGTACTTGATTTCATTTCCAACAAATTCCATCCCGCCTGGACAACGGCGCGCGCTACGTCAGGCCGGACATCCGATCCAGCCAAGCCCTCAACATCAAACGCCAAGCGGCCGCTGGACGCCTCGCGGTCTACCACTTTACTGACGCTGGCGACTTGTTCCAACTTCTGGCGCACGGCCACTGTATCGGCGGCGCCACGGGTGCTCATTTCGATCGTGAAAGCGGCGCGGTTTTTGAGGTTTTCAACCGAATCGGTTTTCACCAACTTGCCTTTGTTGATGATGATCACCTTTTTGCAAATCGCTTCCACTTCGGGAAGGATGTGAGTGCTCAAGATGATGGTGTGATCGCCGGCCAAACCCTTGATGAGATCGCGCGTTTCGAGAATCTGTTTAGGATCGAGGCCGGAAGTGGGTTCATCGAGAATGAGCACGTCGGGGTTGTGGACAATTGCTTGCGCGAGGCCGACGCGCTGCCGATAACCTTTGGATAGCTTGGAAATGAGCTTCGTGCTCACGTCCAGCACGGAACATTTCTTCATGGCCTGCTGTACTTTATCGGTAATGTCCGCGTTCGGAATTCCTTTCAGACGGGCAACGAAGGTCAGGTAATCGACGACGTTCATCTCCGGATAGAGCGGCGGCGTTTCTGGCAGGTAACCGATGTGCTTCTTTACTTCGAACGGCTGTTCAAAAACGTCGAAACCGCCCACCATCACTTTGCCCGCCGTGGGAGGCATGAAGCAGGTGAGGATGCGCATGGTAGTTGTTTTGCCCGCGCCGTTCGGTCCGAGGAAGCCAACGATGTCGCCCTTATCGACGGAGAAGGAAATATTATCCACCGCAACATAGTTTGCATACTTCTTCGAAAGACCCGTGACTTGAATCATAGTTTTGGCGTAAGCCGTGAGAGCAGGAAATTACTAGAATAATGAAGCTTAAAATCAGGTGTCAATGAGAAATCATGCGTAGTGTGCGGGAAAAATACGCATCTACTCACTAAGCCCTAGACCAACAATTTGGAATCCAGAATCGACGTATACTATGTTTCCAGTAACGCCTCGCCCCAAATCGCTGGCCAGGAAAACAGCAGTGTCTCCCACTTCGGCCGTCTCTGTATTGTGGCGCAATGGGGCGACAGCCGCAACGCTTTCCAACACTTTCGAAAAATCTTTGATGCCGCGCGCTGAGGTTGTCTTGATGGGGCCAGCGGAAATCGCGTTGACGCGCACGCGCTTGGGACCCATGTCACAGGCCAGATAGCGTACGCAGGCTTCGAGAGAGGCCTTCGCGACGCCCATTACGTTATAGTTTTGTACTACTCGGGTTGAGCCAAGATAAGTGAGAGTGGTGATGGAACCACCTTTTGTCATGAGCGGCGCGAGCGCTCTGGAAACGGCGACTAGTGAATAAGCACTAACTTCCTGGGCAAGCAGGAAGCCGTCGCGGCTGGTTTCGAGGAACGGGCGGCTCAAATCTTCGCGATTCGCGAAAGCGATGCTATGCACTACGGAGTCGATCACAGGAGCGGATTCTTTGAGTTGCGTAACTAGTGATGCGAGTTCTTCGGGTTTGGTGACGTCGCAAGGATAAATTTTGGAGGCGTGCAAATCAGCGCCGAGTTCTTCGACCGTTTCTTTTTGCCGCTCGCCCTGGTAGGTGAGAATGAGCGACGCGCCTTCGCGTACGAAAGCGGCGGAGATGCCGTAAGCAATGCTCCATTTGTTGGCGACTCCTAAGACAAGCGCGGTCTTCCCTTCGAGCAGTTGTGCCATGCACGAACATTGTAACGTGCGGGGGGTATGGTGCTGGCGCGCCTAACGCTTGCGACGACCATGGGAGCACAAGATATTTTCCGGACCGGATTTAGGGCGCTTAACGCTTCCGGCTCGGTTTCGAAGTTAGGCGTGGGTCAGAAAATGTAGAAACTCCAGTCACCAGCCTCCACCTAAGACGTTATACAGCGTCACCAGCGCAAGGGCCTCTTGTTGCTGAGCGGCGGCCAGTGTAAGCTGGGCGGCATAAAGAGTGGCGTCACTGGTCAACACCTGCAGATAGCTTGTGGAACCGCCCCTAAAGAGTATTTCGGCAAGCCGGACGGCCTCTGCCGAGGCTTCGACCTGAGCCGCCTCCTTTTCACGATACTCGCGGGTCTTGCTGTATCCGATCAAAGCGTTGGACACATCCCGCAGCGCTCCAGCAATGGTCTGCTGGTAAGTGTCAATGTACTCTTGGTCCTCCGCTCTGTAATAGCGGAGATTGTTGCGCAACTTTCCTCCATCAAAGATGCTTTGGCTGACGCTACCGTAAGCGTAATAGTAAAAGTTTTTTGAATCTAAAAGACTCCTGAGCCGGCTGCTTGAAGTACCGCCCTCTCCGGATAAGGAAAACTGCGGGAACAACTGAGCTTTCGCCACACCAATGTCGGCATTGGCCTGGATCAGCAATTCTTCGGCGCGACGTATATCGGGTCTCCTCTCCAGCAGATCCGATGGCAAGCCGACTGGCACAGATGCCATGTGAGGCACATCGGCGATCGACCAACCGCGTTTCACGGGTCCAGGATTGCGGCCCAGCAAGAGAGCAAGCTGGTTCTCGGCTTGCTCTATCTGACGCTCGTAGTCTGGAATATTTGCATCCGCCGCGCGAAGCAGTGCCTCCGCTTGTTTTACATCGGCCAGCGTGTCGTTGCCGCCTTTCTGCAAGGTCACTGTGAGGTCAAGGGTGCGCTGGCGCGCATTCCGGGTCTGCTTGGTAATCTCAAGCTCAGCGTCAAGAGTGCGAAGTTGGTAATAATCGGTGGCCACGTCTTCCACTAAAGTGCTGTAGGTCGTCTGTTGGGCCCACACGGTGGAACGAAGATAGGCCTTTTGGGCCTCTGTCTGGCGCCTATACATCCCCCAGAAATCCAGGTTCCATGCCGCCGAGAAGCTTAACCCCTCCGACAGGCTGTTGGTTCCCGTGGTGGACTTTGTGCTGCTTCCGCTATTTAGGCTTTTGAGCAACCCGCCGGGCAGTCCGAGAGCAGTGTAGGTGCCACCTCCGGTGAGGGTGGGAAACTGACCTGCCCTGGTTACACCAAGCTGGGCCTGCTGCTCAAGTACATGATCGGCTGCAATCTTCACGTCATAGTTATTTTTGAGTGCCTCGGTAATCAGTTCCTGAAGTACCGGGTCGGTAAAGACTTTATCCCATTTCTCAGCGCCAAGAGGGGTTGCACCAGGCACCTGTGGAGTGTCAGTGGCGCCACGGTAGGCGGGGGGATTGTTCACGATGACAGGACGCTTATAATTAGGGCCAACCAGGCAACCAGACAACCCGCACAGCGCCGCAAGGATCATTATGAGACGCAGTTTGCGATTCATGCAGCCTCTGGAAGGGGGGCAGGCGACGGTGTAGGATTCGCCGGCAACGGCGTGATTGGCGCGGGCACATCAGGAGGATGTTTGTCATCCAAACTAGCGCTGTGCATCTTGCCGAATCGCTGGGAGATTCGCTCTGACAAGGAGTATGTGACCGGGACGAGTAAGACTGCAATGAGCGTGGCGGCAGTCATTCCACCGATGACAATCGTTCCCAGGATCTGACGTGAAACACCTCCCGCCCCGCTCGCAAACCACAGCGGCACGCAGCCGAAGATGAAAGCAAATGCCGTCATCAGAATGGGGCGAAAGCGTAGCTTGGCGCCTGCGAGCGTTGCGTCGTAGATGCTTTCACCCTCGTCGTACTTTCCTTTTGCAAACTCGACGATCAAAATGGCATTTTTTGCAGCGAGCCCAATGAGCATCACCAGGCCAATCTGTGCATAAACGTCATTCTCGAGATGGCGGAGGGTCAGCGCAAGATAGCCTCCAAAGATGGCGACCGGCGTGCTGAGGAGAACACCGAACGGCAGCGACCAGCTTTCATACTGCGCTGCAAGGATAAGGAAGCAAAGCAAGACTGAGATGGCGTATACGACCCACGCTGGCAGGCCCAGTGCCGCTTGATGTTCCTGGTAACTCATGCCCTCGTAGTCATAACCCATGCCCTTTGGCATGGATTGCGCAAACACCTGTTCGAGAGCGGTCATCACCTGCCCGGAGCTGAAACCGGGTGCGCCGGTGATGGTCAGCGTGGCGCCCTCGTACTCATTGAAGCGGGTGGTAAACTCTGGCCCGGTGGTTCGCTTCACGGTCACAAGCGCACTCAGCGGAACGCGGCTGCCGTTGCCGGACTGCACGTAAAGCTGATCGATGTTTTTGATGTCTTGCCGGTACGTTCCATCGGCTTCGACGTACGTCTGCCATTGCCTGCCGAAGCGGTTGAAGTAGTTCACAAGGTCTCCACCCAGAAAGGCGCCCAGCGCGGTGTAGACATCACTCAACTGAACCTGCTGCTGTGACACCTTCTCCTTGTTAACCTCGACGCGAAGTTGCGGAACGCTTGGGTAATAGGTTGGGATAACCACCGCAATCTCCGGCCGTTTACTAGTCGCCGCAAGAAAATTGCCAACATTCTGCGTCAGGAAGGCTGGATCGTTCTTGCCGGTTCTGTCCTCAAGCACCATCGTGACTCCACCCGAGCTCCCAACACCTGGAATGGCCGGCGGAGGAAACGAGAACGCGAGACCTTGCTTGACCCCGCCAAGTGCCTTGGTGAGATTGCTTTGGATGACTGCAAATTGCTGATCGCGCGCTTTGCGTTGGCTCCAGTCCTTAAAGCTGATGAAGAGGAAAGCGTTATAGGTACTCTGCGTGCCGCTAAGCAGGCTGAAACCGATGACGGAGGTGACGCTCTCTACGCCGGGAACCTTCATGAGCGCATTCTCAACGTCTGTTGAAGCCCCGGAGGTGCGCTTCAGGGAAGCGCTTTGCGGAAGTTGAAGTGCAACGAAGACATAGCCCTGATCTTCCGTAGGAAGAAATCCTCCGGGCAGACGGATACCGAGATAGAGAGCGATTGCAGTGATGCCGAGAAGAAGCACGAAAGCGACGCTTGACTTTCGTACCAGCCAGCCGGACGTGGCGATGTACCTGTCGGTGAGGCGGCCGAAGACACGATTGAACCAGTCAAAAAAACGCGATAGAAGGGACTTGCTCTTCTTCTCCGATTTCGGCTTCAGCAGCAGAGCGCACAAGGCAGGGCTAAGCGTAAGCGCATTGAATGCGGAGAAGATGACCGAAATAGCGATGGTAATGGAGAACTGCTGATACAGTCTGCCGGTGATGCCGGGAATGAATGCTGTGGGCACAAAGACAGCAGTGAGGATCAGGGCGATTGCAATCACTGGGCTGGCAACGTCTTCCATTGCTTTGTAGGCCGCATCGCGCGGGCTCTTACCCTCCTCGATATGGCGCGTCGCGGCCTCCACAACGATGATGGCGTCGTCTACAACGAGTCCAATCGCGAGTACCAAACCAAGCAACGAGAGCGTATTGATGGAGAAGCCCAGGACCGGGAACACCATGAACGTGGCAATTAGGGCGACCGGGACGGCCAGCAGAGGAATCAGTGTTGCACGCCAGCTTTGAAGGAAGATATATACGACAAGGATGACAAGCGCCAGGGCGATGAAAAGAGTCGTAAGGATGTCGTGGATGCCGGCGGTTACAGAGGCCGTAGTGTCCAGTGCGACGCTGGCTTGCATGTCAGCAGGAAAGTCCCCCGAAAGCGATGCAAAAGCAGCACGAATATCTTTTACGCATTGCACCGCATTCGAGCCGGGAAGCTGATAAATTGCGAGAATGGCGGAAGGTTTGCCATTGAAGCGAGCGGCAAGATTATAGGTCTGCGCCCCCAACTCGATTCGCGCTACGTCCTTCAGATGAAGCACGGAACCATTCGCGTTCGAAGTCAGGATGATGTTGCCGAATTCCTCAACGCTAACCAAACGACTTTGTGTCAGTACGTTATAGGTGAACTCCTGATTGCCCGGTACAGGTTCGCCGTTGACCTGGCCGGCTGGGTTGACATTGTTTTGAACCGATAGGGCATTTGTGATCTGGGTCACGGTGACACCGAGCTTGGCCATCTGGTCCGGCTTCAGCCAGATGCGCAGTGCGTACTGCCCGGCCCCGAAGACTTGTACACGGGAAACGCCTTTGACGCGAGTCAACTGGTCGACCAGATTGATGTAAGCGTAGTTCGCCAGAAAGACTGAATCGTACGTAGACTTTGGGGAAGACACGGAAAGCAGCATTAACGGTGACGAAAGCGACTTCTGGACGGTGACACCGCCAAGCTGAACTTCAGCGGGCAACTGACTCTGTGCCTGGGAGACGCGAAGTTGCGTAAGAATCTGGTCGTCGTTGGGCTTGGTCTTTACATCGAAATCCACCGTTAGCTGCGCGGAGCCGTTGCTGGCACTCGTGGAATACATATAGTTCATGTTGTCCACGCCGTTGACCTGCTGCTCGATGGGCGTGACGACGGACTGTTCCAGAGTCTTGGCATCGGCCCCCGGATAAGTGGCTTGCACGAGGATTTCTGGCGGGACAATATCCGGAAACTGAGCTATGGGCAGGCTCAAAACACAGACGACGCCACCAATGAGCATCAGGATGGCGATAACAATGGCAACGATGGGCCTTCCGATAAAAAATCTAGACATGCCTAGTTACCCTGTGGCTTCTGCCCTTGGGGCGGTGTTGATGAAGCCGCACTGTGCGGAGCGACTTTCATGCCTTCCTTCATCTTGTCGATGCCCTCTGTGACGACTTGATCTCCGCCCTGTATGCCCTTCAGGATGACCATATTTGTCCCAACCGAAGGCCCGAGAGTGACCGTCTTTAAATGGGCGATATTGTCCGCGCCCACCACGACAACTTGATACGATCCCTGGAGTTCGTTGACGGCCCTCTGCGGAATGAGGACGGCATCTGTTAGCACCTCCGTTTGAGCCGAAACGGTCCCGAATTGATTTGGCCGGAGCAGGTTGTGGGGATTCGCAAAGCTCGCTGCGATCCGAATGCTGCCAGTCTGTGTGCTTACCGCCCGGTCAACGGAGATCACATGACCCGTCTTCGAAAACTTCTGGTTGTTTGCCAAAGTCAACGTCAAGGGAAGGGTATCGCCGCTGCTTAAAAGATCAGTTTTGCCCATGCTATGGGTGCGGGCCGAAAGCGACATATATTCCTGCTCGCTGATGAAAAAGTAAACCTTGATCGGGTTCAATTGGGAGACCTCAACCAGTTGCGAAGTGGTGGATACGAGATTGCCGACCTGGATTGCGGCTTGACCGGCCACCCCGTCAATCAGAGATCTTACCTTCGTAAAGCCGACGTTGAGTCTCGCTGATTCCAGAGTCGCCTCGGCACTCTCGACGGAGGCTTTGTCTGCTTCCTGCGTTCCAAGCTCTGTGTCGAGGGAACTTTGCGAATACGCTTGAGCCAGGACGAGGGGTGTGTCGCGATTCACATTGACCGTTGCCAGTTTGTATTGAGCCTTTGCCTGCGCCAGAGATCCGCTCGCCTGATCTTGGGTAGCTTGCCATGGTCGCGGATCGATCTCAAAAAGCACCTGCCCTTTATGGACCTCGCTTCCCTCTTTGTAGTCCTGACTGATCAAATAGCCCCCGACCTGAGGCTGGATTTGCGCATTGACCATACCGTCGAGGGTGGCCACCCATTCGCCAAAGATGGGCACGGTTTGGACGATGGCAGTGGCCGTGTCGACCTTCAAAGGGGGTGGCGCCGGGGGAGCTGCCTTGTGGCATCCCGCAAGCAACAAAAGCGCAAAGGGCGCGGATGCTCGCCGCAAGACAAGGAAAAAACTCCGCAAGCCTTTGGGCGGCGAGCTCGACACCGCGACCGGCTTGCGCGCGTTCGTCAAGAGACAAAGGCTGGCACCGGGAAGCTGAGATATTCTACGTTTCACGCTTAGCAATTTTGGCCCTCTTGATACACGATTCTTCCGGCCGACTGTGATTACTTCATGCCGCCCGACGTAATGAAACTCTGTGCCAAAGCATTCTGGCTAGACAGCACCCTTATGCATGATTCATGCCAATTCGCTTTTGCGCCTTTTTTGGACAAACAAGAAGCTTAACGGTTGACCACCCGCGGTCACCTGACGAAGGTTGGTCATGTTATCCGGAGTTCTTTTTTCAATTGGTGTCAGTCCTGAATCTGCTTCGGCGAACCAGATCGCGCCTCCTCAACTTGAACATCGGCAAAGTGCCGAAGAAGCATTACACCTGGACAGTTCGCGAAGCTTTCATTTCCAAACAAGCTCAGAAATTGAGCTTTATTGACCAGACACGATGTGGCCCCGACGGGATTCTTCAGATAGAGTTGAGTTTCACGCAAAGTTAAGAAGGTTGGAGATCGTCATGGACCTGGGACTTACAAACAAGATTGCTTTGGTGACGGGGTCAACCGCTGGCATAGGACTGGCCATCGCGCAGTCGTTGGCGGCAGAAGGCGCGCACGTTTACGTGAACGGCCGCACGCGGCCAAGGGTGGATACAGCGGTCGCGGCTATCCGTCTCCAAACAGCGACAGCCAATGTGGAGGGCATCGTTGCCGATTTCTCCAGCGCTGCGGGGGCCGAAGCGGTCATAGCCAGGCTGCCAGCGGTCGATGTGCTGGTGAACAACGTGGCCATCTTTGGCATGAAGCCGTTCGCTGAGATCACAGACGCGGACTGGCTTCATATCTTCGAGGTCAACGTGATGAGCGGAGTCCGGCTTGCGCGGCACTATCTGCCGGGGATGTTGAGAAAGAACTGGGGGCGCATTCTGTTTATCTCCAGCGAGTCGGCGGTACAGATTCCCGTAGAGGCCGTCAGTTACGGCGTAAGCAAGACTGCACAGGTTGCGGTCGCGCGGGGCATAGCGGAATCGGTTGCGGGCACGGGGGTGACAGTGAACAGTGTTCTCCCGGGGCCGACTGCGTCCGAGGGTATGGGTGGAATCGTCGATGCCATGGCTGCGCAGCAGAACAAGTCGAAGGAGCAGATTGAGCAGGAGTTCTTCGCGCACATGCGGCCCTCCTCGTTGTTGAAGCGTTTTGCAACGGTGGAGGAGGTTGCCTCGATGGTGACGTATCTTGCGAGTACGTTAGCTTCTGCAACCAATGGATCGGCTTTGCGAGTGGACGGAGGAGTCGTTAAGGCGATTCTCTAGGCGATAAGCCATGAGTCCGGCCCTCCCGGCTGAAAGTCACGCTGGACAGGCAACGGCGCGGCGGGCGGCGGAGTGATAAC
>Ga0302319_10012076_pt1 | contig 16317 bp, 17 predicted proteins | sample Bog_T0_2_FD_203319 | JGI IMG/M metagenome (GOLD analysis project Ga0302319, IMG submission 203319) | Peat permafrost microbial communities from Stordalen Mire near Abisko, Sweden - Bog_T0_2 | ecosystem: Environmental > Terrestrial > Soil > Wetlands > Peat | place: Sweden: Abisko, Stordalen Mire...
GACCGGCACGGTGGCGCCGTTCGACCACCTCGGGCCGGCCCCGGTCCAGAGTCAGCTCGCGGCGGACGAGCAGCTCGGCCAGGTCCGGCCGCACCTCGTCGGCAGTGTCGGCACCCACTGCATCGGCGGCACCGGGCCCGGTCACGGCGGGATCGGCGTGACCGGAGGCCTCGACCGAGCCCAGATGGTCCCCCGGAGCGACCAGCGTGCCCGGCCCGACCGGGAGGGACACCACGGTGCCGGTCGCCGGCGCCCGCACCACGTGCTCCATCTTCATCGACTCGATGACGACCACGGGATCGCCCACCGCCACCCGGTCACCCAGCTCGACCTCGATCGAGACCACGGTGCCCTGGATGGGTGCGGAGAACCGCTCCGTCAGGGGGTGCGGCTCGTCCGCCCCTGTCATGCGGGCATCGGGAAGATGCTCGGCTCGTCCGACACCGATGCCATCGCCTCGGCACGCTCGGCCGGTGTCATCGGAGTGAACGACGCCGCCGCGGTCAGGGCCATGGGCAGGATGGTGGTGTCCCCCGGAGTGCAGATGGCGTGGACGCCCGGCGTGTCGAGGGCGAACCTCACCCCCCTGGCCACGTCGGCCTCCGTCGAGTACGGCTCGTACCAGGTGGACGCGGAGTGGGGGCGATCGCCCCACGGACGGGCGGCGACCGACTTGATGGCCATCACCCCCACGTCGTGGTCGGCGGCGTGGCCGAGCAGGGCCTCGGCGTGCCGGCGGTACACCGGATCCGACCACAGGCGGGGGTTGACCGGGAACATGACCGTGTCGAGGTCGTAGCGGCGGAGCGCCTCGAGGTGGGCCTCAGGAGCCGTGTGCTCGTGCCCGGTGATGCCCACCCAACGGCACAGCCCTTCGTCTCGCGCCTGCAGTATGGCGGCGACCGCGCCGGCCCTGGCGTCCAGCTCGACCAGGTCGGTGACCGCATGGAGCTGGTAGAGGTCGACCCGGTCGCAGTGCAGCAGCCGCAACGACTCTTCGAGCTGGGCCCGCACACCGACCGGGTCGTGGCGGAGGGTCTTGCACGCCACGAACAGGCGGTCCCGGACGGCCGGGATCAGCGGGCCGAGCAGCTCCTGGGCCCGGCCGTACTGGGGTGCCACGTCGAGGTGGTTGACACCAGCCGCCAGCGCCATGTCGAACGAGGTGGCGGTGGCCTCCGGGTCGGAGTCCCAGAACGCCGCCCCACCCAGGATGGCCAGTGACGACCGGTGACCCGTCCGTCCCAGGCGCCGCACGTCCATGCCCGCACCGTAGTCCCGTCGCACCCGTCCGGGTGGGCCGGCCCGGTAGGGGCCGGCGGCTCAGCCGGCGGCGGCCTTTTGGGCTGCCTCCCACGCGCCCACCATGGCCCCGAAGCGCATGGGGTTGTAGATGTCCTCCTCGTAGGACCACTGCCCGTTCCCCGCGTACTTCAGGAGCGTGATGTTGTACTCCTGGTGGACGGTGCCGTCGCCCGGGTCCCTCATCCGGTTCCACACCTGGCAGACCACCCAGCCCCGCTCCTCGTCGATGATGGACCACTCGATGGGGAACTCGGGCATCTCTGAGCCGGGGTACTCGGACATGCAGCGGCTGATCCACTCCTCGATGGCCTGGCGACCGTGGAAGGTGCCGTAGTGGTGCTCGATGTAGGTGGCGTCCTCGGTGAACTGGGCCGCCCACGGCTTCCAGTCGCCCGATGCCCCCGAGTGGGCCGCCAGACGCTGGTACTCGTCGAATGCCGACGCGATCTCCGACCTCGACCACTGTCCCATGTGCTGTCCCCCTTACCGGCCCACGGTGGGCCCTGCAAAGTGTGGGGCGTCGGGTCGCCGCGGTCAACCGCTTCCGCGGCCGGGAGGACCCATGCCGGGGGACGGCACCCGTCCCGGCGGGATCGAGCCGATAGCATCGACCGGGACGAGGAGGTTGCATGATGCCTGATCACTGGCGTGCGCTGACGCTCGACTACCGGGATCCGGCCATCCCCTTCGAAGAGATCGTCCGACTCATGGACAGGTCGGGGAATGCCACCGGCGTCGCCTACACCCGAAGCGATGTGGTGGAGGCACTCCACGAGCACCAACCGGCGGTGGTCGCCGTGTCCTCGGCCGGACTGGTCGGGGTGGTGGTGGCGCGGCTGGCCGGTTCCGATGCCCACCTGATGGCCCTGTCGCTCCACCCCGACTGGCGGCAACGGGGCATCGGCTCTGCGCTCCTGCGCCAGATGGACCAGGAGATCATGCACCGTGGCGCCCGACGCCTCCTGGCCCTGATGCATCCGGGCCAACCGGGCGAGCTGGCCTTCGCCAACCAGGGCTTCACGCATCTCGACGGGCTCCATCTCTATCTGCGGGACGCGTCGATGGTGCCCGAGGAACTGGCCGTGGTCGAGCAGTTCGGAGGTCATGTCCCCAGCGGAGGCCTGTGGGAATCGATGAAGGGGTTCTCCGCGGCCAAGGGCATCCTCGACCGACGGGTCGTGGCACCCCTGGCCCACAGCGAGCTGGCCGACAAGCTGGGGCTGGTGCCGCCGGCCGCGGTGCTCCTGTTCGGCCCACCCGGGACCGGCAAGACCTCATTCGCACGCGCCATCGCCTCGCGGCTGTCGTGGGCCTTCGTGGAGCTCCACCCGTCGCTCCTCGGACAGGGGGTCGACGGGGCCAGGGCCCTGCACGATGCGCTGGTGGACCTCGGCAAGGTGGACCGGCTGGTCTGCTTCATCGACGAGGCCGACGAGATCGCCGCCGACCGCTCGGAGCGCCTCGATAGTCAGCCGCTGGTCAACGAGCTGTTGAAGGCCATCCCGGTGTTCAAGTCGAGGCCGCAGCGCCTCATGGTGATGGCCACCAACTCCATCGCCGCCATCGACCCCGCCCTGCTCCGACCGGGTCGGTTCGACCTGATCATCCCGGTCGGTGCCCCGGACGAGACCGAGCGGGCCGACCTGGCCGCCGAATTCCTGACCGGGGCCGACCCGAAGGAGGTCGCCGCCCACACCGCCGGGTTCACCCCGGCCGACTTCTCCCTGGTGGCCCAGCGGAGCGCCCAACTGGCCTTCGACCGGGCGCTCGACGGTGGATCGGAGCAGATCAGCGCCGACGATGTGCTGGTGGCCATCAGACTCACCCGTCCGTCGGTGACGCCCGAGGCGGCTGAGCGGTTCGACGCCGAGGCCTCGGCCTACGCTCGGCTGTGAGTCGGCCGGCGGGCACGCTCCGCCGGTTACCGTTGCACCCCGCCATGTGGGACAGTGCATGATGAGCCAGCCGCGGTCGAGTCCCACCGACCGACGTGTCGCCACCTCGGCGGGAGGGCGGGTGGTGTCGTGCTCCCTCGGCTTCGAGGTCATCGAGCCGGCCGACATCGTCCTCCAGCTCGTCGCGGCCACCAGTGCCGGACGGGTGGTCGTCGAGCGGCTGGATGTGACCTCCGAGGGTGAGCGGGTCCCGGTCCCCGTCGAGGTCCGGGGACCTCACGGTGCCCGGATCCACGTCCTCGAGGCGCCGCGTGGCCGCCTGACCGTCGACTACCGCTCGGAGATCGAGGTCACCGCCGACGCCACGGCGGGACGCCCGGATCCCGAGGCCGAGCACTCCCGCCTGGTGTACCTGCGGCCGAGCCGGTACTGCCCGTCGGACCACCTGGTGGGCTTCGCCGTGGCCGAGTTCGCGGCGGGGCCGACCCCACAGGACCGGGTGCACGCCATCGTGGACTGGATCCGTCGCCGGGTCAGCTACGTGGCCGGGTCCAGCTCCGTCCACGACTCGGCCGAGGACACGCTGCTGACCGGCGTGGGGACCTGCCGGGACTTCGCCCACCTGGGCATCGCGCTGTGCCGGGCGATCGGGATCCCCGCCCGGTTCGCCTCGGTCTACGCACCCGGCCTCACCCCCATGGACTTCCACGCCGTCTTCGAGACTCTGGACCGTGACCGCTGGATCACCCACGACGCCACCCAGCTGGCCCCACGCCCGTCGTTGGTCAGGATCGCCACCGGTCGCGACGCCGCCGACGCCGCCTTCGCCTCGGTCAACCGGGGTATCGCGTCCTTCGACCGTCTCGAGGTCACGGCCACCGTCGTCGGGAGCCTCCCCGATGACGACGGGACCCGTTCGGTGCAGATGGCCTGAGCCCGACCCGAGGTGCGGGCAGGGGCCGGGCCGAGGGGCCGGCTGGCTACCGACCGCTCAGACCGGAGACGGTCGCACCGCCGGCATCCTTGGCACCGGCGGCGGCCCGGGATGCCTGGTCCTTGACCGCGTCGGCCAGATCGCCGACACCCGCGGCCGACTGGGCCGCCTTGTCCCGGATGGTGCCCACCGCCGTGCTGTCGGCCAACTCGGCCACCCGGTGGCGGGCGCTGGTGGCGGCCTCGGACACCGCCGCCGGCACATCCACCTGGCGGACCCGCTCCACCGTGTCGTGCACCCCGTGGCGCACCCGTTCGGCGGTGCGGTCCACGCCGGTCACCGGGGTCGTGGCGTCCGACCGCCGGTCCAGGCCCGCACCGGCGGCCGCTCCGGCCAGTGCTCCGATGACCATGCCCTTCCACAGGTATCTCACGATTCGGGACTCCTTCGCTCGCGCCGCCGGGATGACGACGGCACGGTGACCTATGCCCCGATGCCCCGGAAGTATTCGCACCTCCCACCGATCGACGGCACGGACGTCTGTCTACACTGGGCCGTCATGGAACCCGGTTCCGTCGCCGAGGCAGTGGATGCCTTCACCGGGCGGAACGACCCACCGCTCTACGTGGTGACGGTGGGCACCCCCGACGGAGAGCTGAGTGGCTGCCTGGCCGGATTCGTGACGCAGTGCAGCATCAGCCCGCCACGGTTCCTGATCTGCCTGTCCAAGCTCAACCACACCTACGGCGTAGGGGCGAGGTCGGCAACGGTGGCCCTCCACCTCCTCGGCCGGGACCAGCTCGACCTGGCCTCGCTCTTCGCCGAGCGCACCGGCGACACCTTCGACAAGTTCGAGCACTGCCGGTGGGGGTTGCGGGGCGGTGAGGCCCCGGTGCTCGAGGCCTGCGCAGCCTGGCTTCGGGGCCCCATCCTCGACCGGTTCGATGTGGGCGACCACGAGGCGCTCCTCATGAGCCCGACCGACGGTGGCGCGGGCGGAGCCGACGGACTCCTGACGCTGCAGGGGATCCCGAGGGACCTCCACCCCGGTCATCCGGCGGAGCCCTGACCGCTCAGCGGCGGACGTGCACCGATCTGCAGCTCACGACTCGCCCACCACGGACTCACGCAATGTGCTCAGGCTGGCCGCCAACAGTCTCGACACGTGCATCTGGCTGATGCCCACCCGTTCGGCGATCTCTGACTGGGTCAGTCCGTCGACGAACCTGAGGTTGAGGATCGTCCGCTCCCGCTCGGGAAGCTGGGCCAGTGAGATGGCCAGCAGCATCCGGTCCTCGGTGCCCACGAATCCGGAGTCGATGTCACCGAGCCTCCCGGCGATCGTGCCCTCCTGCCGGTCGGGCGCGTCGATCGAGGTGGTCCGGTAGCTCTGGCCCGCTTCGATGGCCTCCAGCACCGCTTCCTCGCTCGAGCCGACGGCGCGCGCCATCTCCCCGACCGTGGGTGGCCGGCCGTGCTGCTGGGTCAGCGCCTCGATGGCCGGGCCCAGCTCCAGATAGAGCTCCTGGATCCGCCTCGGCGCCCGGATGGCCCATCCCTTGTCGCGGAAGTGGCGCTTGAGCTCCCCGATGATGGTGCGGGTGGCAAAGGTGCTGAATTCGACTCCCCGCTCCGGGTCGAAGCGGTCGACCGACCTCACCAGCGCCAGCGACGCCACCTGGACCAGATCGTCGTAGGTCTCCCCGCGGCTCGCGAATCGGCGGGCCAGCTGGTGGGCCAGACCCAGGTGGGACTCGACCAGTTCGTTGCGGAGCCGCTCGTCCCCCGTCGATGCGAACTCCTCGAACTTCTCACGCGAATCCCTGCCAGGTTGGACGGGTGAGGTCATCAGGCCTGCTGTCGGGCCCGTCGCTTGCGCAGCCACGCCCGAGGCGTGCCGTCCTGGCCGTCGAAGCCGTGGTCGTCGACCAGGGCGTCGAGGATCCGCTCGGAGAGCCCACCGGGTGCGGACCCCGGGCCCGACTCCCCCGGACCCGACTGCAGGGTGCCCTCCACCTCGATCTGATCGTCGTCCCGGATGAACCGGAGGAACATCCGGCCATCGGAGCGATCCCCCACGAGCGAGACGCACAGCTCGTCGACGGCGAGCCGGAGGTCCTCGATCTCCTCGATGTCGAAGTTGGCCCGTGACGCCACGGTCGCCGCCGTCAGTCTGGCCAGCACCACCAGGTCCGCCTTGACCGGAAGGGTCAGCTCCACCACATCGCTCATCGGTCGGCACCCCCCCAGCAGGGGAGGGCGACCGAGCTCACGCCGCTCACGGTTGCACCGCCTCGGCACGGGTGGATCTGATGTCGAAGAGCTCGGTCAACCCGGTGATGTCGAAGATCTTCAGGATCCGTGGCTCGGCCACCACCAGCCGCATCGTCATGCCGGCACCGGCGCACCGCTCCCGTGCTCCGATGAGGACGCCGAGGGCCGTCGAGTCGATGAACGTGACCTTGCTCAGATCGGCGACGACCAGCGGTGAGGCCCGGTCGATGGCCTCGTCCAGACGGGTCTGGAGGGCGGGGGCGGTGGCCACGTCGACCTCTCCGGCGACCGAGACCACCGAGACTCCTGATCCGTGCTCCGCTGTGCTGTCGAACGTCTCTTCCACGTGGGTCCTTTCGTCGTCGGGCACGGTCGACCGGGCGCCGGTGCCGGGACGGGCCCGGTCGGGTACAGCGCACTGCCTGGCTGCCGCACCGCCTGTGCGTGTGATGCCGGTGTGATGTGCGACGTATGACGTCAGTGATGCCGGGGTGAGGCCTGAAGCGTGTGGGGCGTGAAGGGGGCGTTCCGCATCCGGGATGTAAGGATACCGGCACCCGGACCGTCGGGACCCGGACCGGCCGGACCGGCCGGACCGGCCACGTCACGGTACGGCGTGTCCCCCCCACCGTGACGTGGGCGGTCAGATCAGCGGCCCCGACGGGTCGGACCTCAGGTCACCGATACCGAGTGACCCGTCTGCCCCCGGCGAACCGGCCCCGCCGGCGTTCGACGACTCCTCGACGGCGATCACCGAGCCCTCGGTGAACAGATAGGTGCGCAGATGCCGATCGAGGGCGGGGTCGCGTCGGCGCAACCACTCGAGGGTCATGGCCGCGTGCTCCTTCTCCTCGTCCCTGTTGTGCGCCAGGACCTCGGCCAACTCGGGATCCGACGTGGCATCCACCCGTTGGTCGTACCAGTCGACCGCCTCGAACTCCTCCTGGATCGAGGCGATGGCCCGATGCCGGTCGATGGTGGCCGGCCTCAGCAGATCGGCGGCCTCGTGGAGTCCTGCACTCTGGGCCATGGGTCAGCCTCCTCGACTGTCGTCCGACCGGGGCTCGTCGCCCGGAGTCCTCGTGGGCACTGTAGCGATCATGCCGACCGACCCGCCCGCGTGCCGGCCACCCGTCGACCCGCGCCGTCCCGCGCCTGAGCAACTCCTCCTGGCACACAGCCACATGGCCGAATGGGTACCCGGAGGGCCGGGGTGTAAACACCGGTCGTCACCGGACACCGGCCGACCGGAACTGGACACTGATACGGGGGCAGGGGGCGTGGCGGGACTTGGGGACGGCGTGCTGCCACGTCCGCTGGCAGCTGCCCCCCATGACGAGCAGGTCCCCGGGGCCGAGGTCGTAGCGGAGGGCGGGCCCACCGGCCACCGGTCGCAGGAGGAAGCGCCGCCGCTGGCCCAGCGACACCACGGCGACGAGTGTGTCCTCCGAGGACCGCCGCCCGAGCGTGTCGCCGTGCCAGGCCACACTGTCCGACCCGTCGCGGTAGAGGCACAGGCCGGCCGTCCGCACCGGGCCGCAGGACTCCTGGCCGTACCGGTCGGCCAGCCGGCACCGGGCCTCGGTCAGCAGCGGGTCGGGAAGCGGCACCTCGGCGCCGTAGAAGGCCACCAGGCGCGGCACGTCGACCATGCGGTCGTACATCGGGCGCCGCTCCTTGCGCCACGGCACGGCCTCGATGAGGCGGCCGAACAGGAGGTCAGGGCGACCCACCCACCCCGGGGCCACCTCCACCCAGGCACCGTCCCCCAGGTGCCGCCGCTCGGCGTCGAGTGGACGGAGCCAGGCCTGGTCGGCGGTGTCGAACAGCGTCGGCTGCTCGAACGGGGGTGGCTGCAGCGGAACCATCGGCACCATCGTAGACGAACACCTGTTCGTATCGGGCCGCCGGCACCGCCCGGCTCACGCCTCCTCGGGGGGTGGCACGCGCAGGCCGTGGCGGCGGACCGGTGGATGGGCCCGGAGGCGGGTCAGGGCCAGCGCCACGACCTCGGCCGGCAGCACGCTCCAGAAGGCCGGCTGCATCAGGGTGAGTTCCAGGGGCACCAGGCAGCCACGCTGCAGCACGTCGATGACCGGGGTCTGACCACCCGCGATGCTCACCAGCTCCTCGGAGAGCGCCCCGACGGCCCACTCCCACGAGCCCAGTCGGCCGAGGGGGCGTCCGGGGTCTCCCACCCTGGCCACGACCTCCTCGGGCGCTGCGTGCGAGATCCAGTTGAGACGGGCCCAGGCCGGCCACCCGGCTCCGGGATCCCCCGTCTCGGTGTACCGGCCGATGAGGAACGCCTCGGCCTCGTCGGCCAGCCGCGTCGCTGGGTTCCGTGCTCTCGTGTGTCGCCGTCGCCCTCGCCAGTCCATGGTGCTCCTTTGTGGCGGCCACGGGCCGACCGGCCGCCGGGCCCGATTCCGTGACGTCTCCGTCCGTGACGTCGTGCACCCGAAGGGTGTCGTACCCCCGGACCCCACCGTCCAAACCCGTCCGGTCCCGGCCCGGCACCGCCGTCGCGCCGTCGCCAGCGGTGGGCGGCGGCGCAGGCATGTGTGGGCGGCGGATTCCCGGGTAGGTCCCGGTGGCGTCCCGGCGCGAGGGCAGAAGGCGCGCCGCCTCCGGGTAGCGTGGTCTCCCCACCGGGCGCAGGCCGGGCCGTGGCCGGCCCGGCGGACCCCGTGACCACAGGCAGGATCGATCCGTCGATTCCGCCCCCGAACGACCGGACGGCCAGACCATGCGCGTGTTCACCTGCGACAACTGCGGACAGCTGGTGTTCTTCGACAACGACCGCTGCCTCCGGTGCGACTCCCCGCTGGGCTACGTGCACCAGCGACGGGAGCTGGTCTCGCTGACCGAGGTGGCCCCGGACCACCTGGTCGACCTGGGCAGCCCCGTGCGGGCGTGGCAGCGGTGCGCCACCCGTCCGGTGACCGGCTGCAACTGGCTGGTTCCGGCCGGGACCGGCGCACTGTGCGAGTCCTGCCGGTTGACCCGGACCCGGCCTGCCGACACCGATGCCGAGGGCATGGCCGAGCTGGTGCGGGGGGAGATGGCCAAGCGCCGGCTGATCTTCCAGCTGGCCGAGCTGGGCCTGCCGGTGACCCCCCGTGACGAGGCGGCCGGGCAGGGCCTGGCCTTCGATCTCCTGTCCAGTGTGGGCACCAAGGTCATCACCGGCCACGACAACGGCGTGATCACCCTGGACCTGGCCGAGGCCGACGACGAGCATCGCGAGCACCTCCGGCTCCAGCTGAACGAGCCCTACCGCACCCTGCTCGGCCACTTCCGCCACGAGATCGGCCACTACTACTGGCCCATCCTGGTCAACCAGCCCGATGTGATCGAGGCCTGCCGCGCCCTGTTCGGGGACGAGCGGGAGGACTATGCCGCCGCCATCAAGCTCCACTACGACGAGCCGGACGACGACCAGGCGTGGCGGGGCACCCACATCAGCCAGTACGCCACCATGCACCCCTTCGAGGACTGGGCGGAGACCTTCGCCCACTACCTGCACATCCTCGACACGCTCCAGACGGCCCAGAGCTTCGGACTGGGGGCCGGAGGGTCGCCGGACGGACGGAGCGGGGCGCAGGCCAGGCGGCAGGACGACAGCCCCTCCTTCGGCGACGTGATCGACCAGTGGCTCGAGCTGTCCTACGCCCTCAACCAGATCAACCGGTCCATGGGCCACGACGACCTGTACCCGTTCGTGCTGGCGCCGCGGGTCATCCGGAAGCTGGCCTTCGTCGACCACATCGTCCGGCGCCGCTGAGTCCCCGCCCACCGCCTGCTGGCGGTCGGGCCACGCTGCCACAGCACTAGCGTGACGCCACCAGGATCTGGAGCGCGCTCAGAAAGCAGGTGCACGGCCCGTGGAGACACCGGAGTTCAGCCTGGCCCTGCAGGCCCTCGAGGCGCTGGCCCCGTCGGATGTGACCGACACCCTGCTCCGCCTGGCCCGGAGGGCCGGCGCCCTCGAGGTGGTGGCGTACCTGGTCGACTTCGAGCACCGCGTCCTCATCCCCGTCCCCGACCGGGACATGCACGTGGACGCGCCGGTGGGCATCGAGGTGGCGGGCACGGCGGCCGGCACCTGCTTCGCCGAGCGCCGTCCGGTCACCGGGGTGAGTGACCGGGGCGCCGTCGTGTGGGTACCCGTCCTCGAGGGGTCGGAGTGCACGGGGGTGCTGGCCCTCACCCTGGCCACGGAGCCGAACGAGCGGACCATGGAGCACTGTCGCGAGCTGGGGCTGCTGGCCGGCGCCGTCATCGCCATCACCGCCCGCCAGACCGACCTGTTCAACCTGGTGCGCCGGAGGAAGGCCATGAGCCTGCCGGCCAGCCTGCAGTGGGACCTGCTGCCCCCGCTGCGCATCGACACGCCCGAGGCCTTCTCGTCCGGCGTCCTGGAGCCGGCCTACGACGTCGGGGGGGACTCCTTCGATCACGCCGTGAACGGCTTCACCCTCGACGTGGCCATCATGGACGCCATGGGGCACGGGCTCCACTCCAGCCTGACGTCGGCGCTGGCCGTCGGCTCGTACCGCCACGACCGGCGTGAGGGCCAGCCGCTGTCGGTGATCCACCGCCGCCTGGACAGCGTCCTGGCCGAGCGCTTCGGAGGCCAGACCTTCGTGACCGGCCAGCTGGCCCAGCTCGACCTGCGCCGCGGGGTCCTCACCTGGATCAACGCCGGCCATCCCCGGCCGTTGCTGCTGCGCCGGGGGCGGCTCGTCGACGCGCTGGCCTGCCGGCCGTCGAGGCCCTGGGGCGTGGGCAGCCCGTTGGTGGAACAGGCCGAGGAGCAGCTCGAGCCCGGGGACGTGGTGGTCTTCTACTCCGACGGCGTGGTGGAGGGTCGCTCGGCGGACGGCACGCCGTACGGGGTGGACCGGTTCGTCGCCGGGATCGAACTGGCGATGGCGTCGTCGGCCTCCAGCGACCTCATCCTCCGACGCACCATCCACGACGTCATGGACCACCAGGACAACCGGCTGCGCGACGACGCCACCCTGGTCTGGGTGGAGTGGGACCCGCCCCGCTGACCACCGCCGGGCGCCGGCGCCGGTGGTGCCACCGGGTCGGACCGGTCGAAACGCACCGGCGCCTCGAAGGCGGCCCGGCGGGCGGCGCGGCGGAACGTGGCCAGCATGGCCGGGCCGACCAGCAGGATCAGCACGAAGTTGGTGACGGCGCGGCCGGTGTCCCACCCGAGTGAGGTGAGCCCGTCGAACAGCAGGTACCGGTGGACGTTCTCGGCCAGGGAGCCGCCGGGCAGGTAGGCGATGGTGCTGTGGGGGTCGGTGGCGAAGGGCCAGAACGACAGGTTGACCATGAACCCGTAGACATAGCTCGACAGGGCACCGTAGGTGGCCAGCATCAGCACCTCGCGCCGGCCCCGGGCCGGAGGGAGCAGCCCGGCGACCAGGCCGACCCAGGCGCAGCCGAACATCTGGTAGGGCATCCACGGGCCGACCCCACCGGTGATGAGGGCCGATGCGAACAGGGTCGTGCAGCCCAGCACGAACCCGAATCCGGCACCGAACACCCGACCGGCGATCACCAGGGTGAAGAAGACCGTCTCGATGCCGGCCGTCCCGGCCCCCAGAGGACGGAGGGCGGCGCCGATGGCGGCCAGGACGCCGAGCATGGCGATGGCCTTGGCGTCGATGCCGCCGTCGGCGACCTCGGAGACCACGATGGCCACCACCAGCACCAGCAGGGCGCCGAACAGCACGGGGGCCATGTCGGTGTCCCCGAACCGCCCCGGGACCACCACGAACGGCCACAGGAAGGCCACCAGCCCGAGGAACGACGCCATCACGATGACGGCGCGGGACCGGACCCCGACACGGATGGCCACGGTGGTGCCGCTCACGGGGCGGACCCCCCCAGGGCGGCCCGTACCTGATCGACGGTCAGGTAGTCGAGCGGGGCGAGGATCTTGGCCACCTGGGGGGCGAAGGCCGGCGATGCCACCACCACGTCGGCGGTCGGGCCGTCGGCGATGACGTCACCGGCACCCATCACCACCACCCGGTCGGCGGCGGCGGCCACGAACTCCACATCGTGCGTGGCGATCACCACGGTCCGGCCCTCGGCGGCCAACCGATCGACGATGCCGATCAGCGAGCGCTTGGCCGCGTAGTCCAGCCCCCGGGTCGGCTCGTCCAACAGCACCACCGTCGGAGCGGCGGCCAGCTGCACGGCCAGGACGAGGGACAGGCGCTGGCCCTCGGACAGGTCACGTGGGTGGCACGGGTCGGCGATCCCCGGGGCCAGGCGGTCGAGGAGCCCCCGGGCGCTCCCGCGGCCCGCGGTGGCCGACTCGTGGTCGGCCTGGTCGAGCTCCTGGGCCACGGTGTCCAGGTAGAGCAGGTCGGCCGGCTCCTGGGGCACCAGGCCGACCAGGGCCCGGGCCTGGGCCGGCGGGAGCGACCCGGGGTCGTCGCCGCCCACGTCGACCCTCCCCCGCTGTCGCGGGCCCGACCCCTGCAGGGCCCAGAGCAGGGACGACTTGCCCGAGCCGTTGCGGCCCATCAGAGCCAGGACCTCGCCGGCGTGGAGGTCCATGTCGACACCGCGGACCGCGGTGACCGCCCCGTAGCGGACGGTGACCCCGCGGGCTGACAGGGTGGGACGGCGGGTTCCCCCGACAGTCGGGGGCCGTCGGGCCGGGACCGGTCGGGCGGTGATCCGCTCACGCAGGGGACCGGCCCGGCGCCGTGCATCCCGCACCGACAGCGGCAGCGGGTCCCAGCCGGCCAGCCGTCCGAGCTCCACCACCGGCGGTGCCACCGTGCAGGCGGCCAGCATGGCGGCCGGCTCCCCCACCATCACACTGCCGTCCTCCCGCACCTCGATCAGCCGGTCGGCATACTGGACCACCCGCTCCAGGCGGTGCTCGGCCAGCAGCACGGTGACACCCAGGTCGTGCACCAGTCGGGTCACAGCCGCCAGCACCTCCTCGGCCGCCGTGGGGTCGAGTGCCGACGTGGGCTCGTCCAGCACCAGGACGGCCGGGTGCGCCGTCATCACCGACCCGATGGCCACCCGTTGCTGCTGCCCCCCCGACAGCTGGTGCAGGGGACGGTCTCGCAGCTCGGCGATCCCGAGCAGGTCCAGGGTCTCCTCCACCCGCTTGCGCATGACGTCGGCGGGGACGGCCAGCTGCTCCATGGCGTAGGCCAACTCCTCCTCCACCGTGTCGGTCACGAACCCCGAGAGCGGGTCCTGCCCCACCACGCCCACCACGTCGGCCAGCTCGCGGGGCTTGTGGGTCCGGGTGTCTCGTCCGGCGACCACCACCCGTCCGGCCAGCGTCCCGCCCGTGAAATGGGGGACGAGACCGTTGACGGCACCGAGGAGCGTCGACTTGCCGACCCCGGTCCGTCCCACCACCAGGGCCAGCTCGCCCTCCGCGATGGTGAGGTCGACGTCGGCGAGCACGGCCCGGTCGGAGTCGGGATAGGTCACGGTCACCCGGTCGAACTCGATCATGCCGGGACCTCGACGGGAGGGCCGGCGGGAGAGCTGACCGCATCGGCCGGCGCCGGCGACCGCCCGTCCTCCCGTCGTGGTGCCGTCGACGCCGATCGGATCGGAGGCGGGGCGGCCACACCGGCCACCGCGGCGAACAGGATGGCGACGGTGGGGATCGCCGGGAGCGTCGGCCACACCAGCGGGTCGGTCGACGGGTTGAGGGCGGCCACACCGTGCCCCACCGCGGCCACCAGCACGGCGGCGGGCACGACAGCGGACACGGCCACCACCCATTCGGCCAGTGCCCAGGGGTCGGGCCGGTACTGGCTGCGGCGCACCCGTCGTCCGCCGAGCACCAGGCCCACGCAGCACAGGGCCGCACCGGCCAGGAGGGCGGGCAGGCCCAGCACACCCGGGGCGCCGGCGTCGACCAGGCCGTAGGCACCGGCACACAGACCGGCCATCCCCCCGATCATCAGCACGCCGGTCACCCGACGGTCGCGGGGCGAGGCCGTGCCGGTGCGGCCGTAGCCCCGCGAGTCCATGGCCGCGGCCAGGCGCAGCGAGCGCTCCAGCGCGTCCTCCAGGACCGGGATGGCGATGGAGCGGAGCGCATGCCTCCCGACGGCGGTGTCCCCGCGGAGCCTCCGCGCCCGGCGGACCCGCTGGACGCTCTCGACCAGCTGGGGGGCGACGCTCAGGGAGACGACCACGGCCACCCCGAGCTCGTAGAGCGCACCCGGCAGCACGCGCAACGCCCGCTTGGGATTGGCCAGGCTGTTGGCGGCACCCAGGCAGCACAGGAGGACGCCCAGCCGGAGGCCGTCGTAGAGGGCACCGACCGTTCCCTCCAGCGTGACCGCACCACCCAGCTGGATCCCCGCGGCCCACCGGGGCAGCGGGATCCGCGGGAGGGTGACGAGCACGTGCACCGTGGTCACGTCCACCGCCCCGCCGAACAGGGACCGGAAGGCCACACGGATCACCACCACGGCCAGGGCCAGGCCCAGGTAGTACCGGAACGCCCGGGCCCAGGGCGCCTCGCCCCGGCGGGCGGCCACGACCACACCGAGCACCGCCACGATGAGCAGGAGCAGGACGGGATTGGTGGTCCGGCTGGCGGCCGTGGCCAGACCGAGGGCCCACACCCACCAGGCCACGGGATGGAGGGTGCGCGGCAGTCGGCGGTGGGCCGCCAGGCTCCACCGGTGGGACCGGGATGTCACGGTCACCCGGCTCGGCGGCGGCGCCAGGCGATGAGCCCACCGGTCCCCGCCAGCGCGGCGATGACCACGGCACCGATCACCAGTGGGAGCGGCGAGCCGGCGGACGACGTGACCGCCACGGGACCGGCATCCACGATCCTCGGGTCGGCCGGGGGCCGGGTCGACGAGCCGTCACCGGCGGCGCCGACCGCTCCGGGCGTCGAGGTCGAGGTCGAGGTCGGGGTCGAGTGGCCCGTCGTGGTGGTGGTGGAGGCCGGGGAACTCGAGGCCGGGTTCGACCGAGCCGAGGCGGGGGACCCCGTGGCGGTCGGACGGGTGGCGCCGGGCGGGACGGGACGGGCACCGGTCGGACCGGTTGGTCGCGCCCCGGCCACCGTGGTGGTCGGTGACGACACCGGCTCGGCCGGAGGTGCCGTGGTGGTGGTCGATCCGCCACCCGTGGGGCCGGGGGTGGTGGCCCAGACCGCACTGGGCGGGAAGGAGGGCCGCGACCCGGCACCGAAGCTCCAGGCGTTCACGCTCCCCGCCGTGGGGTGGAAGCTCATGGCGCCGAACTGGCTGTAGGTCCAGCTGTCCTGTCCGGCCGGTGCGTACCAGAACGACCAGTAGGCCGTGGCCGGTGGCGTGGTGACGCAGGGGTCCTGGGCCACGGTGGGATCGCCGTCGATCCGGCACACGAACGCCGGCCCGTCCTGCTCGTCACCGGCCGGCGTGAACCCGGCCGCCACCAGCGCCTGGTACCCGGTGGTCGATGCCGTCACCGTGCCGGCACAGCCGCGTTGGATGTCCTGGCCCCACGGCGCCAGGTCGACGGCCACGATCACCCCGGTCGTGGTCGTGCACTCGGTCAGGGGGTCGGCGGCCGACGTCCCGGCCGGTCCCGCCACGAGGCTGATCCCGAAGATCGCCGGCACCAGTGCACCGGGGACCGACGCGGCGGCGAGGAGGTGCGCCCACCACCCCCTGCCACCGACACGGTCCCGTCTCACCGGGCCCGCACCATCAGGCGGGCCGGGCCGGGCTGGTGGCGATCCCCACGATGGGGGCGTTCAGGGCCACGGCACCCAGCGAACCGGAGAAGGCGGCGTCGCCGAAGGTGAAGATGCCGCCGTCGGAGGCCACCTCCCAGTAGCCCTTGCCGTCCGGGGTGGCAGCGATGCCCACGATGGGCTTATTGAGCGCCTTG
>Ga0302319_10012080_pt1 | contig 16313 bp, 16 predicted proteins | sample Bog_T0_2_FD_203319 | JGI IMG/M metagenome (GOLD analysis project Ga0302319, IMG submission 203319) | Peat permafrost microbial communities from Stordalen Mire near Abisko, Sweden - Bog_T0_2 | ecosystem: Environmental > Terrestrial > Soil > Wetlands > Peat | place: Sweden: Abisko, Stordalen Mire...
GTGGTCAATGAGCGGACCGGAACCGTGGTCATCGGGGGCACGGTGCGCCTGCAGCCGGTTTCGATTCTGCATGGAGGACTCTCCGTGAATGTCATCAGCGAGACACGGGTGTCGCAGCCCAATCCAGGCTCGGCAGGGAGCACCGAGGTGGTTCAGCAGACCTCCGTTCAGGCCCAGGACAAACCGGTGAACCAGATTGATTTGAAACCAGGCGCTACGGTCGAGGATCTGGTGAAGGAATTGCAGCGGACCGGGGCAGGGGCGCGGGACGTGATCTCCATTCTGCAGGCGATGAAAGAGGCCGGCGCCCTGGAGGCCGATCTGGAGGTCTTATGAGGTCAACGGATGTTGAGGGAGATGCTGAATGACATCGGTATCGGCGACAGAAACGAGCGCGGGAGCGACGACGCAGCCGCAGCCCAGGTTAGTGCGGGCGGCCCACGAATTTGAGGCGCAGATGATGCAGGAGCTGATGAAGCCGTTGACTCGCGGCAGTTCACTTACGGGCGAAGACGATGATTCGAGCCTCGGTTCCGCTGGCGCGTTGGGCCAGTTTGCAACGGAATCATTGGGAAGGGCATTGAGCGAGCGAGGCGGATTCGGGATCGCCGACAGCGTCCTGAAGGATCTGTCTCATTCCGGTAACAAGCCCGTTTCGGTACCGGTAGCGGGAAATTGGATCTGAAAGTACTGAGATGAGGGACTCTCAATGACTAGAGTGATTAAGACGCCCGCCGATAGAACCTGTAAGGAGTAATGCGCATGGACATTCGGAATAGTTTGGATGGATTGAAATCGCTTTTGGGGGTGACCCCGCCCGCCCCGTCGGCGACCCAGGCTGGCAGTGCAACCAAAGCGGCCGGGGCAAGCGGACTGGGCAGCGACATCGCAACCTTCAGCAGCGCAGCAAGTGAAGTATCGCTGACTGCGACCGACTCCGGAATACGCACGGACAAGGTTGCCGCCGTGCAGTCCGCTATAGCAGCCGGAACCTACAATGTCCCGGCATCCGCGGTGTCGTCAAAGATGGTTGACGCCATGTTGGGCGGCGATCGCTGATCGAGCCTGGAGAACCGGGTGCGGAGATGCGGCGCGTGACGAGACAGGACAACGGGAAGGGTCGTGAAGCAATGAAGCGAGCGAGGCCGGCGGATAGAGGCTTCAAGCGCTTGGAAGACCAGGAGCTGAAGGAATTAGTGTCGGAGGCCTCGCATGCGTTGGCTCGTCTGGACACCAGGCGGTTGGAGGAACTGGCGCTCTGCTGCCGGTCGCTCAACCGCGAGCTTGCGCCTGCGGGTTTTCGAAAGCGCGTGGACCTGGCTCGCCAGAGCCGCGAGGCCGCCGAGGAAATGGCAGTATTTGCTCGAGTCATGGAAGCGACGCGGGCCAATCTCGATGTGATGAGGCGGCTTCACGAATTGCGGACGGGGCAACTTGAATACGGTCAGGCGCAGCCGCGGCACTGGGCGGACGCGGAAAGCGGCCATGGGAACCATTAGTTCGGCATTCGACTTGATTTCCGGAGCATTGAACGCCGACCAGTCGGCGCTCAGCATTGTGGCCAATAACGTGGCCAATGCCAATACGCCGGGCTACACCGAGGAGACGCCCAACTGGCAGGAAAACGATCCGGTTCAAATCAATGGGGTTCAGTACGGAGATGGGGTGACGGAGACCGGCGCCACCTCGCTGCGGGACACGGTTCTCTCCGCCCGTCTCGACCAGCAGCAGCAGATGGCGTCGGCATCGAGCGCCCGTCTGACAGCGCTTGACAGTGTGCAGGCCTTGTTCACTCCGGACTCGGGGTCGAGCAGTTCGACAGCGGGAGACATCGGCAACGACCTTACCGGGTTTTTCAGTTCCTTCACTTCTCTGGAGGCCGAACCCACCAATGCCTCTCTGCGTGAAGAAGTGCTTACTTCGGCGTCGACGCTCGCGGGCGATATCTCCAATGCGGCGGCCAGTTTGAACACGCAGCGCTCGGCCCTGGATGAGGAAGCATCCGGTGTCACAAGCCAGGTGAATGCGCTTACCTCATCGATTGCGCAACTGAACCAGCAGATCCAGTCCACCTCGCCCAACGCCGATGCAGGGACGCTCGAGGACCAGCGCCAGGAGGATCTAAGCCAGCTTTCCCAGTTGATTGGAATTAATCAGGTGAAGACAGAAAACAACGGGCTCTCCGTGACCACCACATCGGGGCAGTTGCTGGTTTCCGAGAATTCGAGCTTCCAGTTGACCAGCGGGTCGGTAAGCGGAGTCACGCATTTCTTTGTCGGCACTGCAGACATAACCTCGCAGCTGACCTCGGGCGGTGGCGAGTTGGGAGGCTACCTGACAGCGCGCGATCAGGACATTCCCAGTGCTTTGAGCTCGCTTGATCAGCTTGCGTATGGCATCTCCGCTTCGGTGAATCAGTTGAACAACACGGGCACCGACATGGACGGGAATACGGGCACCGCTGCGAACCTGCTTTACATCTTCAATGAACCCACGCAAGTGGCCGGAAGTGCGCTGGCAATGAGCGTAACGATGACCGACCCCAATCAGATAGCGGCGGCAGGCGCGGGCTTGGGAACCGGCGACAATTCAAATGCTGTCGCGATGGCGAAGCTCGCCAGTGAGTCGCTGATGCAGCCCATTGCGACAACCGCTTTCAGCGTGTCCCAGAATCTGAATGCTTCGTCCCCATCCGCGACCAGCAGCCTCGAAGTTTACGACACTTTGGGAAACAGCTATAACGCTGCGGTGACCTACACCAACCAGGGTGGCAGCACATGGGATTACAGCATCTCGGTGCCCGATGTGCTGACTGCGAATACGAGTGTTTCCGGGTCTGTGAGCTATCGTTTCGGCACTGGAGAAACGGTGAACCAGGGAACGAATCTGACCATTACGGGGAATTTGGCAGGGGGAGGGACTGGGACGATCACGGCGCCAACAGTGACCTCTGGTGAGGCAGTGGGCACTGCCGGGCCACCGTCCACCGGCTACGTGGCGGCGCTCGACGCCCAGATTGCAGCGGCAGGGATCACAGGCGTCAGCGTCTCGAACACGGGAGGCGTATTGACCATCTCCGGAGCCACAGGTACGGCGGGCAGCGTGATCGCGGATCCGGCCGCGTCGGCGAATGCGACGGGGACGCTTACATTCAATGCGAGCGGTGCGTTGGTGAGCCCCGCGGCGAATGTGGCCGGCATAACCTTTTCCGGGCTTTCCGACGGTGCGTCGGCCCTCAATCTTGACTGGAATCTTCATTCCACCGGGAGTGCGGGGAACATCACGGAAACCGCTGCGGCCTCATTGCAGTCGGGCGCAAGCCAGACTGGCACCGCGGGCGTGACGAATGGACCGACGCCGACGGGCTTTTTTTCGAATTTTGTCTCCACCCTGGGAGCAACCGTGTCTGGCGTGCAGGCAGAGAACACGGCCCAGAATGCTTCGGTGACGCAACTGCAAACGCAGAACAACGCCCTCTCCGAGGTCAATCTCAACGACGAAGCCTCAGCCATGTCCACGCTGGAGAGAAGCTACCAGGCGGCTTCGCAAGTGTTTACGATGCTGAACACCATCATGGAATCAGCCCTCAACCTCGGGACGGAGACAACGGTCTCCTGATGAATATGTGTGGCAGCCCGGTGCCTGGAAAGAATTTCGGGGCGGTTGCGCATTCTTTTGAAAGGACGGAAATCGATGCGGGTGGATCCCAGTTATTCTTCGAACCTTGTCACTGCGCTCGATCAGAGCCAGTCAAACGAGCAGCAACTGACGGCCGAGTTATCGAGCGGTGTAAGCATCACGTCCCTGAGCCAGAATCCGGTGGCTTCAGGAGAGAACGTGCTGCTGCTGAATCAGATTCAGCAGGACGATTCATTTACGCAGTCGTCGAGCCTGGTGACAAGTCAGTTGCAGGTGGCTGATTCGACGCTGGGGTCTGTCGTTTCCCAGCTCACGCAGGCTGTTTCTCTGGCCACCAGCGCGAACAACGGGACGATGAATTCGAGCGACGTTCAGTCTGTTGGCAACCAGATCTCCGGCATTCTCGACGAGGTGCAATCCCTGGCCAATACAAGCTATCAGGGGCAATACATTTTTGCCGGAGGGCAGACTTCGACGCTTCCCTTCACGACATCGACTGCGACCTTACCCGCCACAACGACTTATAACGGCGACAACGATGTGAACTATCTTGAGACGCCCGACGGTCAAAAGATCCAGTTGAATGTGCCTGGCAGCCAGATCTTCTCCGCTTCGGGCACAAACAGCGTGTTTGCCGCGCTGAATAACCTGGTGGCTGATTATTCGGGCGGCACTGTCAATCCATCGCAGGCGGTGAGTGATACGCAGGCGTTGGGAACAGCGTTGAACTATGTTTCACAACAGCGGGTGGTGGTGGATAACTCGATCACGCAACTCACTGCCGCATCCGACGCGGTAACCAGCCAGCAAACGCAGTTGACCACAGCGCAGACGAATCTGATGCAGGCGGATGTGGCGACAGTCTCCACACAGCTCTCACTTTCAGAGACGCAGCAAACGGCGCTGGAAGACGTGATCTCGCAGCTCGATTCCCAATCCAACAGCCTGTTCAGCAAGCTGCAATAATCCGCAACGAAGTCCATCCGTCTATACTCGGAGCGGAGGGAAATGCCTTGTTCGCGCCGATCCGTTTTATGTGGAATGCGACCCGCGGCAATCGACTCACACCCTGGCGGAGCGAATACCTGAAGTGGCGTGTGGAGACGTATTCCGGCCAGAAGGCTGAGACCCTTACCCCGAAGAAGATCATGAATTTTGTCTGGATCTCTCGCTGGGAGCTATTGAGTTTTCTGTTGTGGACGGGCCGCCTCGATCGGGAAGTCCACAAGCGGATCTGATCTGGCGCGGTCTTGATTCGAGCGCTCATTGGGGTCACAAGGGCGAGGCTTCGGTTTGCCAGGTTTGCACGAGCTTCGGTCATTCCGGCAACTTCCCTTATCATCGACGCTGGAGATTCTTCGGGCATGATTTTCGGATCAACTCAACTGGCTTCCGTCTTGTTCTCAGCGTGTCTGGTCACCGCTGCCGCAGCGCAGCAGATACCCCCGGCGGAACCGCCGCTGCCGCTGCCCAGCGCGCACCCCGATGCTCCGACAATCCGTGTCACCACGCAGGAAGTGTTGGTTCCCACGCTGGTGGAAAAACCCCACGGCGGAATCGTCTACGGCCTAAAGCCGGACGACTTCGTGCTCGAAGACAACGGCGTTCCGCAGAAGATTCGCGTACAGGAAGAAATGGATACGGCTCCGGTCGCCCTAGTGGTCGCCGTCGAAGAGGGCGGAGTGAGTGCGCTTGAGTTTGACAAAATCGCAAAGCTCGGTCCGCTGCTTGACATGTTTCTGTCCGATGGACGCAGCCAGGCGGCGCTTGTGGGGTTCGACTCCAAACCGCATCTGATTCGCGACTACAGCCATTCCGGCGAGGACCTGAACCAGGCTCTCAAACACATTGAACAAGGCGACGGGGGCGACGCGATCCTCGACACCGTCAGCTATGCAGTGGATCTGCTGGAAGACAAGCCGAAGGAATATCGCCGCGTCCTGCTCATGATTACCGAGGAGCGCGACCACGGCAGCAAGCACACCAAGCCGGCCCAGTTGATTGAGAAGATTGGCCGGTCCGATGTGCTGGTACTGAGCGTGTCGTTTTCTCCTGCGCGGGCTGAGCTGCTCCACGACATGAAGGACAACGGTGACAACCGCACCATGAACATGATGTCCCCGTTGATCATGCTGATCCAGGCCTTCAAGAAGAATGTTTCCAAAGAGGTTGCGCAGATGAGCGGCGGGGAATACACCACTTTCACCGGCGACAAGGGCTTTGAGGAGCGGATTTTGCAGGCGGCCAAGGATACCCGCAACCGGTATCTCCTGAGTTTCAGCCCCTCGAATCCAACGCTTGGGCTTCATACCCTTCGTGTGCGGACTGCCCAGGACTACGGCGCGCGGATTGTGGCGCGCGCGGACTACTGGCTGGAAGCGGAGCCGTGAGAATCAGCTTTCAGCGTTTCCTGATTCCTGAAACGGAATCGTTCGCTGATTTCTCAGGTGAAGCAGGCCGATCTGGACAAAATGCCGCAACTTTTGTGGCATAATGTCCCCATGAGTGAAGCGGCAAGCATCGCACTTGAACCGTCCCCCGCCTTCGCGCTGAGCTGGAGAGAGATCGAGCGCGGCGTCCCGATTTCTCTGCTGGAAGAGTTTTCGGCCTATTCCGGATTTGCGATGAAGGAACTGCTGGACGTGGTCATCCCCGCGCGAACCTTAAAGCATCGCAGGCAACGCCAGGAGCCTTTAAACCTCGACGAATCTGATCGATTGGCGCGCGTCGCCCGCATTTACGAACTTGCCGTGAAGGTCTACGCCAATCGCGATGAAGCCAGGAAATGGCTGAGCGGCGAGAAGCGGCGCTTCGATGGAAAAACCGCCCTGTCTATGTTGCGCACTGAGACGGGCGAGCGGGCGGTCCAGGATTTCCTGATCCAGATAGATGAGGGATATTTCGCTTAGATGGAAATCCGAAGGCCCTCGAATTCATGACGACTCTCTGGCGTATCAGCAAACACTCCGATCTAAGCGGTGCTGGCGGAAAAATAGGCTCCGGCCGGTGGCACTCAAGAGGGAAGCCGGTCGTTTATCTCGCAGAGACACCCGCAGGCGCAATGCTGGAGACCATCGTTCACTTGATCGATCTGGATCGCGAAGAACGCGGCAATCTCCCCTCCTTTTACGACCTGATCAAGGTGACTGTTCGAGATGGAGTTACAACAAAGCCCTTAAACACGCTCGCTGCAGTAAGCTGGCAAGACCGCGTGGATCTCTCGCAGAAGATCGGTGACGCGTGGCTCACTTCAATGGAGACGACTCTCGCCCGCGTTCCCTCCGCAATCATGCCCTATACCTGGAACTACCTGTTCAACCCGGCGCATCCGGACGCACCGCAAGTGAAAATTGCCGAAGTCATTCACGAGCGCTTCGACAACCGCCTGTTCCGGCTTGGCTCGGGCTGAACGCCATCCTGTTTTTGCTGAACTTGGAAGGTTTGCTTCCTGGTCCCACCCGCCTGAAGATGGCACTTACCCGCGCGTTCATGGTAATCTTTATGTAGACACTTGAGAGTGGATCTAAGAAGACAAGAGGAGTAACACACGCCGTGCTGGCGACTGCTAAGAAAACTACCCTGATCGAAAGCTTCCGCACCCATGATTCGGACACTGGTTCACCTGAGGTCCAAATCGCAATTCTGAGTGCGCGTGTTGCTGAACTGACCGAACACTTCAAAACCCACAAAAAGGATCATGCATCCCGCCGTGGATTGTTGCAACTGGTCAGCAAGCGCCGCCGCCTGCTGGATTACCTGAAGACGCACGACGCAGACCGCTACCGCGATGTGATCGGCAAACTCGGAATCCGCAAGTAATCAGAAAGCAAACATTGACCCGGAAGCGCCCAGACCGGATTTTGGTCACGGCCCCCGTTCTACCCAGAGCCTGGGGGCTTGGTGTACCTGGCGAAACCTACCCGCAGCCAGGGCCCGCGCACAGCTATCGGCTGCGCGCGGCCCGGGCATGCAAACCGGAACGCAGGATCGGAGAGCTATCTCCCGCGCCTGGAATGAAACCCAAATCCAATCCAGGAACTCATTCTGCGCATTTTCTGCTTTCCGTGATCGCCAGCCTTCCAACGCCCTTCGGCGCCTTCCCATTACAAATTTCCCAAGCGAAAAAAATGAAACGAGGACTCTATGTCTAAGCATGAAGTATCCGTCGAGCTTGCCGGCGGCAAGCGGTTGGTCTTTGAGACCGGCCGTATGGCCAAGCAAGCCTCTGGCGCAGCACTGGTTACCACGGGCGAAACCGTGGTTCTGGCAACTGCCGTAGCCTCCCCTGATCCCCGGGAAGGCATTGATTTCTTCCCCCTGACTGTGGATTATCGCGAGTACACCTACGCCGGCGGACGCATTCCCGGCGGCTTCATCAAGCGGGAAGGCCGGCCCAGTGAAAAAGAAGTGCTCACCTGCCGCCAGATCGATCGCCCCATCCGCCCTTTGTTCCCCGACGGTTTCCGCAATGAGACCCAGGTTATCGCTCTGGTCTTTTCCGCTGACAAGGAAAACGATCCTGACGTGGTCGGCATCAACGCCGCCGCAGCAGCACTGGCACTTTCCGACATTCCCTTCAGCGCCACCGTTGGCGCCGTGCGCGTAGGCCGCGTGAATGGCGAGTTCGTCATCAACCCCACCTACTCCGAGCGCGCCGCAACCACGGTCAACATCATGGTCGTCGGCCACAAGGACGGCATCGTGATGATCGAGTCGGGCGCCAAGGAAGAGACGGAAGAAGTCATCCTGGCGGCCATCGAGTTCGCGCACGTGGAGATCAAGAAGATCGTTGCCGCCATCGACGAACTGGTTGCCCTGGCCGGCAAACCCAAGCGGGCATTCACCGCACCCACCACCGACGAAGCCTACTACGAAGAGTTGAAGGCCAAGATCGGCGACAAGCTGAAGGACGCTCTCGACACCAAGAAGTATGCCAAAACCGACAGCTACGCGTTGGTCAAGAAGATCAAGGATGAGCTCGCTGCCGAGTTGCCTGCAGATGATCCAAGCGCCAAAAAGAAGCTGTCGACGTATTATGAATTGCTCCGCGAGCGCACTTTCCGCGAGCAGGTGACCAAGGAGCGCATTCGTCCCGATCGCCGCGCTTTCGACGAGATTCGCGAAATCACCATCGAGACCAAGGTTCTGCCCCGCGTACACGGCTCAGCGCTGTTTACACGCGGCGAAACTCAGGCCCTGGTGACGGCTACCCTCGGCACCCAGGACGATGGACAGCGGTTGGAAAGCTATGAAGGCGAAAAGAAGAAGCCCTTCATGCTTCACTACAACTTCCCGCCGTTCAGCGTTGGTGAAACAGGACGTATGACCGGCACAGGCCGTCGCGAGATTGGCCATGGCGCACTTGCCGAGCGCGCCATTACCGCGGTTCTGCCTTCGGCGGAAGAATCGCCCTACACCATCCGCATCGTCTCCGACATTCTCGAATCGAACGGTTCTTCGTCGATGGCTTCGGTCTGCGGCGCCAGCCTGGCTCTCTATGACGCGGGCATCGCGCTCAAGGGCTCTGTGGCCGGCGTGGCCATGGGACTGGTGAAGGAAGGCGACGATTACGCCATCCTTACCGACATCGCGGGCGCGGAAGATCACTACGGCGACATGGACTTCAAGGTAGCCGGAACCCGCAAGGGCATCACCGCGCTGCAGATGGACATCAAGATCGGCGGACTCACCCGCGAGATTCTTGAACAGGCAATGGCCCAGGCCAAGGCAGGCCGTCTGTTTCTCTTGGACAAGATGGACGCTGTTCTTGACGGACCGCGCACCGAGCGTTCGGCTTACGCACCGCGCATTGAAACCGTCATGATCCCCACCGACAAGATCCGCGATCTGATTGGCAAGGGTGGCGCAACCATTCGCGGCATCATTGAGCAGACTGGCGCCAAGATCGACGTCGACGACACCGGCCGCGTTAGCGTTGCTTCCAGCGATGCCGAGGGCCTGAAGAAGGCGCTCGAAATCATTGGCAACATCACTGCTGTCCCGGAAATTGGCAAGGTTTATCTGGGCAAGGTGGTTCGCCTGGCGGAGTTCGGCGCATTTGTTGAGCTTTTCCCCGGCACCGACGGCCTGCTGCATATTTCCGAGATCGCGGAGCATCGCGTGAAGGAAGTGAAGGACGAGTTGCACGAAGGCGATCAGGTGATGGTCAAGGTTCTGGCCATCGAGGGTAATCGCATCAAGCTCAGCCGCAAGGCTCTCATCCGGGAGCAGAAGGCAAAGCTGACCCAATCCGCTCCGGTCGAGTCGGACGAATTGCAAGGCGGATTTGAATCCCCTGCAGCACCCGTCACGTCCGCAGCACCCGCTGCACCCGCAGCGCCTGCCAGGCCTCGCAACGAATTCGATGAGCGACAACCGAAGTCGAATCAAAGCACAATTCTCATTGAGGGTGGTGACGATTTCGACGAAGAGGGAGGCGAGGAATTCGATGAGGAAACCGAGCCGAACTTCAACCGTGTCGACGGCGCTCCAGTCGCAGTGGGTCAACCGGCAGGTGCGGGCCGGCCTCCCGCGAATAACAACAATCGCCGCCGTCGTCGTCGTCGCCCGGCCGGCGGTGGTGGTGGTGGCCGCGGACCTGGCAGCAGCGGAAGCCAGGGTTAATCCTCAACTCGATAAATGACACGAAGGCCCGGATTCTGAATCCGGGCCTTCGTGTATTCAGTGGTGTTGAATTCAGAGGTCTGTTGCACGCCGCAATGCTTGCGGGAGCCTGGGGTTGCTCCGTGGATCAAAAGACGAGGACGTCCGAATCGCTTCCTGTTCCTGCAGTTCAGCGGCGTCATGCTTGGAGTCGTACATACGCAGATCGGCCTCGATGCACAGCGATTGCAGGTCCATTGCGTCGTCGGGAAATACAGCAATACCGACGCTGGCGCCAATTTTCGCCGATTGTCCACCGTCCAATTGAATCGGTTCGGCCAGCAGTTGCAGTAAGGACCGAGCCACTTTCGTCGCTCGTTCGCGGTTGGTCGGTTCCGCGAGGATGATGGAGAACTCGTCTCCACCGGTTCGCGCCACGGTGTCGGTGTGGCGAACCCGAGCCAGGAACATGGTAGCCACCTCTTGCAGAACCAGATCGCCTACGTGATGGCCAAGCGTGTCGTTCACCTGCTTGAATTGATCCAGGTCAACCACCAACAGAGCCACCTGGGTTTCGGAACGGCGAGCACGCTCCAAAGTTCCCTCCAGCCGTTTCTGAAAGAACCGGCGGTTTGCCAGTCCGGTCAAATAGTCATGCAGCGCTTGGTGCTTGGTGTGTTCGATCTGGTCTTCCAGCAGCAGCAGAATCATTCCGACGGCGACCACGTATTTAGGAAGATTCCATACCTCGCTCTCGATATGCACATTTGAAAAAAAAGCTTCCTTCAGAGGCGAGGCTACGAAAACTGCCGACCAGGCCGCAAATCCGGCGATCGTGATAAATGCCCCGGCCGTGCCGCGGCGATAGGCGTACCAAAAATGCAGACAGCAACCGAAGTATACGGCGAAGAGCACGGCGTTTTCTGCCAGATCTAATCCATTCGGATCCCGGTGCTGCACAAGCAGAATGAAGATTGAGAGGGCGCCGTATAGACTAACCAAAATCCAGCGCAGCCGCCGATTGAACCTTTTTACCACCCAAAGTGCGGCCAGCAGAGGTGCTGCGCCAATCAAAACGGCGGCCGGCGTCAATGCCCAGGATGCGACAGGATAGATCGTGACCAGAGAAATATAGAGCGCGTTCGTTAAGGCTAATATCGCGAATATCCAGCGGCTCGAAATCTCTGAGCGGTAGGGAACCGATGCCCACATGAAGAGTAGGCCGGCCCATATCAAAGCTGAGAGGCCTATAACGATTGCCACTGTTCCGCCAGTCCCAGGAAGGGTCATGAAGAGGAAGGCCGCAAAGTGCAGAACGATCATAACCCAGCCTGTGAGCCAGATTCCCGAGACAGGGGTAGGGCTGCGCCGGGAGACCGACGCGAAGGCGCAGGCCAGCAGGGCAACCGCTGTCAGATCCGGGAGTTCACTCCAGTTCACCAGGCTCACCTCACAGCAAATGCCTACCTATAAAGAATCGGCCATTTGGCAAACAAATCTATAACCCTTTTGTCGTACGAACGTAACCCAGGTCAGAATTTGCTAAATCTGCGGTTCATTCAATACTTGCCGGTGATCGATCATATTACTTACGATGAGATTCTATCTGTATTCTGCTTGTTTTGCTCTAATCTCAAAGAGATGGCCGCCAGCATATACATCGTCGTGGCAGGGGAAGACCCCGGATTCGACATTTTTGTAAATGGCCACGCGCTTGCGCGCAATGAAGACGCCCTGGAGAAGTTGGCCGGGCGGCTCAAGGTTTCGCCTCTGCTTGAGTTCTTTTCCGCTGACGAGAATTCGATGGCGCTGCTGCTGGAGCAAGGCGCCGGAGATCCGGATTGGGCTCGGAACCTTCCTGAGCCGCAATGGTTCAGTCCCTCCGATGGGCTGCAAACGGTACGCGCCTTGATCCAGTACCTGCTCGAAGCGCCCGCTGCGCTTGGCTCGGAGACGCAGCCGGTCCTGCTCGAGTTGCGCGAGTACGAACGTGTGCTGGTGAAGACGGAACAAAGGCAGCAGCGCTGGCATTTGGCGGTGAGCTGGCGGTAATCATTCCGGCCACGAGATCAGTCCGCGGCTGATTCGCTTTCTCTCGGATTGAAGATGTTGCCCAACCGCCGGATCTGCGCACCCACGCCTCGCAGCTTCTCTTCGATGCGCTCATAGCCGCGATCCATGTGATAAACCCTGTCCAGAATGGATTCGCCGTCCGCAACCAGCGCCGCCAAAACCAGCGACGCGGAGGCCCTGAGGTCCGAGCACATAACAGCCGCCGCGGAAAGCTTTGCCGAGCCCCGAACCGTGGCCACACTGCCCTCCACCTTGATATTGGCGCCCATCCGGACCAGTTCCTGGACATGCATAAAGCGGTTTTCGAAAATGTTCTCTTTGATAGTGCTCACGCCTTCCGACTGGGTCGCCAGGGCCATGTATTGGGCCTGCATGTCCGTCGGGAAACCTGGGTACTCTTCGGTGGAAACATCGGCGGCGCGTAATGGCCCATCGGCACGGACGCGCACCGTGTCGGAATTAAGGATGTTCACCCTCGCACCGGCCTCTTCCAGCTTTGCAATCACCGCCCGCAGGTGATCCGGATTGCAGTTGGCCACAATCAAATCGCCCGAAGTGATGGCTCCAGCCACCAAAAATGTCCCCGCCTCAATCCGGTCGGGGTTGATGCGGTAGCGCGCGCCATGCAGCCGGCTCACGCCCTGCACTCGAATTGTCGATGTGCCCGCGCCTTCAATTTTTGCGCCCATGGCGGTAAGCAGGGAAGCCAGGTCGGTGACCTCGGGTTCGCGGGCGCAGTTTTCCATCAGGGTTTCGCCGTCGGCCAGCACGGCAGCCATCAGCAGGTCTTCGGTACCGGTGACGGTAATCCTGTCGAAAACAAGGTGAGCGCCTTTGAGCCGGTCGGCCCGCGCCTCAAGGTAGCCGTGTTCTTGCGTGATGGTGGCGCCCATCATCTCCAGGCCCTTGATATGGAGATCAATCGGCCTGCCCCCAATCGCGCATCCGCCGGGCATGGCCACGCGGGCAATTCCGGCGCGAGCCACCAGCGGACCAAGCACAAGGGAACTGGCCCGCATGGTTTTTACAATTTCGTACTTGGCCACTGGATCGGACAGGGTGCGGCAACAGATGGTGGTGCGGTGCTGGGCACGCCCGTATCCCAACTCGACCTCGGCGCCCATTGAAGCCAGCAACCGCCGCTCGGTCTCGATGTCACGAACCTGGGGGATATTCTCGAGAGTGACCTCGTCCTCGGTGAGGATCGCTGCCGCCATGCAAGGCAGCGCCGAATTCTTCGCTCCGGAGATGCGAACAGTACCGATCAGCGGATTGCCGCCGCGGATGACAAATTTATCCATGAATTTGCAGGAACTCCCAGGACTCTAGTGTAAATTGCAGGGCGAGATGGCGGGAGGGATTGAGCAGGATCGGCGTTCGAGGATTTCCGGATCGCGGAATCGAGGTAGGGGCACTCGACTGCCTTGACGCATTCCTATAGATTTGCTCCGGGAGAGAGGAAGCTATGAGCGCGGTCCGGCGGGTCTTGAAACGCTTTTGGAGCCTTCTTCTTGCGATTCTGATCGTCGTTCTGGAGGTCTACGCGCGAGGAATCGAATTTGAGCCCGTATTTTTTCAAAACCCCGCCAGAGTCGTTTGGATTATGTGTTTGATCTACACAACTGTGACGCTTCTCTGCTTGGGACTAATTGTCCATTCCTGGCAGAACCAGCGCCGCTTCACGGGAAACAAGTGGCGACTTGTCTGCTGGACGCACGTCCTTCTTTTACCTGTGCTGACCACGGTTGTGCTTGGGCTCGGCAAAATTCAGGTCTCGACCTACGATCTATCGATAGAACGTGAGCAGTTTCAATACCTTCACTGGTTTTCGGGAGATGTAAAGGACCACTTGATCTGGCTTGTGCCGCTCGACATTATGCTGATCATTGTCTGGGTAGTCGTTGCTGCCCTCAAAAACGAAACAAGCAGGCCCGATTCCAATCCTGCCTGATCTATTTCAGGATTTCAGCGATTAAAAAATCAGCTGAACATTAGAGTTCGAGGACGTTGTCCTCAATCGCCAGTCGCACGTTGCCGTCCGACTTGGCGAGGCGTCGAACCGCTTCCGGCTTGTCGACCTTGGCCTTCAGCATCACCAAGGCGACCGGAACGCTGCGTCCAGCGCTCTTGATGGTGTCAACAGCAGTGGGGCGGTCAATTTTGCAGGCGCTCATCAGTATCCGGATACCGCGCTCCACCAGCTTGGAATTCTGCATGTGCACGTTAACCATCAGGTTCTCGTACACGTAGCCGAGCCGGGTCATAGCGCCGGTGGTGATCATGTTCAGCACCATTTTTTGCGCGGTGCCTGCCTTCATGCGCGTGGAGCCGGAAATTACTTCGGCGCCCACCTCGGCAACAATCGCGATATCGGCGGCACCGGCCAGAGGAGTGTCGTGGTTGCAGGTGACTGCGGCTGTATGCGCGCCACGGGCGCGGGCATAAGCAACCGCAGCAACAACATAGGGAGTACGGCCCGAAGCAGATAACCCGATGACAACGTCCTTCCGGGTGGGACGGCGGCGGGCGATATCCCGCTGCCCAAGTTCCTCCGAGTCCTCGTTTACTTCAACCGCGGAAGCCAGCGCCTTGGGACCGCCAGCCATGATGTACTGCACCTGACCGGGAGCCGTCGAGTACGTGGGCGGGCACTCCGAAGAGTCCAGAGCGGCAATGCGGCCGCTTGAACCTGCGCCGACGTAGATAAGCCGTCCACCGTCCCGAAGACAGCGAGCCACCTGGTCAATCACCTGTGCGATCTCCGGAATGGCTCTCTTGACTGCCGCGGCAATCTTCGCATCTTCGTGGTTGATGATGCGCGCAATATCCAATGCGGATTTAGTATCGAACCCCTGTGATGCCTCGTTCTGGCTCTCAGTGGTCAAATCCTGAAGCAGTGCGGCCTGGCTTTTTTTCGTTTCGTGTGCTTGGGCGCCGGCCGTCTCCTGAATCGTAGAACTGGTAAGCATGCGTATGTCCCCAATTTCTAATTGTATCTGGAATTAGTCCACCCAGGATACAATTCTGGCCTCCGGGAGCCCACGAATCAAGGCAATCAAGGGGAAAGCTGGAGAGCTTCCCGTACAGCATCGTGAAAAGCCGGCCGGACCTCTCGAATGAGTTGCGACTGCCTGGAGGGCCAAGTCCTGTTGGTCAGTAAGACGACGGCGATTTCGGCATCCAGGTCAATCCACATCGAACAGCCACTGAATCCCAGGTGGCCGATCGAACGCGGCGAAAAGTATTTACCGGCAGACGACTTGGCCGAAGGCGTATCCCAGCCCAGTGCGCGCGAACTGCCTTCCGGGGACTGTCGCTCCGCGAAAAGCCCAAGTGTGGCTCCATCGAACAAGCCCGAATGCTCTGATTCCAAGGTTCCTCCGGACGATGCCTTGAGAATTTCGCCGGCGAAGCGCAGCATGTTCGGCGCGTTGGAAAACAACCCCGCGTGCCCCGCGGCACCTTTCAGCAGGAATGCATTCTCGTCCTGAACTTCGCCCTGAATGCGCCGATGGCGGAACTCAGTATCGTCCTCTGTAGGAGGGATTGCGGCGCGCGCGGCAGGCCGCGGACAAAATCCTGTTGCAGTGAGGCCCAGGGGCTCAAAGATCTCCCGCCGCGTCCAGGTCGCCAGGTACTCACGCGTATACACCTCCAATGCCTTGCCCAGAAGAATGAAGCCGGGATCGGAGTACTCGGACCGTGCGCCCGGTTCCGCTTCAAGGGGCAGTTCGAGGCAGGCGCGGAAAAGCGCAGTTGGCGTCGCCGCGGTGCGAAAGAACTCCACGTAACCGGGCAGGCCCGAATTGTGCGCCAGCAAGTGGCGCAGTTTCACATGGCGCGCAAGGTCGCCCGGCGGCCGGCCCACCACAAAGCCCGGCAGGAATTCTCCGACGGGGGCGTCCAGATCGAGCACTCCTCGTTGATGAAGCAGCATGGCCGCTGCCGTGGTGGAGACGACCTTTGTCAGGCTGGCCACATCGTACGCAGTCTCCGGC
>Ga0302319_10012083_pt1 | contig 16312 bp, 10 predicted proteins | sample Bog_T0_2_FD_203319 | JGI IMG/M metagenome (GOLD analysis project Ga0302319, IMG submission 203319) | Peat permafrost microbial communities from Stordalen Mire near Abisko, Sweden - Bog_T0_2 | ecosystem: Environmental > Terrestrial > Soil > Wetlands > Peat | place: Sweden: Abisko, Stordalen Mire...
TCATAGCCCCGCTTTGTTATGGATTAAAGACCAAACCCCCGTGAATCAAAAGAACCCATTGTCTGAAGGCGTTCGCCGCTCCAACGCCCAATGGGCTCAAAGCCCCGCTTTGTGAGGGATGAAAGACCAAACCCCCGTGAATCAAAAGAACCCATTGTCTGAAGGCGTTCGCCGCTCCAACGCCCAATGGGTTCAAAGCCCCGCTTTGTGATGAACGTTGTCAAGCTTCAACCAGTCCATGCCGTCGTCAACAACGCGCCATTGATCATCTCCGTACTGTCCGATCAAGCGCCCTGCACCAGCCGTTTTTTCTGCGGCGCCGGCGCGCCCGGCGCGAGCACATTGCTCGCGGGAAACGGCAAATATAACGCCGCGCTGCACGGCTGGATTATCAGCGCTTCGCTGAACGCTGGCGGCAGCGGTTATGCGGTGAACGATACCTGCACGGTGGGGGCTTGCACGATCATTGTGGACGCGGTGGCGGCCGGGGCAATAGTGGATTTCCACGTGTCGGCTTACGGCAATTATTCCAGCAGCCCTTATCCCGCCAATCCGGTTGCGGTCAGCGGCACCAGTGGAGCCGGCGCCGGCGCCTCATTCAATCTCAACTGGCCGTCGCCGGATTTTTACCTGGATATGACCACGCCCACGTCGCCGGTTTTGTGGGTGTGCCAAGGCGCCGGCAGCAACACCGGGGCGACCTGGGCGCAGATCACTGGCGGTGGCGGTGGCAATTACGCGGGCACGTGGAGCTATACCACGTCGTATACCGCTGGCCAGATCGTCCGCGTGGAATCAACGGCCACCATCGGCGGGGTGACGCCGACGCTCGGTGTTTACGGCTGCATTTCCACTGTCCCTGCCAGCGGCGCTGGCAATGAGATTCCGCAATATCCGGAGCCAACCTCGGGGACGAAATATTGGCAACTGATCGCCTTCGGCGTCCAAGAAATCGGCGTCTGCACCGGCACCAGCCAAAACGCCTACATCAACGCCACGGGGCCCTTCTGATTCCCAAGATCCAAGATCCCAAAACCAAGATCCTCAAGATGCCTCCTCCCAACGATAATTGGGCCAGCGCGACCCCGCTCCCCGGAACCTCGGGAACAATTACCGGCCAAACCACGGTCGGCGCCACGCTCGAGAGCGGTGAACCCGCGTCGCCTTTCAGCAGCGAAACCGTTTGGTACAAGTTCGCCACGGCCAGCACTGCCTTGCCCGCCGAAATGTGGTTTGCCACCTCCGGCGCAGCGGTGGATCTGGTGCTGCAAGTCTTTCAAGCCGGAGCTCCGGATACTCTCGCCAATGTCACCGAATGCACCTACACCGTCAACCATTCCACCGGCATCGGTTACAGCGACGATGCGGGCGTCACCGTGCTCTGTGCGCCAGGGACGAATTATTACGTGCGCGTGGCCTCGCGGGCGGCCGGCGTGGATGGCGCCTTTTCGCTCATTTATAATCCCTATCAGGTAATGTCGCCGGGCTCCTGTGCCAATTGCCCGCCCAAGTTCGGCGTCGGCGGCTGTTTCGAACAATTGGTGGGCACGGTCACTATTTCAAATCCCCTCGCAAATCAACAAACGTCGTTTGGCAACCTGCCGCCCGGGAATTATTGGATTCGCTATTGCCAGGGCGCGTTCTTTTCCTACCTGAACGGCACCGTGGATCCGCTCTCAGGATTGGTGGATCCCCGGCTGGTTCCGATTGGCTGGTATGTGGCCAATCAACCATTCACGATTTGGTCGGACACCTTCTCCCAGGTGCCCAACACGATGTTCATTTATAACAATCCGGGCGTGACCTCGACGCCGAACATCACCGGTTCGCCGACGGCAGCGTTTGGCACCCTCATTTTGTCCGATATTCCCCCGGAAGACGGCGGCTGGCAGGGACTTTATGTTGGCAGCACGCTGGGTGCACCAGTGGGCCTGACTTCTCCGGCCACACCGCCCGGCGATACCAATACGAATATCACGAATTTCGCCACCAAAACTGCGGCGCAGAATTGGGCGCGTTGTGGCAAATGCTTTTTTACTCATCTCGGCGGCCCAATTTACCTCGATTACGAATTGCTGCCGACGGCGCCACCGGGAACGGTTTATGGTGGCACCACTCGCAACGTGGTGACCGGCTCCGTCACTTGGGGGTTATACCAGGTCACGCCGACGTTCAACGCCCTGAGTTTTGTTATCAACGAAGTCGACACTACGACGACGGCGGGCGCCACCGATTGGACCTCGGGCTTTGCCTCAATCACTCCGGCCCCGAATGTCACGCAGGCGACGTTCACTTTTGCGAACGTGGGCGAGCTCGCTTATACTTCCGTCACAGTCACCTTGAGCGGGGTCACATCACCCTCCGCGCCGCAAACGGCGGATATACCATTGGGAGCGAACAGTCTCACTTTCAGTTTTGAAACACCGACATCGCCCGTCGCGGCAGTTCTAAGCTTCGCGGATTCCATTGGCGAAACATTTCCCACGGTGCGCTTTAATTTCGCGGAATTCCTGATCATCAACACGCCCACGGCCGCCCCGGAACCAACCTGTCCCACGAGCATTACCAAGTTCACTTTTCCGATTAGAAATGTCGGAACGCTGGCCAGCGCGACTGGCACGCGGGTGGACATAACATGGGAAGGATCAACCAATAGTGTAAACCCGGGAAACACCTTGGTTTCAGGCTGCTTCACGACCGGCTTGGGCCCAAAAACAATAATTCTGGGAGCCATCGCTGCCGGCACCACGGCCAATGCATTTATCGAGAGCCAAAATCAGCCATCCGGGACGATTTCCTTGTGGCAAATTGCCCTGTCCGCCAGCGGCCTGACCGACGTGCCACCCGCCTACTATTTTACCTATACCTGGCCATGAAACGAATCGCTCTCGAAACCCTGCGCACTTTCGCCGGGAAAAACCCGAACGCCTGGCACCAATTGATCGCCGCCGGCACGCTCGAGCCCAGCCTCAAAGTCTTAGTCATCGAAGAGGAAACCGAAGCAAAGATCCTGAACGGACTGTCATTGCCCGTGATCCCAGTGAAAAATCTGGCGAGACCGGAGGCCGAAATCGCCCGCCTCGAAAGCATCTGTCAGGAATGTCCGTGGAACGTAAACTGGATCTGCGAACACCCCGGCTGCCAACCCTGCCGCCAGCGCCGCACCGGCGGCCTAAAAGCCCAGCTCCCAGACCCCGCCGCCCGCTGTGCGGCCAACAAATGGCATTAGTTGCGCATGCCCATATCCGTGACGCCGGAGGCGTCAGAGATAATAGCCCGGGGTCGAGCGGAGCGATACCCCCGGAACCGTCCCCGTTAAATAATCCACCCCGAAGGCGGTGGCAGAAAACAGGAACATCGGACGAACGCAGCCCTTAATCAAAGGTTGAACAAACCGCCGATTAAACGGTCAAATTGCCATGAATTATATAAAATATCGTGCCCTGGTCCGCCGCTGGTGGCAGCGAGAAATTCGCCCGTTTTTGATCCTCGCCGTGATCCTGTTTTCCATCCGTTCATCCCTGGCGGATTGGAACGATGTGCCTTCGGGTTCGATGGAACCAACAATTCTCGTCGGCGACCGCGTACTCGTGAACAAGCTTGCCTACGACCTCAAAGTACCGTTCACCACCTGGCATATCGCGCAGTGGAACAACCCCCAACGCGGCGATATTGTCGTCTTCTTCTCCCCCAAGGATGGCACCCGGCTGGTGAAGCGTGTGATTGGCTTGCCCGGCGATACCGTTGAACTGCGAAATGATCAGCTAATTATCAATGGACAGCGGGTAGATTACACAACCTTGGCGCCCAAAATACCGGAGCGGCTTTCCGGTCCTGAGCGCGCCCATGGCATATTTGCCGCGGAACAACTTCCCGGCCGCTCGCACGCGGTCATGGCCCTGAGCGGAGTTCCGGCAATGCGCACGTTCGGACCCGTCCATGTGTCGGAGGGCCATTATTTCATGATGGGTGACGACCGCGACAATAGTTTTGATTCACGGTATTTCGGTTCAGTGGATCGCGGTCAAATCGTAGGCCGGGTTTCCAGCGTGGTGCTCTCGCTCGACAAAAGCAATTACTGGTTACCCCGGTGGAGCCGCACATGTTCGTCGTTGGACAGCAACCAATCTGCGGTTGCCGCGCCCCAATAAGGCAATTGATTTACCTCCCCGGCGCTTGGCGTTTTGACCGGCTAGGATGCGTTTTCGCCTCAACTCCCCCAGCTTGATGCGCCTATCCGTGACGCCGGAGGCGTCAAAGCTGGTAGCCGGGGGTTGAGCAGAGCGCTACCCCCGGAACCGTCCCCTTTAAGCAGTCCACCCCGGAGGCGGTGGCAGAACTTAGGAATTCCCGGCAAACCGAAGCCAGATAATCCCACCACTTACGAGCAACAAAATAAACGCACTAATCACCAAAATGGGCGAAGCACTATGAATAAAAATCATTAAAGTTTGACCGCCGGTTAAGGGTTGTTCGCTACTTCACCGTGCAACGAACGGTTTTGTAAAACTCAATTGATTTTACCGCTCCGGCCGAGGTGAATGGCTATCAAGGCTACTGCGAAATCGGCGTCTTTGGTGCGGCCTCAATCGTGACACCGCCGACTCTGCCGACCCTCAAACCGGTGACCTTCTCCGGTGGCAACCTGATCATGGCCGGCATGGGTGGCACCCCGAACCACAGCTACACCGTCCTGACGACGACCAATCTACATACTCCCTTGGTCAATTGGACGGTCAGCGCCACCGGCGTGACGGATGGCGCCGGCGCCTTCACAAACGGCCTCCCGGTAAACGCGAACACGAACGCCGGTTTCTTCCGGCTCCGGATGCCGTAAGGTAGCGTCCTATACAATCGCCGCCCGGGAAAGCAAATCGGGCAATCCGCGGGAAACCGGAGTAAACCGCTCCGCGCTAGATGGAAACTGAAACTGGCTTCGTGCTCGTGAGCGCGCGATGGACCATGTTTGCCAGGGCTGTATAAGAAACCGGCTTTTCCAGAAATCCGCAAATGGCCGCCGCCTCGATGCTGTGGCGGTTGATATTGGCCATGAATCCGCTGGCGAGAATCACCGGCATATCGGGATGAAGCGCTTGGATCTGGCGCGCCACTTCCAGCCCATTCATATCCGGCATCGTCAAATCGGTGATGACCAGGTCAAACCGGGTCGGCTGTTTGCGAAACCGGGCGATGGCGTCCTGCGGATTGGTGCTGATGGTGACCTGATAATTCAGGCGCAATAACATCTTCTGAAACATGGCCGTCAAAGCAGGCTCATCGTCCACAAGTAAAATGTGTTCGCCCTGCCCGGCGAGCAAGCCGGCCGGAGAATCTTCGACCGCGCTGGCATCACCCATTTGGGCGGGGAAATAGAGGCTGAAGCGGGTGCCGTTGCCAGGTTGGCTCGTAATCGTGATCAAACCTTCGTGCGATTGGACGATGCCATGGACCACCGCCAGGCCGAGGCCGGTGCCCTTCCCGACCGGTTTGGTGGTGAAAAACGGTTCGAAGATATGCTCCATCGTTTTGGCGTCCATTCCCTGACCGTTGTCGGTGAAAACCAATCGCGCATATCGGATCGGGCGAAAATCCGGGTGCGACCGGATAAACGACTCGCCCGGCGTAAATGAATCCAGGCTGACTTGGAGCACTCCGGGCCGCCCTTCCATGGCATGATGGGCATTCGTGGCGAGATTGATGGCGATCTGGTAGATCTTGGTGGGATCGGCGAGCACCGGGGGAGCGTCGCTGGTTAAATGGGTTTCGATTTTGATTTCCGCCGGTAACGAGGCCCGCAGGAATTTCATCGCCTCCTTGATCACGCATTCCAGACGCAGGACCTGGCGCTTTTGTTCGGATTGGCGGCTAAAGGTAAGGATCTGCTTTACGAGATCCTGGGCGCGGACGGAGGCCTTGAGGATTTGCTCAATATACTCCTGCGTGGGTTCGTTTTCCGCCGTTTCTTCCTGCAGCAGCAAGCCGTAGCCGAACATCGCGGCGAGGATATTGTTGAAATCGTGCGCGATGCCGCCGGCCAGCGTGCCAATCGCTTCCATTTTCTGCGCCTGTTGCATCCGGTTTTCAAACAGGCGGCGTTCGGTGACATCCTGCTTGATGGCAACATAATGTCCGATGACACCATCCATTCCGCGCACCGGGGTAATCGTCATCTCCTCGGTATAAAGCGTTCCATCTTTGCGCTTGTTGGAAAGCTCTCCCCGCCAGACTTTCCCGGCTTGAATGGTCTCCCACATGCCCGTGTAGAATTGCTGATCCTGCAAGTTGGACTTCAAGATCGACGGTTTCTGGCCGATGATTTCTTCGGCGGTATAACCGGTCGATTTGGTAAACGCCGGGTTGGCCCATTGAATTTTTCCGTGCGCGTCGGTGATAAGAATGGAATTCGCGGCCGCGGTGAGCGCGCCCAGCTGCAAATTCACCTGATCCTCAGCCCGTTTTCGCTCCGTAATGTTTTCGTGGGCCACCACGACGCCCCGGCGGGTGCCTTGCAGCCGCCATACGTGCATGCAAAACCACGCGGGAGCGCCCGGCGAGGGGCAGGGATATTCCATGTTAAAGGAAGCTTGGGCGCCGCTGAGGACGGCTTGCACGCCCTCGAATGCCGACCGGGCGAATTTATCCCGGGGCAAATCAGCGTTGCCGCAGCAGACGGCGAGGTAATTCACGCCCAGATGCACCGGCGCTTTTGTGCCGCCGTTGTCGTTGGCAAAGCGGCGCCAGGCCTGGTTGACGGCCACAATGTTGCCCGCGTCATCCAGCACCGCGATGTGTGCGGACAGCGAATCGAGGACGTTGCGGACAAACGATTCACTCTCCCGCAGGTTTTGTTCCGCCAGTTTTTTCTCCGTGATATCGAGGGCGGATCCGAGCCAGCAGGCTTCGCCCCCCATGGTAATTTCTTCGACCGACCATAATATCTGCCGGAGCAGGCCGCCCTTGGTGAGAATTTCCACCTCCAGATCACGGACCGTTCCCTCGGCTTTAAGCCGGGCAAAGACCTCCGCCCTTTTCTCGGGATGCGCCCAGACGTTCAACTCAAAGGCGGTATGGCCGATGATTTCTTCCCGCGAACGGTGGAGCTGTCTCACAAATTCTTCATTTACATCCAGATAACGGCCTTCCGCCGCCGTGGAAAGCGACATCGCGACCGGACTGGAGTGGAACAGTATTGAAAATTTCTTTTCACTCTCGTGCAAATTGGCTTTCGCCCGGTCCTGTTCCACCCGCGCGCGCAGCGCTTGAATGCCATAGGCGAGGTCTTCCGCCAGTTCCTTTAACAAATCGATTTCGGCGGGGTTAAACGCGTTGGTTTCCGCGGCGTAAATGGTCAGAGCTCCAAAAGTTTTTTCCCCGGCCAGCAAGGGAAAGGCAAGGCACGAGGCGAAACCATGGCGGGAGCCCTCCGCATGCCAGGGCGCCGTCTTTGGGTCCCGGGAAAAATCATTGCTGAGGGCAAACTGGCCGGTGCGAATGGCCCGCCCCGTTGGACCGTGCCCAAATTCGCTGTCTTCATCCCAATTGACCTTAATTTTAGCCAAATAATCCTCGTCGCGGCCGGCCCGGGCGGCGATCCGAATCGACTTCGGCCCATTGAATTCGGCGAAACCCACCCAAGCCATCAAATACCCGCCTTTTTCGACGATGACCTCGCAAATTTCGCATAACAGTCGTTCTTCGCTGGTGGCCCGCACCAAAACCCCGTTACACGCGCTGATGGTTTTGAGCGCCCGCTCGGTGCGCTGGAGATTTTCTTCCGAAGCTTTCCTCCGTTCCACCTCCTGTTCCCATTTTCCCAACAGACGCCGGAGGATCTGATACAGGATTAACCCCATTAAAATCATGAAGATCCAATCCTTGATCGCATCGATATCCAGGCCTTGGTCGACATTCCGGACGAATCGCTTCAGGATGGCGTCGGAACCCAAGGTCCACCCGCCAGCCACGATGATGTAGATCACCGCGACTTTGAGTGCCTGTCGATTTACTTTTAATTGCATTTGCGGATCTGATTGTCTTCCAGACTGTTCCGAAACCGAGCCCTTCACCGCCGTCTCGACTGCGATTAACCCAAGTGATCCTCAGTTCATCGGCGGAAAATGCGATAACTTTATGACTAATTCCCAATTCATTCTTCATCCGGTCGGATTGCCGAAGGCGCACCGTGGATTCAGTTGGCCCATCCAAAACTAAAACCAGCGCCGCGCCCTTTTAAGGACCATACCAACCGGACGTGGTCGCAATGACGACCATGGGATTCCCCGTTGGCGCCGCGATGCACTTTTTTAGGTTGTGTGTTGTAAATAATTGCATGGCAATGACAAAAAAACCGACGGCGATAACGACAGTCCGGCATTCATTTCCTTCTCACTGACTCGCTAAAGGGTTGTCTGCCAGATTATCGGCAGAACGCGACGAGGCTCAACGGCGCTTATTCGACAATTATTGGCAAACACTCAACCATTAATGCGTGTGACCGTTTGCTTCCACATTTTATGTTCCACCGGACGGTTATTCAAAAAGCTTAAACATTGCCCCTTTCGCTTTTTGCAATTTCTGGAGTGATTTACCTTGCATTTTCGCCAGAGTAACGGTAAAAACACAAAAGTTTCCAAGGAATGGGGTCAGTCTGGTAGCACGAATCGACTTTAACCAAAAGGATTCCATGAAATCACGACGCCCGCGCCCGCGCAAAAATACCCAAGCCCGCAAAGCCACCTGCACCATTTCGGCCGCAGCCCTGATGTTGGGAGTGAGCCATGCGGCCACGATTGGTTTTAATTTCACCAGTCACTACTGCTACACAGGTTTTTCCGGTGCCTACGTTACCGCGACGGCATTTGGCATAGCCACCAACGGGTGGGAAAGTCTGACCGAAATGGATTCAGGTTACGGCCCGTGTTCTGCTGGCTTCGGACCCTTCACTTTGAACGAGGTTATTGACACAACGACCTCCTCGGGAGGGTTGAATCCATTGCCGAATGGAACGTTAAATATCACATGGTCGGCTTACGAATCCAATGTCAGTGGTTTCGGGGGTTATGCGGAAGCGCCTCCTAGTTATATATTTAGCGGGAACGGCCACAAACCGGGTGAAGAAGAAGTTTATTGGGGATTTCTCCGAGACGGGGTGAATTTCGGCCAAGGATCCTCCGGCGGAGATAATAACCAGGAGGGGTGGAGTGTCGATATTACGGGCCTGAAAACCGTTTTCACCAATTCTGCTTTCGTGGTGGAAGTGATTGGTGCGGGCGATTCCATTGAGAATCTGACCAACGTTTTCGTCATTGATGCCACCCTTTCGACTACGCAATCCGTCATATATCCCAAGCTTCCGCCCATAACCGACCAAGCTGATGCCGCATGGCCGCGCGGCATCGGTGGCGGCCTAAGTACGGGCAGTGGAATGGTGAATACCGACCACCTAAGGTTGGTCGGAAACCGCGCCGAACACTCGGCGGGTCCTCCCGCCTTCAATAACGCCAGCGAAGTAGCGGGATTTATCCTCACCGACAAGCCGCTGGTGACGATGTCCCCTCGGCCAGTTTTGACCAGCCCCGGCGATACGGTTACCTTGCGGGCGATTGCCATTGGCGTGCCCCCACTGTCCTTGCAATGGCGGCAGGACGGTTTGGCAGTTCCGGGAGCGACCAATCTCTCCTATACCATCTCCAATACCATTGCGGGCGCCGGCAATTATGATTTGGTGGTAACCAACATGTACGGTTCCACCACCAGCAAAGTTTCCACGGTCACGCTGGACAAGCTAAACATCGCATCCGGTCCGGGTTATACACCCGACACCAAACCCTCCGGCCCGCCGCACGATGGCGCCGTGATCAATGCCACCATTTTGCCATCCAGCACCGACAGCTTGGGCACCAACCGGACGGGCGTCGCCCAGTTCAATTCCACCAATTCGAGCCAGATCGTCGTCTCGACCTTGAATACGACGGATTTTGATTCCACCAACGGGACCATCATGTTCTGGATGCAATCCGGAACCAGTGGTTCAACCAGCGACAACGCGCTGCTGTTCCAACATGGCAGCAGTTCCAAAGGGACGATCAACAACGGTATCTTTGTGCTTCAGACCGGTACCGGCGAAATTATCGTCCAGACCCCGGGCAATAATGTGGGTGGCGCCGCAAATGTATCGGATTCCAACTGGCATCACGTGGCCGTGGTCAACGACAATACCGCTGGCCAGCAGATTTATGTGGACGGGGTGCCGGATAACGCGGGCGGCAGCCCTTTAAGCTGGTCCTGGCCCGGCGGCCAGCCCATCGACCTCGGTTTGTCTCCCGATAGCCATTGGCAGGCGTATAATGGCAACTTGGATGACGTCCGCTTCTATAACCGGATTCTGACCGACACGGAAATCGCCTCCGTCTATAACACCGGCGCGCTCGTCGATACCTCGGCCTTGAAGTTGCAGTTGAACTTTGGCAGCACCAATTTGAGTCCCGGTCTGGCCATTACGTGGCAAAACACCAATGCCGTCCTGAGGACCGCCAATCAGATCACCGGCCCATGGACGAATTATCCGGCGGCGACTTCGCCCTACAATGTCGAAGTGGGGCCTGGCCAGATGTTTTACCGTTACGTCCATACTCCGGCCGCCCTCCAGAGCAATCCGTACGACATGTAACCAGGTTGTTTTCAACGACTCGCGCATACTCACCCCTCCCCATGAACCTCACACATTTATTTCAACGACTGACGTGGCCTCACTCCTCACCCCTGCCGCGGACTCGCTCGCGCCCGCTCGCTCCGCCCTCACGGGCCTCCGGCTCCGCCGAATTCCTATCGCTGCTTTCCCAAGCAGCGATAGTCTCCTCGTTGAGAGGAGAGAGGGCGCCGCGTTGGTAAATTTCAATGTATTTCCAATGTCCCAACGCGACGTTTAAATCAGGTTCAGGGGTTCAATGCGCGAATTTTTAATTCGGGGAATTCTCACCCTTAATCCCTCTTCCTGTTGAGGGCAGAGGGAGCCTACACGGGTCATGGTCATTATTCGTTGTCTTTCGGCATATATGCGAATTGACAGCAATCGAACAAAGTGTCATTAGCACATGCCAGTGACTTTGGATTCCGCGCAAAAAAACCTTCAGGATGCACGCGACCGCTTGCTTTCCAAGGATTTCACCCGGGCGCTTCCCCTTTACGAGAAACTTACCCGGCAACATCCCGGCGTCGCGGCCATCTGGCTGGAATATGGCAACGCCGCCTCGGGACTGCGGATGGCCGCTCTGGCGGATCGTGCGTGGAACCAGGCATGCGAAGTGGAACCGCGAAACGCGGAATTAATCGGGTTGGTGGGGCATCATTATCAAGGATTGCGACAACCGGAAAAGGCCCGGGCCTTTTTTGCGCGGGCGGCCGCGGCGGATCCGCGCGGAATCAATTCACGCATCAGCCTCGCCGTTCTGCTGGAGCAGAATCATCAGCTCGCCGAAGCGCGGGCGGCGGTGGCGGAATGTTTGGCGATTGATCCGCGCGACGATCAGGCCCGCTATTTCCACGCCGTTCTCGATCGCCGTGAAAGCAAACTGGAGGAAGCGGAACGGCGGCTCCGCGATCTCATTGCATCCGAACCCAAGCACCCCTTCATCCGCTACGCCAGCCGCTACGAACTGGCCCAGGTGCTGGACCGGACCGATCGGTTTGATGAAGCCATGACCTGCCTGCTGGAGGCGAAAAATATCGTGCGATCCTTGACGGATACGGAGTTGCTCATCCAGGGCTATGATCAAGGCGCCGGGAGCGCCTGGCGTTTCATTAGCCGGCTGCCGTCCGACATTCTTCACACGTGGGCCGGGTTCTTTCCCGAACGCAAGCGCAGCACCATCCCGCCGTTGGCTTTCCTCGGCGGACATCCCCGCAGTGGCACGACCTTGTTGGAACGTATTTTGGATTCGCATCCGGGGGTGGCCGCACTGGATGAGCCGACGGCCTTCATGGACGTCCTGCAGCCGGAATTCCATAAATCGCAGAATCTTTCCAGCCAGCGCGTCAACACCCTGCGCCGCCTTTATCTTGAAGCATTGCTCGACGAGACGGGTCCGGGCGGCTTCGGCAAACTGCTGGTGGACAAAAACCCGTCTCCGACCGCCCGCCTGCCCCTGTGGTTGCGCGTCTTCCCGGAACTGCGCGTGCTGATCGCTTTGCGCGACCCCCGCGATGTGGTGCTCAGCTGCTACTTCCAAAACATACCGCTCAATCCGGTAAACGTGAACTTCCTCAGTTTTGAGCGCCTGGCCAAACATTACGCCGACCTGATGGATGTCTGGCTGGCCGTGCGGCAATGGGACGGATTTCAATGGCTGGAGACAAAGTACGAGGACACGGTGGCGGACCTGGAGCGCGAAGGGCGGCGCGTGACCAGTTTCCTGGGTCTGACATGGAACGACGAGCAGAGCCGGTTCTACGAGAAAAGCCGGCAAAAACAGCATTATTCCCCCACCTATCAGGATGTCACCCGCCCCATTTACACCCGGTCCGTGGCCCGCTGGCATGCGTACGAGAAGCACTTGGCTCCCATCCTGCCCGCGCTGGACAAATACTGCCGTATTTTCGGATATGATTGAAATCGGGGGTGCTTAAACGTTTATGAGGTCGCGAAGCGACACCCGGAAACTTGAACGAACGATAAACTTCAAACCATCGAAACAGGCAGCCCGGCCGGAATGGGCCGGGCTGCGTGAGGACAGGATTTCTTCGGATCAGCGGCCGACGAAGAGCACATCGAGATTGCCCGGACCACCGCGTCCGCCGCGACGCGGTTGGCCCGCGGGGGCATTCGTGGCCGGCGCGGGCGCCGCCGGTACCGCAGCCGAAGCGGCTTGCGGCAGGCGTTCCGTGCAGATCAAAACGATCCGGTTATTCCTGGTGTCGAGCGAGGAGGTTTTGCAGCCCGGCTTGGTCTGCACCGTTTGCTCGACGACAAAGTTCGTGGGGTTGGTTTCCTTGATGATGGTCAGCGTGCCGTCCCGCTGCGAGCTCCAGGCTTCCATCGTGTTGGGGTTGAATCCGCCGCCATCGGTGCGATTGCCGATGGGCAGGGTCGCGAGGACTTTCCCGTCCTCCGCGTTGAGGACGACGCAAACGCTGGGTTCCGCGCACATGGCGAACAGAATGTGATTTTTCACATCCAGACCGAGGCCGCCAGGCCCGCCAGCGCTGTCACCCAAATCATACTTGGTGATGACCTTGAGGGTCTTGACATCCACGACGGCGATTTTTTTCTGGTCCTCGATATCCACGTACAGTTTTCCCTGCCCGTCGCTTTGGGCCTGCTCCAGCGCCCCGCCCACGTTCACGGTCCCAACAACCGAGCCGTCCTTGGGATCCACCACCGTGATGCTGGGATCTTCGTGGCTTAAAATATAGACCCGATCGGTCAACGGTTCCAACAGGATGCCGTCGGGGCGTCCTTGAACCTCGATGGCTTTAATTTTCTGCATGGTCTCCGTGTCGAACATGCCTAGCGGATTGCTGCTGCTGAAACCGTGATGGGTTGCGGTGTCGATGGCCACCCCGTGACCGCCGATGTTGGTGATGGCACCGATGTATTTGTGGCTGTCCAGGTCAAAGACAAAGGTGTTTCCGCCGCGCGGAACATAGACGCGGCGACCGTCGTTATCGGCATAGACATAATCGATGCCGCCGTCGCCCATGAGCTGGGTGGTATCCAGCACCTTGTAAGGGGCGCTGGTGTCACCGGCCAGGGCTTTGCCGGCCAGCAGGCCGACCCCCGCCAAGGCAAGAATGCGAAAGAGAGCTTTCATAAGTTTTATTTAGAATCGTGTTATTTCAGATTTAAGGTCCTTAAGCAACGGGATTTTGGAATTATGACTAACTATTAATCTGAGGGTTTCTGGCGCGACAATCGGATGATTGTCTTTCATTGAGGCGGTTTTTAACGAATGGATTCCGAAAGGGCAGGCTGGGTCGCCAACGCGAAATGATTGGCGCTAATTCTGACCGCAAAGGTCCATCGGGCGAAAATTTATTTATCGAGGGGCGTTCCGTCGTAAGGGCAGAACTTAAATGCGCCGCTCAGAACTTCCGTGCAGGTCGGGCAGGTTTTTGGGGGCAGCACGGAACCCAGGGGGAGACGCCATTTAAATCGGTCCTCGCCGATTGCCACGAAGAAAACACCCTCCTTGCGGGCGTCGGCAATCGCTTGGCCGCTCTTGCCCACGGACGGAAAAACGAAGAAGTCGAGGTTCTTTCCCAACGGGCCCAGCATATTTGCAAGGATAGGTTTCATCAGGCCAAGGAATTGTTGCATCTCCTTGTTTAAGTCGGCATTTTCAATGGGAGCATAATGAATGCGGTTAGTATCGATTAAAGAAATAGTCGAACGTAAGGAGTCTTCATCTTCAAACGTTGAATTTCCGTGAGCGTCAAAATTGCTCCTGACCACGACAACCAGGGTATAAGCCCTAACCGTTTTGATGAAATTGGCGATCTGGCCCTTGGTCAGTTTGCCGCTCACCGCAAAAGTAGCCTGCCAATACTGCTCGGGGATCCACCATGCCATGACCATCTGATGACCCTCATATTTCATTTGCTGGGTATCGTGCATGATGCTTTGCACGTCCAGCGCGGTTTCCTGGGCAAAACACGCCGGGGATAATAGCATCGTCAGCGCACCCAGTACCGTGCCCGAAAAGGTCGAAAGGAATCCGCGAAGATTTTTCATATCTGATGTTATCGGCACAGTTATGTCATATACCGCGAAGCAAGCAAGCGGAACTGAGATTGAGAACGAACAACCAACAAGGATTCTGCTAACTTTGCGCTTCACACTATCTCCAGCGGACACGGCGGCAAGGCATCGATGAACGCCTGGCCGTAACGCTTGGTAAGAATGCGATTGTCCAAGACCACCACGATACCCGTATCGGTTTTGGTGCGGATCAGGCGGCCCACACCCTGGCGGAATTTTAAGATGGCTTCCGGCAAGGAGAAATCGTTGAAGGAGTTTCCGCCGTGCGCTTCGATATTTTCGATGCGCGCCTCGATCAACGGATGATCCGGCACGGCAAAGGGCAGGCGGGTGATGATGACGTTGCTCAGGGATTCGCCGGGAACATCCACGCCCTGCCAAAAGCTGTCGGTGCCGAAGAGCACGGAGTCCACGTCCTCCTTGAATTTTTCGAGCATGACGGCGCGCGGTGTGCCGGTGCCCTGGACAAAACATTGGATGCCAAGCTCGCGGAAGAACGGCTCCATGCGGTCGGCCACCTCCTGCATGAGCTTGTAACTGGTGAAGAGGACAAACGCCTTGCCGTGCGTTTGCTTGACGAAATGTTCGATCCACTGTTGCAGGGAATCCGCGTAGCCGGCCTCGCGCGGTTCGGGCATTTTTTTCGGGACGAATAATTTCATCTGCCGCTGGTAATCAAATGGCGTGCCGACTTGTAATTTCACCGCGCTCTCCGCGCCCACGCGACGGACGAAATATTGCAGGGCGGTGTTTTCGACTGTGCCCGTTCGGCGAATCGGGCGAACCTCGGTTTCCTCGGCCGGCGGAGCGGCTTTGAAACCTTTTCTTTCGCGGGCGGCCACTCCCAGCGTGGCGCTGGTCATGATGACGCTGGTGTCGCTTTCAAACAGTCGGCGGCGCAGGAAATCCGCGACCTCCACGGGGGCGGCGTTCAGGGCGAGCGTTTTATGGGCTTTGCCGCTGCGCTCGACCCAATACACATGCTCATCGGCGCCTTGTTCCAGGAAGATTTTTACTTCATGGCGCAGGTCGGCCAGACGGCGATTGCATTCCAGCAATTCCTGGCCGATTTCCTTGTCTTCGCTGGTCTTGATCAGTTCGCTGATGGCCTCCCGCAAGCGCTGGATGGGCAGCGTGACGGTGTCCTGGACGAGTTCGGCCCGCCGGATGCGCAACTCAGTCCAGGTTCGGCGGCGATCCGGGTTCGCGGTATCGGAAAATTTTTCGCGCGTGATTTTGGCGATCTCTTCGCAGGCGGATTCGACATTCTCAAAAAAATTATCGGCTTGCTCGAGCAATTCCGCCACGAGCTTTACGGCGGCGCCGACATGCATGGTCGCGAGCAATCCTTTTTGGGTGCGCGGATTCCACAGGCGATTCAGCGCGTACCGGACCTGCCCGCTGGAAACGCTCAGGCCGATGTGGCGCGAGGCGACGCTTTCCATGAGGTGCGCCTCGTCGAAGATCACAAAATCGTTTTTGAACAAAATGCCGCCTTCCATCTCCTCATCCATGCTGCCCAAGAGCGTGAAAAAGAGCGTGTGATTCAGCACCAGC